>Ga0209172_10001192_pt1 | contig 58507 bp, 38 predicted proteins | sample LarsenN4metaG_FD_184113 | JGI IMG/M metagenome (GOLD analysis project Ga0209172, IMG submission 184113) | Hot spring sediment bacterial and archeal communities from British Columbia, Canada, to study Microbial Dark Matter (Phase II) - Larsen... ...
CCTGCTGGGCACACCCAGGGAGAAGATCCTGCGCATCTCGGCCAAGGCCGGGATCAACGTGGAGGCGGTGCTGGAGGCAGTGGTCCAGCAGGTGCCGGCGCCGCGTGGCCTGGCCTCGGATCCCCTGCGGGCGCTGATCTTTGACTCGCACTACGACTCCTACAAGGGGGTAGTGGCCTACATCCGGGTGGTGGACGGCTGCCTGGCCCCCACCGACACCCTGCGCCTGATGGCCAGCGGGGCCGAACTGAAGCCGGTAGAGATCGGCATCTTCGCCCCCGACCTACGCCCCACCCAATCCCTGGTAGCCGGCGAAGTGGGTTACGTGGCCACCGGCCTCAAGACGGTGCGCGAGTGCCGGGTGGGCGATACCTTCACCAGCCAGGCAAGGCCCGCGCTGGAGCCGCTGCCAGGCTATCGCCAGGTGAAGCCAATGGTCTTCGCCAGCATCTACCCGGTGGAAGGCGAGGACTACGCCGACTTGAAGGATGCCCTGGAGAAGCTGCAGCTCAACGACGCTTCCCTGGTCTTCGAGCCGGAGACCTCCCAGGCGCTCAATTTTGGCTTCCGCTGCGGCTTCCTGGGTATGTTCCACATGGAGATCGTCCAGGAGCGCCTGGAGCGCGAGTACGGTCTGGACATCATTATCACCGCCCCGTCGGTAGAATACGTGGTGGTGTTGCGCGATGGGCAGGTGTTGCGCATCGATTCGCCGGCCCGCCTGCCGGACGAGACCCAGGTGGCCGAGGTGCGCGAGCCGTGGATGAAGATCCAGATTTTCAGCCCCACTGAATACTACGGCGCCATCATGGAGCTGGCAACCAGGCGCCGGGGGGCCTTCAGCGGGCAGGAGTATCCCGCCCCCAACCGGGTCCAGTTGAACTTCGAGATCCCGCTTGCGGAGATGATCGTCGACTTCTTCGACCAGTTGAAGTCGCGCACGCGTGGCTACGCCTCCTTCGATTACCAATATGCCGATTACCGGGCGGATGACCTGGTCAAGCTGGAAATCCTGGTGAACGGCGAACCGGTGGACGCCCTGGCGACCATTGTCCACCGCCAGGATGCCTATCACAAAGGCCAGGCGGTGATCTCCAGGCTCAAAGACCTGATCCCGCGCCAGTTGTTCGTCGTCCCCATACAGGCCTACGCCGCCGGGCGGGTGATCTCGCGCGCCAACGTCAAGGCCTTGCGAAAGGACGTGCTCGCCAAGTGCTACGGTGGGGACATCACCCGCAAGAAGAAGCTGTTGGAGAAGCAGAAGCGCGGCAAGAAGCGCATGAAGATGGTAGGAAACGTAGAAATCCCGCAAGAGGCCTTCCTGGCGGTCCTGCGCTATGGAGAAGACTGAAATCTCTACCCCCGACCTCCCCGAGAATCTACCGCGGCCAGCAAAGGACTGGCAGCGTCTCTTGCCCGGGCTGGGTATCAGCCTGCTCTCGCTGGCCGTGGTCCTGTATTTTGCAGACCTGCGGCAGCTCGCCGAGGCCCTACGCCTGGCGGATTACCGCCTGGTGATCGTCGGCATCCTGATATCGCTGGTCTGGCTGTTGGTGCGCGGGGTGGTGTGGCGAACGCTGCTCCAGGACCGGGCCTCCTTTGGCAAGGTCTTCCTGACCCTGAATGAGGGCTATCTGCTCAACAACCTGCTGCCCTTCCGCCTGGGGGAGGTCGGGCGGGCCTTCCTGCTGGGCCGCAAGGCCAGCATCGACTTCTGGCAGGTGCTCTCCAGCATCCTGATCGAGCGCACCATGGACCTGGCGCTGGCGGTCGGCCTGCTGTTCTCCACCCTGCCTTTCGTGGTGGGGGCCATCTGGGCGCGCCAGGCAGCCATCGGTATCGGCGGGTTGGTCCTCCTTGTGTTCGCCGTGTTGTACCTGCTGGCCTTGCGCCGCGAAGCTGCCCTGCGCCTCTTCGACCGGCTGGCGGTGAGCTGGCCCCTGGTCGGCCGGCTGGGGGGCCGGGCGGTGCCGGCCTTCTTCAACGGCCTGGCGGTGCTCACCGATGGACGGCGTTTCCTGCTGGCGACGGCCTGGATGGCTTTCAACTGGCTGATTGCCGTCGGCCAGTATTACGCCATGCTGGCGGCCTTTTTCCCCGGCGGCAAGGCGCTCTGGTCGACCTTCAGCCTGGGGGTGGTCGCCCTGGGCATCGCCGCGCCCTCTTCGCCGGGGGCGGTGGGCGTCTTCGAGCTTTCCGTGGTCGGCTCTCTGTCGCTGTTTGGCCTCAATCCTTCGGTCGCCCTGGCCTATGCCATCGCCCTGCACCTGGTGCAGTACCTGACCACAGGTACGCTGGGCACTTACGCCCTGGCCAGGGATGGCGAATCGCTTGGCGGCCTCTACCGGCGGGTGCGCGGCCTGCGTTCAAAAACCGCCGGTGAATAGGTCTTACAAAGGAACTCCATGCGGGTGCTCATCTGCCTGACCTATTACCGGCCCCATTATTCCGGCCTGACCATCTACGTCGAGCGCCTGGCACGCGCCCTGGCCGACCGCGGCCACCGTGTGGTGGTGCTCACCTCCCGCTATGACCGACGCCTCCCGGCCTATGAAAAGCTGGACGGCGTGGAGGTCCACCGCCTGGACGTCTGGCTGCGCGTCAGCAAGGGCGTGATCATGCCCACCATGCTCGGACGGGCCTGGCGCTTCGCTCGCTGGGCCGACGTGGTCAACCTGCACGTGCCCCAGTTGGACGCCGCCCCGATCTCCCTGATCGGCCGCTTGCTGGGCAGGCCGATCGTGCTCACCTACCACTGCGACCTGCACCTGCCGGCTGGCTTCATCCATTACGTCGCCAACCAGGTCTCGCACCTGGCCAACCACGTCTCGGCCAGCTCCGCGCAGGTCGTCGTGACCAATACCCGGGATTACGCCGAACACTCCCCCTTTCTCCGGCGCTACCTGCCCAGGGTGCAGGTGATCCCGCCGCCGGTCGGGCTGCCGCCTATCGACGAGGCGGTTCTGCAGGCTTTCCGTCGCATGGCGAATATCCAGCCGGGCCAGCGCATCATCGGCATGGCCGCCCGCCTGGCTGCCGAGAAGGGTGTCGAGTACCTGGTGCAGGCCTTGCCGACCGTGTTGGAACGCCACCCACAGGCGCGCGTCCTATTCGTCGGGCAGCACGAAGGAGTGCTCGGAGAGGAGGCCTATGCCCAACGCCTGGCTCCCAGCATCGCTCGCCTGGGTGAGCACTGGGCCTTCCTGGGTACCCTGCCTCCCCAGCAGTTCGCCGCCTTCCTGCATGTCGCCGAGGTGACCGTGTTGCCCAGCATCAACAGCACCGAGTCCTTTGGCATGGTGCAGGTCGAATCGATGATCTGCGGCACGCCGGTCATCGCCAGCGACCTGCCCGGAGTCCGCCAACCGGTGACCATGACCGGCATGGGGGCGATCATCCCTCCCGGTGATGCCGCAGCCCTGGCCCACACGCTCATTACAATCTTAGCCGATCCCGGCCGCTTTCGCGGCGACCCACAGGCCGTGGCGGCGCAATTCTCTCCACCGGCGATCGCCGAACAGTATGAGGCATTGTTCGCCTCCCTGGCGGTGCCGGTAGCAGGGCGTGGTGACAAAAAAGGACCTGCTGTGGCTTAACCTGCGCGAGCTTCCCTACTTCCGCGCCCTGCTGCGGGCGGTGGAAGCGCGCTTCTATGCCGGGCTGGATTTCCCCCAGCCGACCCTGGACCTGGGCTGCGGCGATGGCCATTTTGCCTCGGTTGCCTTCGACCGCCACCTGGAGGTTGGCCTCGATCCGGGGGCCGCGCCTCTCAGGGAGGCGGCCCGGCGCGGTGTCCACCGGGCCCTGGTCCAGGCCGATGGCGGGCGGATGCCATTCCCGGATGGCTACTTTGCCAGCGCCTTCAGCAACTCGGTCCTGGAGCACATCCCTACGGTCGAAGAGGTGCTGGCGGAGGTGGGCCGGGTGCTGCGCAAGGGTGCCCCGCTGGCCTTCTCCGTCCCGAACCATCGATTCGACCCCAATCTTTCGCTTGGGCTGGCCTTCGACAGGGCCGGGCTGGGATATCTGGGTCAGCGCTACCGCAGGTTCTTCGAGCGCATTGCTCGCCACCACCACCTGGACCCGCCGGAGGTCTGGCAGGCGCGCCTGGAGCGCGCCGGCTTCAACCTAGAGAGCTGGTGGCATTATTTCTCGCCCGCTGCTCTGCGGATATTGGAATGGGGACACTGGTTCGGCCTGCCGGCACTGGCCAGCTATCGACTTACCGGGCGCTGGATCCTGGCACCCACTTACTGGAATCTGGCGCTCACCCGCCGTCTGGTGCGTCCATATTTCGAAGAAGCCCTGCATCGGGAAGATGGGGTGTGCACATTTTTCGTAGCCCGGCGGTGCTGAGGTGGTCGCCGCATTGCGTAAGCATGCCTATTACCTGGCCTCTATCTTCCGGCTGATGGCTGGCTTCTCCGACTGGCCTCTCCTTCTCCGCCTCTTCCTGGCTGGCAAGGCTCCGGGCGTCTTCCAGGTTCACTTGCGGTCGTGCGGGGCGCGCTTTCGCGTGCGCGGGGCGATGGATGTGTGGAGCCTCAAGGAGACCTTCCTGGACCGTTTCTACGAGCGCAGGATTTTTGTCCTGCAGGATGGTTGGGGGGTGATAGATATCGGGGCGGGGATCGGCGATTTCAGCCTGTTTGCCGCGCTCGGACGGCCAAATTGCCTGGTGCATGCTTATGAGCCGTACGCCGAATCGTTCCGCCTGCTGGAAGAAAACCTGGCCATGAACAAGGCTGGCAACATTACAGCCTTCTGCCAGGCGGTAGGGGCAAAGTCAGGAAGCCTGATGTTGGACCTGACCGGCGGTGAACCTCTGCAGTTGCGCAGCCTGGAGCCCGGCCGCGATCGCCTGCCGGAAAAGACCCGCCTGGTGCCGGTGATCTCGCTGGCGGAGGCCCTGGCGCGCCTCGAGCGGCCATGCCATATGCTGAAACTGGACTGCGAGGGGGCGGAGTTTGACATCCTCCTTCAGGCCCCGGAAGAAGCCCTGCGCAAGGTGCAACGCATCGCCCTGGAGTACCACGATAGCCTGACGCCCTATCGCCATGCCGACCTGGAACGGTTTTTACGTGAGGCCGGATTCGAGGTGCGCATCTACCCCAACCACGTGCATGCCGACCTGGGCTATTTGTATGCTTGGCGACCTGATTGATCTCTTGCCTCTGCCTCCTGGGGCTTGTCCCCAAGGAATGGATCGGGTATCATTCGTGGAGTTTCCACCCGGAAAGCGCATATTCGTATCTCCGGGAGTGACCAGGGGCCCATGCCAGAACCCAGCGTCCTCGACTATCTGAAGTCCAGGCTGATGCCATGGCGGGGTATACGCATCGAAATCCCGCCGGCCGAACCGAAGGATGACCTGCGGGAAGCGGCCGAAGAGTCAGTGCAGGCCGTTCCCGCTCCCGAATCCCCCCCGCTTCTGGAGCTGGCTCCTGCCCGGCCTCCTAAGCCAGAGACGCTGCCTCGGCGCAGCGCCTGGCCCTGGCGCTCGCTGCTGGCCCTGATCCTGGCTCTGGGAGCGCAGGCTTCGCTTGAGCCCGGCCCAGGCCGCACCTGGATGCCCGGAGCCGTCCTGTATGGGCTTGCGGTCCTCGCCCTGCTGCTGGCATACCGCAAGGGTGAATGCAAGGCTTTAGCTCCAGAGCCGGTGGAAAGCCTCGCCGAATCGCTCTCCGTGCGATTCTGGCCCCTGGTCGGGGGTGGAGTCCTGGCGCTGCTGTCTTTTCTTGCTTTTGGCAACAATCGTTTCACCTGGTACAACCTCACGCTCTGGTTGGCCTCGCTGGCATTCCTGTTTTACGCGCTGTGGTTGAAACGGGCCCCCACCCGGCCGCTGCTGTCCAGCATCAGAGATTTTATTGCCAGGCCTCAATGGAGATTGGAGATCTCCCGCTGGCATCTGGCGCTGCTGGGCGCCATCGCCCTGGCGCTCTTCTTCCGCACCTATCGCCTGGCGGATGTTCCCCCCGAGATGGTCAGCGACCACGCCGAAAAGCTGCTGGATGTTTCGGACGTCTTGAACGGCCAAGCCAGCATCTACTTCCCGCGCAATACCGGTCGCGAGGCCTTTCAAATGTACCTGTCCGCCGCGGTAGTGCTGCTCTTCGGTACCGGCCTGTCGTTCCTCAGCCTGAAGATCGGCACCGTACTGGGAGGGCTGTTCACCCTGCCATACATCTATTTACTGGGTAAAGAGATCGGAAACCGTCGGATAGGGCTTTGGGCGCTGGCCTTTGCCGGCATTGCCTACTGGCCCAACCTGATCTCCCGCATCGCCCTGCGCTTCACCCTTTACCCACTGTTCTTTGCCCCCACCTTCTACTACTTGGTGCGTGGGCTGCGCCGCTCCAACCGCAACGACTTCATCCTGTCGGGCGTCTTCCTTGGCATTGGCCTGCACGGCTACAGCCCGTTTCGCCTCGTTCCGTTGCTGGTAGTCGTCGCCGTTATCCTCTACATGGCGCATCTGAGCCCACGCCTGCGTCGGGCGTCGGCGGTGCACCTGGGGACGGGATTGCTGGTGCTGGCGATTTTCTCGCTCGTCATCTTCCTGCCTCTGCTGCGTTACGCCTTGGAGAACCCCGAGATGTTCTCCTATCGCGCCATGACCCGTCTGGGCAGCCTGGAACGACCCTTGCCCGGTCCTGCTTGGCAGATATTCCTCTTGAATCTATGGAACGCCTTGACCATGTTTGCCTGGGACAACGGGGAGGTGTGGGTGATCTCGGTGACACATCGCCCTGTGCTGGATGTGGTCAGCGGGGCGCTCTTTCACCTGGGCGTCCTGTTGGTGGGGATCAGGTACCTGCGCAAACGAAACTGGTTCGACCTGGTTCTGCTGCTGTCCATCCCAATCCTGATGTTGCCCTCGATCCTGTCCCTGGCCTTTCCCGACGAGAATCCCTCGCTCAATCGCACGGCAGGCGCCATCGTGCCCGTCTTCTTGCTGATCGGCTTGGCGCTGGAGGGTTTGCTGGGCGCCCTGGAACGCGGTTTGGGCGGCGTGCCTGGCAAGTGGGCTGCCTGGGGGTTGGGGCTACTCCTATTGTTCTGGTCGGCTTCCCTGAATTATCAACTGGTCTTCCAGCAGTACCAGGCCGTCTACCGCCTGTCCTCCTGGAACACCTCGGAAATGGGCCGGGTAGTGCGGGATTTTGCCGATTCGGTCGGCAGCCCGGAGAACGCCTGGTTGGTTGCCTACCCCCATTGGGCGGATAGCCGCCTGGTGGCGATCAATGCCGGCTATCCAACCCGCGACATCGCCCTTTGGCCCGAGCATTTTGCGGATACCTTGCCACTCCCTGGATCAAAGTTGTTCCTGATAAATCCTCAGGACGGAGCCGACCTGGATGCGCTGCGCCAGCTATACCCGGCTGGGGTGCTTAAGGAGTATACTTCGCAGGTTGAAACCAAGGACTTCCTGGTCTTTTACGTCCCTCCCCCCTCGCTCCCTGGTGAGACAGCGCCCTGATAGGCGTGTTGGTTCAGACGCGTACTCCCCCGATCCTCGCTGATGGAATCTGCAACCCTGGCCCCTGATCTGCAACGCAAAAGATCCCTCCGCCCGTGGGTGTATGACGTCCTGCTGGTCTACATCCTGCTGGCGGGAGCGTATTTCCGCCTGGTAGGCATCGATTGGGGGGAGAACCAGTACCTGCACCCCGATGAGCGCTTCATGGTCTGGGTGGGGTCAGATATCGCCCCGGTAAAGAGTCTGGCGGAGTATTTCGATACCGCCCAATCCAGCCTTAACCCCCACAATCGCGGCCATGGGTTCTACGTGTATGGCACGCTGCCCCTCTTCCTGGCCCGTTACCTGGTTGAAGGCATCTATGGGCACTCCGGCTTCAACGAAATGACCGCCGTAGGCCGGCCGCTCTCTGCGCTGGCAGACCTGTTGACGGTTTTGCTCGTTTACCTGGCTGCATCCCGGCTGTTCGACCGCCGGGTGGGTGTGCTGGCTGCGGCCTTTTACGCCTTTGCTGTGCTCCCCATTCAGCTTTCGCATTACTTCAAGGAAGACACCTTTACCAACCTGTTCACCTTCCTGGCGATTTACTTCGCCGTCTGTGTTGCGACTCGGGAATGGGAGACCTCGGATCGGCCGATTTTGTTTCGTAACCGACCTTTTCTCTGGTACAGCATTGGATTTGGTGTGGCGTTGGGCTGTGCGGTGGCCTCCAAGCTCAATGCCGTGCCGGTAGCGCTGCTGCTGCCGACAGCGTTTGCCTTGGGTTTGAGGAACAATCCTCACTGGGCGGAAAGGGGAGTGTGGCGCCAGCGGGCTGCTCATATTCTGGGTTATTTGGTGTTGGCAGGCCTGGTCAGCCTGCTGGTATTTCGGCTCTTCCAGCCCTATGCCTTCAGCGGACCGGGCTTTCTGGGGGTGATCCCGAATCCCAAATGGGTGGAGAACATCCGGGAACAGCGCATCCAATCGACCGGCGACGTGGATTTTCCTCCCGCCTTGCAGTGGGCTCGCCGCCCGGTCTGGTTTGCCGGCCAGAACCTGGTCTTGTGGGGTCTGGGATTGCCGCTGGGCCTGCTGGCCTGGGCCGGATTCTTTTGGGCTGGCCGGTGTGCTTTCGTGCAGCTACGGAACCGGCGCATCGAACCTTCCCGCCAGTCTCCCTGGGAAAACGACGCTTACGGCAGCGCCCCGCTTTACAACGACCTGGGAGCTGGCTGGCGGCGCCACGCTCTCATCTGGTCGTGGACGGGGTTCTATTTCATCTGGCTTTCTTTGACGTTCAACCCGACGATGCGCTACCTGCTGCCGATCTACCCCACCCTGGCGATCTATGCCGCTTGGCTGGTCCTATGGTTATTCGATCATGGACGAAGTAAACAGATCAACAGAATAATCCCGGCTGTCTTACGCCCTTCTGCCTTCATCTACGGTTCCGTCTCGCTGGGCGTCGTCGCTCTGCTTGCCACCTTTGCCTGGGCCTTTGCCTTCACCCGCATCTACACCCGTCCCGTAACCCGGATAGCCGCCTCTCGCTGGGTGTACCAGAACATTCCCGGGCCGGTGAATCTGCACATCCAGACCGAAGATGGCGTCTATAACCAGCCTCTGCCTGTTTTCGAGGGGCAAGTCATTCAAGCCGGACAGCCGCTCTCCATCCCCTTTACCCCCAAGGCGGGCGGGCGGCTCACTGAGATCACCTTGCCCCACGTCGTGGACGGCACCGGGAGCCTGGGTGAAAAGCGGTTGGCAGTGACTATCGCCCGCCCCGGCCAGGACAGCCCGCTGGCATCTGCTGCGCTTGCCTTCCCCAATGAATCGAGTGTGGATCGGGTCCAACCTGGTATCACCATTCCCTTTGATTCCCCGACCGATCTTGAGCAGGGAGAGAGCTATTCCATTTCTCTCAGTCTGGAGGGCTGCGTTGGGAAGATCTCCCTGGTGGGTTCGGCCCCCGCCACCGAAAGCACCTGGGACGACGCTATCCCCCTGCGCGTGGATGGCTACGACGGGTATGGCGGTATCTACCGCGGAGACCTCAACTTCGAGATGTACTGGGACGACAATCCCGATAAATTGGCCCGCTTTCTTTCCATACTCGACCAGGCGGAGGTGATCTTCATCACCTCCAACCGCCAATGGGGGACCACGACTCGCGTTCCTGAACGCTATCCCCTTACCACTGCTTACTATCGCCACCTGATCGGTTGCCCGGCAGAGCGAAGCGTGGAGTGGTGTTATAAAGTCGCCCAGGTGGGGACCTTCCAGGGAAACCTTGGATTCGAGCTGCAGCAGGTCTTCGTTTCTTCGCCCAATCTGGGGCCGCTGCGCATCAACGACCAGTTTGCCGAAGAAGCCTTCACCGTCTACGATCACCCCAAAGTCTTCATCTTCCGCAAGACCGAGGCCTACGATTTGCAGCGCGCCAGGGATATCCTGGGCGCCGTCGACCTGGTCCACGTGATGCGCGTCACCCCTCGACAGGCAAGGTCCTACCCTGCCAACCTGGTCCTGCCCGCCGATCGTTGGGCTGAACAGATGAACGGGGGGAGCTGGATGGAGTTATATAACACCCGCGCCTGGCAAAACCGCTCCCAGATCCTGGCGGTCCTGTTCTGGTATCTCAGTCTGATGGTGCTGGGTTGGCTGGTCTATCCCTGGATGAGATTGGCCCTCTCCGGTTTGCCGGACCATGGCTTCCCCCTGGCGCGCCTGGTCGGCCTCCTGGCATTGTCCTATTTGGTATGGCTGGCGGGTTCGTTACGCATCCCGGCTACGCGCCTCACGATCGGTCTGATGATCGTATTGCTGGCGCTCTCCGGTGCCGCCCTGGCATTCAGGGATCGAGAGGCGTTCCGCCGGGAGTGGCATAGCCGGCGCAGTTATTTCCTGGCGATCGAGAGCCTCTTCCTGGCCTTCTTCCTCCTGGACCTGGCCATCCGCATCGGCAATCCAGACCTGTGGCATCCCTGGAAGGGTGGGGAGAAGCCCATGGACTTCGCCTACTTAAACGCAGTGCTCAAGAGCACCACCTTCCCACCCTACGATCCATGGTATGCCGGTGGGTACCTCAATTATTATTATTACGGTTTCGTGCTCCTGGGGGTGCTGGTCAAGTTCCTGGGAATCGTTCCGGCCGTGGCTTATAACCTGATCTTGCCCACCGTGTTTGGCCTGATCGCCATGGGCGCCTTCTCGATTGCCTGGAATCTCTCCAGCCATTCTGATCGCAATCCCGGAACGGGGCCTCCGGTTGCTGCTGATGATGCCGCCAGTGCGAGGCCGGGCCTCCACGATTATCTGGTAGGCCTGGCCGGGGCATTGGGCATGGCGGTGTTTGGGAACCTGGGAATGGTCAGGATGATCTTCCAGGGTTATCAGAAGCTGGCTGCACCGGGTGGGGTGCTGGAGGGCGCCGGGTTATTGACTCGCTGGGTTTGGGCCGTGCGTGGCTTCATCAAGGCACTGGATGGCACGCCGCTGCCATATGCCCTCGGAGACTGGTATTGGATCCCCAGCCGGGCAATACCTACCCAGGGCGGTGAAGTGGAGCCCATCACGGAATTTCCCTTCTTCACCGTTTTGTATGGCGACCCGCACGCCCACTTGTTCGCCTTGCCGGTAGCCCTGTTGGTCCTGGCATTCGCCCTCTCGCTGGTCCTTGGGCACGCCCGCTGGAGAGGCCGGCTGGGAGCGGCAGCAGCCTTCTGCCTGGGGGGGCTGGGCATCGGCACCCTGCGCCCTACCAACACTTGGGACTTCTATCCCTACCTTGCCCTGGGCGGCCTGGCGATGGGGTACGCTCTTTGGAGAGGGTACTGCACTGGTGGACGGGTGTGGGCCGAATATTCCGGAGCCTCCCCGCCTGGTATCCTGGGATTTAATATCTGGCGGGCGCTGGTGGCTGTCTCGGGCGCCGGGCTGCTAGCTGGTCTGTCATTTGCCCTGTTCCAGCCATACGTCCAGTGGTACGGACAGGCATACAGCAAGGTAGACCTGTGGCGTGGTACGCATACCTCGCTGACCGCCTACCTGACCCATTGGGGCTTGTTCCTCTTCCCGATCCTTTCTTGGATGGCCTGGGAGACTCGCGACTGGCTGGCCAACACTCCGGTCTCTGCTCTGCGAAAGTTGGAGCCGTATCGCAGCCTTATCTGGATCCTTTTGGCCTTGCTGGTCGTATTGGTGATCTGGTTGCTCTTCCTTGGAGTGGGCATCGCATGGTTTGTGCTCCCACTGGCGGCCTGGGCAGGGTCGCTGATGCTTCGCCCAGGCCAAACGGATGCCAAGCGCTTCGTGCTCTTCCTGGTGGGCACCGGTCTGATGTTGACCTTGATGGTAGAGGTCATCGTATTGGTCGGCGATATCGCCCGCATGAACACGGTGTTTAAGTTCTACCTGCAGGTATGGACGCTGTTAGCCGTCTGCACAGCCGCCGCCCTTGGCTGGCTTATACGGGCGCTGCCGGCCTGGGAGGTGCGCTGGCGGTCGGCCTGGCAGGTTGGGCTGATCCTGCTGATTGCCTCGGCCGCTCTCTATCCCATGCTGGCCAGCCTGGCGAAGATCCAGGACCGCATGTCGCCATCGGCGCCCCATACTCTCGATGGCATGGCCTACATGGCTTATTCCACCTACGCCGAAGAGTGGGGGGTGATGGACCTCAGCCAGGACTATCGGGCCATACGCTGGATGCAGGAAAATGTCCCGGGCTCCCCGGTGATCGTGGAGGCCAATTTACGGAACCTGTACCGCTGGGGCTCGCGCTTCAGCATTTATACCGGGCTGCCAGGTTTGGTTGGCTGGGAATGGCACCAACAGCAGCAAAGGGCCTTACTGCCCTCCACCTGGGTTACCGACCGCATCCTGGAAATCGATAATTTCTACCAGACTACCGACCTGCAGCAAGCGCGCGATTTCTTGCGGAAATACGACGTGCGCTACATCATTCTTGGGCAACAGGAACGCGGCCATTATCCCGGCCCAGGCCTGGATAAGTTTCCCGCTGCAAACGGCGTCTTGTGGCGCGAGGTATATCGGGATGGCGATACTGTGATCTACGAGGTGCTGTGATGTGGATCGCCGTATTGCTCTGGTATTTGCTGGCCTCACTGGTGGGTTGGCTGACCTTCCCGATCGCCTATCGCTTCCTGCCGGCGCTCGCTGACCGGGGATACCTGTTCAGCCGCGGCCTCGGCTTGCTCCTATGGGGATACTGCTTCTGGCTGCTCGTATCCCTGGGGGTACTGCGCAATGATCTGGGTGGGCTGACCTTTAGCCTGCTGATATTGTTGGGTGCCAGCCTGTGGTCGCTGCGTAGCATTGGTGGGCGGGAGATCTTCGCCTGGTTACGCTCCAGGTTGCGGCTGGTAATCGTCGGTGAAGGCCTTTTTTTGCTCGCATTTGCAGGCTGGACTGTGGTCCGTGGGGCCAATCCAGAGGCCCTGGGTACCGAAAAGCCCATGGAGCTGGCCTTCATCAATGCCATCCTGCATTCACCAACCTTTCCACCCCACGACCCCTGGCTCTCAGGTTATGCCATCTCCTATTACTATTTTGGCTACGTGCTGGTCGCCATGCTGGCTGGCCTGAGCGGAGTTACAGCTGGCGTTGCATTCAATCTAGGGATCAGCCTGGTATTCAGCCTGAGTGCGCTGGGCTCGTTTGGCGTGGTGTACGACTTGCTGGCAGCTCGCCAGAAATCCGGCGGGACTCACGCTGTGGATACGGATATTGCCAGCCGATATGCGTTGCCCGCGCTTTTGGGCCCTTTCTTCGTCTTGATCGTCAGCAATCTGGAGGGTTTCCTGGAGCTCCTGCATGCTCGCGGTCTTTTCTGGCGCTTCTCCTCCACAGGGGAATGGATTTCAGGGTTTTGGAAGTGGCTCGACCTGCAGGAGTTGAGCCAGCCGCCGGCGCAGCCCTTCTCCTGGACACCTACCCGTTACCTGTGGTGGTGGCGCGCCTCCCGGGTTGTGCAGGATTATGATTTCGCCGGAAATTTTAAAGAAGTCATCGATGAATTTCCCTTTTTTTCCTACCTGTTGGCCGATCTCCATCCACATGTGCTCGCCATGCCATTTGCCTTCCTGGCGATGGCCCTGGCGCTTAATCTGTACCTGGAGGGCGCGCGCGGGGGACAGATCCGCTTACGCCTTCGTATCAGCCTGAGGGGCCTGGCCTGGTTGGTGGTGGTGTTGATCGTCGGGGGAGCCGCCAGCTTATGGGTTGGGGTGAGCTTGTTGAACATGCGCCTCGGTGTGCTGGGAGTGGCTGGTATGCTCGTTGGGGGTTTTGCCTTCATCGGGCTTGCGCCGGACTTCAACAATTATGGTGTTCGGCTGTTGATCCGCCGCGATTCGGCGGTCAAAGAGGTTGGACCGTCGTTCTCGTTCGGCCTTCCCTGGCTGCTTTTTGCCGCCCTGGTGTTTGGGGGACTGGCATTCCTGAATACCTGGGACTTCCCCTTTTTCGTCGCCTTGTTGGCGGGTGTCTATGCGCTGCGCAACCTGCAATTGGTCGGTGAGATGCGTTCGAAATTTACCGCAGTGGGGGATTTCATCTGGCTGGGCGTGGTGGTAGGCCTGGCAGGGGTGATCTTATATCTCCCGTTTTACCTTGGATTCTCCTCGCAGGCAGGTGGGATACTGCCCAACCTGGTCTATCCGACGCGCGGTGCGCACCTGTGGGTGATGTATGCCCAACTGTTCATCCCGCTGAGCGCTTACCTGGCCTGGATGTGGAAAATAGATGGACAGGCCGTTTGGATTAAGAAAGGTTTTGGATTGGCTTTCGGGCTGGTTTTTCTAGCCTGGATCCTGGCGCTTCTCCTTGGAGCCGGGATCGCCGCTCTCCCCTCGGCCGGGGAGCTGTTCCTGGGCTCGCTATCTGCGCCAGGCCTGGGTCTCTTGTTGCTGGAATCGGTCCGCCGCCGTCTGGTCAACGCGGGCGGTTGGATCACCCTGATTTTGTTGTTGGGTCCGACCCTGGGTTTGTTGTTGAGGCCGGCAAAAAAAGAAGAGCGAGATGATGGTCTGGCTGCGCCCTCGATGGATGCCGCTCACCGGTTTGCCCTTTGCTTGCTGCTTCTGGGCCTGCTATTGGTCTTAGGCCCCGAATTCTTCTTCTTGCGTGACCAATTTGGCTGGCGCATCAACACCATCTTCAAGTTCTATTATCAGGCCTGGCTGCTGTGGGGCGTGGTCGCAGCCTTTGCCACCCTGGTCTTGTTGGAGCAATTGCGGCCCACTTGGAAGCTGGCGTTCCAACTCACCCTGTTGGGTGTCTTGGCGGTATCCTTGATATATCCGCTGCTCGGTCTGTGGGATAAGACCAATGGTTTTCGTCCAGAAGGAGGCTGGACTTTAGACAGCACCGCCTACCTGGAGCGGCAATCCCCCGCGGAGATGGCTGCCATTCGCTGGTTGCGGTCCGCACCTCCCGGAGTTGTGGCTGAGGCGGTCAGCTACACCGGCGGCAGCTACACAGGATACGCCCGGGTAGCGGTGCTCTCCGGCCTGCCGACAGTCTTAGGCTGGATCGGACATGAAAGCCAGTGGCGCGGCGGAGGCCAGGAGATGGGCAGCCGCCAGGCCGACATCGAGCGCCTGTATTGTTCGCGCGATTGGGACGATACACGCGCCATCCTCGAGAAGTACCAGATCAAATACGTCTTCGTAGGCTCCCTGGAGCGGAACACCTACCTCCCGGGCCAGGCTGGCTGCAGCGCGGGGCTCAACGAAGCCAAGTTCATGCGCTTCCTGGAGCCGGCCTTCCAACAAGGCGATGTCACGATTTACCTGGGGGTGCAATAAATAATATTTGGCTGATTGGGGAGTGAGCGGCGGTCACCGCTCACTCCCCAATCGGCCGAGAACAATATTTAGATGCTTTCTCGGCGAAAACCGCAAGACATCCATGGAGTGATGAGACTGGAAGGATGGAAGGGTGGTAGGTGATGAAAAGTCCAAGAGTGCTGTTGGCATTGTGTATTCTTTTGGCGGGCGCATTCGTGATCGGTTTCCTGGGGTTCGGCGCCGGATGGCGGACTGCCCAGGCCTCGATTGCTTCTCAGCAGGTCACAGATATCAAAGTAATCGCGCCTGCAGGCATGCTCGATCCCGGTCAACCCGGCGTCCGCCTGTGGCATGACTATGGCGCGTTTGGCCTCTACCGGATAAACGAAGCTGTATTTCGCCAATTGCCCGGCGAGCTGCGAGAACGGCTGGTCACCCAGGAGGCGCTGGACCGTATCCTGATCGATGCCTACCCATTCAATCCTTTGAGCGAGAGCCTGGACATCCCCCAGAGTTTACAATTGGGCACAGTCCAGGGAGCGGCGCTGCACCTGGTGCAGTTTGTCGGCCCAATAAAGCCCGAATGGCTGGATGCAATCCAGGCGAGCGGCGCTCGACTCGTCCACTATATCCCCAATAACGCCTACCTGGTGTGGGCGGAGGAGACCTCCCGAGCCCGGCTCAGCGCCATGGTGGCGCAGGGCGACTTTCTGCAGTATAGCGCCCCCTATCAGCCGTATTTCAAACTGGAGTCCGGTCTGCGGGAGAAGGTAATAGCGATGAGAGATAGCGCCCAGGTGGTGGAGGTGGTCATTCAGATGATCCGCCATCCAGGCCAGGCTGCTAGCCAGGGTGTAATTGCAGGTCTGAGCCTGGGCAAATCCTCCGAGTGGAGCCCGGTCCTAGCCTTCCAAAACGCCAGGTTCGTATTGCGCATAGGCGATATCACCACCGTTGCCCGCCTCCCCGACGTGTTCTGGATCGGTGAATACCACCCGCCCGAGCTGCTGGATGAAGTCCAGGGGCAGATCCTGGCCGCCCACTTCGACGCCAGTCAACAGGGTCCCGCCGGACCGGGCTACCTTGCCTGGCTCGACAGCCTGGGCTTCAGCCAGGACCCGGCCGATTACCCCATCGTCGACATCACCGACGACGGCATCGGGGATGGCACCCTGGATAGCGGCGATCCGACCCTGCACCTCCTGGGTGGGATAGCAAATCCCAGTCGCCTGGGGTACCTGATAAATTGCACCACCGACCTGGACGGCGGCAGCCGCGATGGGCATGGTCACATTAACGCCAGCATCGCAGCCGGCTATGATGTGCGCACCGGTTTCCCGTATACCGACACGAACGGTTTCAACCTGGGCCTGGGCATCAACCCCTATGGACGGCTGGCCGGCACCCGTATTTTCGGCGGTGAATTTGACATCTCTAGCTGCGGCGGGACTCTTAATAGTGTGATCAAGGCCAGCTACGCCGCGGGCGCGCGCATCAGCAGCAACTCGTGGGGTTGTTCCAATTGCCCCTGGGCTTACGACGACATTGCACAGCTATATGACGTCAGCACACGCGACGCCGATCCGTCTGCCCCAGGCAACCAGGAGCTTCTTTTCATCTTCAGCGCGGGCAACTGGGGGCCTGCTGCCCAATCGGTCGTCTCGCCCGGCAGCGCCAAGAACGTGGTCGCCGTGGGGGCCTCGGAGAACTACCGGCCGGGCTGGACGGATGGATGTATTATTGGCACGAATCTGGCGAACAACGCCATGGACCTCGCTCCCTTCTCCAGTCGCGGGCCGGCCCCAGGCGGGCGAGTCAAGCCAGACCTGATCGCTCCCGGGACCCACATCCAGGGCACCGCCAGTACGAACCCCAATTATAACGGCGGTAGAGTATGCGACGCATATCACCCTGACGGCCAGACCACCTTTGCCGCCTCTTCGGGCACCAGCCATTCTGCTCCAGCGGTGGCGGGCGCCGCCTCGCTGTATTACCACTGGCTGGAGAACGCATACAACCTGGCCGCCCCCAGCCCGGCCATGCTCAAGGCCTACCTGGTCGCCCATCCAACCTACTTGATCGGGGCAGGCGCGAACGATACCCTGCCCAGCAATAATCAGGGTTTCGGCATGCCCGATCTGGAAGCCGCCTTCGACGACGCCCAGCGCTTCCTCCTGGACCAGGCCGTGGTCTTCGACAGCTCGGGGGAGACCTGGACCTTCAAAGGATATGTCGTTGATCCGGCGAAGCCGGTGCGTATCGTGCTGGTCTATACCGACCAGGCCGGCGCCCTCGGCGCCGACCCACGGGTGAACGACCTGAATCTGGAAGCTGTGATCGGCGGCGCCACATATCTGGGCAACCACTTCGAAGGCCAGTGGAGCATCCCGGGCGGATCACCGGATTCCGCCAATACGGTCGAAGCGATCTTCCTGCCCCCCGGGACGAGCGGCAGCCTATCTTTGCAGGTAACTGCCTTCAACATCGCCAGCGATGGCGTGCCCAACAGCGGTGACATGACCGACCAGGACTTTGCCCTGGTCTGCTATAACTGCGTAAGCCAGCCCGATTTCACCCTGTCTGTGGAGCCTTCCTTGCAGGAGGTCTGCGCCCCGGTGGAGGCCTCCTACTCGGTCACCGTGGGGCAGGTGCGCGGATTTACGGATACGGTCACCCTGAGCGCCAGCGGCTCTCCCACCAATACCCTGGCCAGGTTCAGCCCGAACCCGGTCTTGCCCCCGGGGGCGAGCGCCCTGGTAATTTCCAATACCGTGGCAGCTCCTGCCGGCAGCTATGAGCTGGATATCACCGGCAGCGCGCCAACCAGCACCCATGCTACGCAGGTCGGATTGAATCTGTACACCGACCTGCCTGGACAGCCGGATTTACAAGCGCCGGCAGATGGCGCCTCCAACCAGCCGCTCAGGCCCACCTTCTCCTGGTCCGCGGCCAGTCAGGGCAGCCTGTACGACCTGGAGCTGGCCGCCGACAGCGGCTTTGTAGACCTGATCACCCAGGTCGTCGGATTGAGCGCTAACTCCTATGCCCTGGGTTTCGATCTGAACATCAACCAGGTCTATTACTGGCGGGTGCGCTCGACGAATGCCTGCGGGGCTGGGTCGTATTCTCCGGTTTCTTCTTTTCTCACCCGGCCTGCGCCCGGCGAATGCCCGTCGGGGACGCTTCCCCTGGAGGTCTATGGCGAAGATTTCGAGAGCGGCGCTCCGGGTTGGAGCCATGATGGCGCCTCCGATACCTGGAAGCTCTCCGGGCAGCGTATATCCAGTGGCAATTATGCCTTTCTCGCAACTGACCTGCCCAACATCAGCGACCAGCGCCTGATCTCACCGCCCATCCTATTGCCTGCCGGAGAAGATCCCCTCGCCCTGCAATTCTGGAACTATCAGGAGATCGAATCGGCTATCACAGGCTGCTATGACGGCGCCCTGCTCGAGATCAGCAGCAACCAGGGCCTGACCTGGACGCAGCTCGAAAGCCAGTTGCTCACCGACCCCTATGATGGGCAGGTCAACGCCTCATTTGGTAACCCGCTCGGTGGGTTAAACTCCTGGTGCGGAGACCCGCAGGCTGGCCTTCTCTCGCTCGTCGACCTGACTGAATTCGCCGGTCAGAGTGTGCAGCTCCGTTTCCGTCTGGGAACTGATTCCGATATTGGGCGGGAGGGCTGGTATGTCGACGATCTGGCGATCCAATCTTGCGCTCCGGCCGAGTACCGGGCCACGCTTGGACCTCCCAGTTCTCGGATTGGGTTCCCTGGCAGCAGGATCATCCACAGCTTTACGTTACAGAACCGCGGCCTGCCAGATACCTACAACCTGTCCCTCCTGGCAGGCGATTGGCCGGCAGTATTGTTAACCTCTGGTCCGTTCACACTCGACAGCGGGCAAGAGGCCACTCTCGAAGTCCGGGTCGACGTGCCAGCCCTGGTTCTTCCGATGACCGATCCACTGACCGGCTCGCCTAAGGCCCTTTCGGCCGCAGACGTCTTTACGATTACTGTAGTCTCGAAGGGCAACCCAGACTTGGTGCTCGCCTCCACTGGCAGCACAACTTATCAGATCACGCCTGGCGCCTCGGTCAGCCCTGACCAGCAGGCTATCGGCCTGCTGGGTGAAACGGTATCCTATACATTCACCCTGACCAACACCGGAAATTTCACCGATACCTTCCACCTGTCAGTCTCTGGGGTATGGCCATTTGAGGTGCCTGATCCTATCGTCGGCCCAATCGGTCCAGGCGTATCTACACCGATCACCTTGCTGGTGACCGTGCCGCTGGGGATAGAGTATAACGCCAGTGATGTTTCGACTCTAACCGTGACATCCGGCCTAGATGACTGGGTCGCCATCCAGGCCACCAGCACCACTATTGCTGGTGGCGTATGGCTCTACCTGCCTTTTAATCAGCGCCCATAGATCAGTATAATTGTGGCAGATCGCATGCAGGCCCAGAGATGAATGCGCACAGAATCACCGTTGAACACACCTTATACACCCTGGCGCTCCTAGTGGCGCTCTTAACCCGCCTGCTGAACCTGGGTTCGACGCCGCTCTCCGATAGCGAAGCTGGCCAGGCGCTACAGGCGTGGCAGGTCGCAGTAGGGCAGCCAGCCGATGTGGGGCCACAGTCCGCCTATGTGGTCCTGACGGGCGGCCTGTTCATGTTGCTGGGAAGCAGCGAGGCCCTGGCTCGCCTGTGGCCGGCTCTGGCAGGGGCTTTGCTGGTTCTGACGCCTTTCCTTTTTCGCCGCCTGCTGGGCAATAAAGCGGCCTTGCTCCTGGCGTTTGGGTTGGCTTTAGACCCCTGGCTGGTGGCCATGTCTCGGGTGGCAGACGGACCGATGATGGCGCTCGGATTCGGATTGTTCGGCCTGGGCTTGGCTTTTGTATGGCTACCCTCCCTGGCGGGAATATTTATCGGATTGGCCCTGCTCTGCGGTCTGCCGGCGGTTCCCGGTTTATTGGGCTTGACACTGGCCTGGTTGGCCGGCCGCTTGTTGGCACGAGGTAGGCCACTATTCCCCGGCAACGGGACACAAGCTTCGGATGCCGAGCCGAATGACCGCCAATTTGCCTGGAAAACCGTGCTGTTGTCAGTCGGTTTCACGCTTCTCCTGGTGGGCACCATGTTCGGTCGCCTGCCAAATGGATTGAACGGGTGGATCGAGTCTCTACCGATTTACCTGGTTGGGTGGACTCGCTTCTCCGGACTCCCGGCGCTCCGATTAATGGTCGCCATCCCTTCTTACCAGCCGCTCGGCTTGCTCTTTGGGTTGGCTGCAGTGGCCGGAGCCTGGCTGCCTTCGGAACGGGAGATTGGTTCGAGGATTGCGGTTCTCCGCTGGATCAGCCTGTGGTGGATAATTGCCCTGGTTTTAGCCGCATTTTATCCCTCTCGGCAGCCCGGAGACCTGGTCTGGACCGTGATCCCCTTGTGGTGCCTGGCAGCGGTCTGGCTGTCGAATTTTACCCATCTCAATCGCGAGGCCTGCCTGGTTTCATTGGGGCAGGCTGCCCTGATATTTACCCTGTTGGTGGTCACCTGGTTGAACCTGGCCGCCGGTGGTTTCATTCTACCTGGATTGCAGGCTAACCTGGTGCGACTGGCAACGTTGGCCGGGCTGCTTTCGCTGGCGGGTCTGACCACCCTGCTCGTCGCACTGGGTTGGAGTTGGGATTCAGCTCGCCGGGGCCTGGTTTGGGGGCTAACAGCTTCGCTGGGGCTTTACGTTCTCGCCAACACCTGGACGATACCCCGGATTAATGCAGACCAATGGAGACCAGCTCGCCAGGAGTTATGGTCTACGTTGCCCATTCCAGGCGATGCCGACCTGTTCGTCAGCACCCTGGGTGACCTGGCGGAGTGGAGCACTGGTCGCCGAGATGGAATAGATATCGTCGTAGCGGTTGATTCTCCATCTTTGCACTGGGTCTTGCGTGATTTTCCCAGGGTTCGCTACGTCGAAGAAGGTGAAATTAATTCAATCACCGGAGGCCTGGCGTCCGGTGAGCTGCCTTCTATCCTGGTCACCCGCTTATCAGGGCAGGCTCCCCAACTATCGGCGGCCTACCGTGGACAGGACTTCTCCTGGTGGTCGCTTCCTGACCTGAATAGCGCCTTGCCTCCTGACTATTTGCACTGGATCGTGTTCCGCGATACCCCGGTAACCAGCGAACAGATCGTGCTGTGGGCCCGCAGCGACCTCTTCCTGGGGGACTCTCTTGTCTCCCCGGAAGGAACCGAGTGAGCATGAATGCGCCAAGGATTATCGCAGTAGATGGACCGGCGGCTTCGGGGAAATCGACTCTGGGAAAGAAGCTGGCAGATGCGTTGGGGTATCTGTTCTTCGATTCAGGTGTCATGTACCGGGCTGTCACGTATTTGGCTTTGCAGCGCGGAGTGCCGGTCGACGACGAAAACGCCATCACAGCTCTGGCGGAAAATGCCTTGATCGATATCCGTCCCCCATCCAGGCAAGATGGACGCAGCTTTGATGTGTGGGTGGATGGACAGGATGTAACCTGGGAAATGATGACGCCCGTGATCGACGCACACGTTTCTCAGGTGTCTGCCTATTCGCGGGTGCGATTGGCCCTGACCAATCAACTGCGTCGGGTCGGCCTGCGGGGCCAGGTGGTGATGGCCGGTCGCGATATTGGAACCGTGGTCCTGCCCGAAGCGGACCTGAAGATCTACCTGGATGCATCTGTCGAGGAACGCGCCCGGCGCAGATACGCCCAATTGCTGGCTCACGCAGGCGGGGATGAAGGCCAGCTCCCATCCATGCCTGAGGTCCTGGACTCAATGCGTCGGCGAGACCGGCTCGATTCCACCCGCCAGATTGCCCCCTTGCGACCCGCCGCCGACGCAGTGATTGTGTCCTCCGATGGGTTGGATGCCGACCAGGTGTTGAGCAAGGTCAGGGAGATCATCGCCGATTGCCCGTGAAATAACTCTCCCGGTCCTGGTAGAGATATGGAAACGCGATACACCGTCCCTATTCGTCATCGCTTAACACGCCGCCTGCTGAGGCCGCTATTTCGTAGCTTGTTTCATGTGTTATGCAGGGTTGTGGTGATCGGCCGTGAAAATATCCCCTCGGAAGGGGCGTATCTGATCGCCATCAACCATGTCTCCCTCTTTGAGCCACCGTTGGTGCTGGCGTTTTGGCCCGTGACACCTGAGGCGGTTGGAGCGGTGGATATCTGGGACCGACCTGGCCAATCGCTCCTGGTACGGCTATACCATGGCATACCGGTGCACCGCGGCGAGTACGATCGCCGGCTCACCGATACCATGGTCTCCGTGCTGCGCGCTGGTAGACCATTGTTGATCGCCCCAGAAGGTGGACGTTCCCACTCCGCAGGCATGCGCCGCGCCTTTCCTGGCATAGCCTACGTGATGGACCGCGCCCGGGTTCCGGTGGTCCCGGTGGGTATTGTTGGCTCCAGTGATGATTTCTTAAAGCGCGCTCTGCGCGCTGAACGCCCCCTCCTGGAGATGCGCATTGGCCGCCCGATTATTCTACCGCTGGCGGAGGGGAAGGGCGAGGCCCGCCGCCTGGCCCGCCAGCGGAACGCAGACCGGATTATGGCCCACATCGCTGCATTGCTCCCTTTGGAATACCGGGGGGTTTATGCAGACTATGAATCGCTCCTCGAACAAACCGCGTAGTCAGGTGGCGCGCTATCACTTTACTAGCCTGCCTCGACTGACCCCCAGGCGGCGCCTCTTGCGTTTCCTGCTCGTCAGGATTGCGCGCCTGTTGGCCAGCCTGGTAGCGCGCACAGCCGTGACCGGATTAGAGAATGTTCCCGATCGGCGCAATCTCCTGGTCGTGACAAACCATTTAGGCGATATTGATCCGCTCATCTTCCTGGCGTACTATCCATACCCGGTTGAATTCCTGGCGAAGGCGGAGCTTTTCGACCTGCCGCTGCTGGGATGGCTGCTGGATGCTTATGGCGTTATTTGGGTGCGCCGTGGCGAGCCAGACCGGCGGGCCTTGCGAGCAGCTCAGCAAGCTCTCCTGGAAGGCCGGCCGGTGTGGATTGCACCGGAAGGCCGTGAGAGCCTGACCGGCGCATTGGAAGAGGGCACCGGAGGTGCAGCCTTCCTGGCGTTGAAAGGGAATTTCCCTCTTCTACCTGTTACCCTCACCGGTTCGGAGAACGCTAATGTGTATGTTAATATTAAACGGCTCCGCAGAACACAGCTCAGCCTGACCTTCGGCCCTGTTTTTTGCCTGGATGCATGTCCAGATCGAAGGATAGCAATCCGCAATGGCACCATGAAGATCATGAAAACCCTGGCCCGGCAGCTTCCACCGAGATATCAGGGTGTGTATTCTTGCGAAGAGAATCGGGATGGCAGTCGATAGTATAGATATCAAAGACTTGGCGCCTCACAACTACCAGCATACCCGTTGGGAATATCGGCGCCGTATCCTACGCTTTCTCCTCCGTACTATCGCCTTCACCTGGCTCGTCAAGCTTGAACGGGTAGAAGGCATAGAGAACGTGCCCCCATCTGGGCCAATGATATTGTTTATGAACCACATCGCCTTCGTAGACCCGATTTTGGTCCTGCATGTGGTACCTCGCAACATCGTCCCTCTGGCAAAGATCGAAGTCTACCGTTATCCATTCATCGGTATCTTTCCCCGGCTGTGGGGTGTTATTGCGGTGCGGCGGGAAGAGATCGATCGCCGTGCCATCCATCAGGCTATGAGTGTGCTCCGAGCAGGGGAGATTTTATTGATTGCCCCAGAAGGCACCCGCCGGCCTGCGCTTGCGCGCGGTAAAGAAGGAGTCGCTTACCTGGCGAGCCGCAGTGGGGTACCGGTAGTAGCGGTCGCAATCGAGGGGACACCTGGTTTCCCGGCGTTGAGGGGGACTACTCGCTGGCGAGAGCACGGTGCCACCATACACTTTTCCCGGCCGTTCCAATTTCGCGCCCACCTCAAGCGACCCAGCCGCGACCAATTGAGGCAAATGACTGACGAAGCCATGTATGTGCTGGCATCTATGCTCCCGGAACCACTGCGAGGATTCTACACGGATCTTTCGCAGGCCACCCAGGATACTATAGAGTGGATTTAGCACTTTAATTGGTGCTATAATCTCGCTACACAGGGTTAAACAGGCATTATCATGTCTTTCCTGGTTACGCTCCTTACCTCGACTCCGTATATATTGTTTCCCCAGAGTCTGGTGGGGCGCCTGGTGGGGATCGTCTGGTGGTTGGCGCTTGCTGCCTTCTCTATAAGCCTGCTCCGGCGTTCGAGCCAGTATAACCGACCTGTACAGGACCAGAAGAAGGCGGTTTTGGGTGGCCTGCTTTTCGCAGTGCCTCTAACCAGCTTATTCTTTGGTTTGCACTTCCCAAGCGATACCATTCTTGTCACTGGGCAGGTAATCTCATGGATGCTGCTGTCTGCATTGCCTTGGGTGTTGGCTGCCGGGATACTCGGCCCTCTATCTGCAGCCGGATTGGCGGCTTTCTCGGGATTGTTGCTCGCGCTGTGGAATACCCATAACGCCTTCACGATCGTTGAGTTCCCCCTTTTCGCAATTGGTTTCAGTCTCGCCGTCCAACAGCGCTACCGAACCTCGTTCTTTCAGTATCTCCGTCACCCATTTGTGAGCGCACTCCTGCTGGCCTTGTTTTACCCATACATCGACCTGCTGAACCTGGTGATCCTGGTCGACGCCAATCTGACTACCCGAATCGAAATGGGCTTATTAGGGGTGGGCCAATCTGCAATCGCCAGTGGAGGCGCATTGCTGATAGCCGCGTTGATTTCTGAGGGTGTTGCTAGATTATTCCCATCGATGTGGGGCCAACGTGATGGCATCCAATTGTCGCCTGCCGAACGAAGCCTTCAAACCCGCTTCTTTTTTCGGGCCGGCCCTCTGGCTGCGATCATCTTCGTGATGGTCATAGCCGGTACCTGGGTGTTGACAAAGAACGCTTACCGGAGCTTGATTCGGGAACGGATGTCGAACATCGCCGGCTTAGCTGCCGAATTTGTCCCTCATTACCTTGAGACGGGTGGGAACTTAATAAATCGCATCGCTGCCGATCCTCGCCTCAGGGAGAGCGATGCTGAAACGCTGCCCATTATCCTGGCTGAGGATATGCGCAGCTTCCCGTTCTTCAGGCGATTGATCTTGCTGGATAAAACAGGCAACCTAACCGCCAAATACCCGGCTCTAGAGTATGATCCGGCTATTGCCCCTCCGGATGAACAGGTTGGCATCCAATTGGCCTTGAACGGGGTCCCCTCACAAGCATATTCCATCCCGGCGGATTTACCTACTCAGACAGCCCAATTGTCGTTTATCACCCTGGTGAGCGACGAGTCCGGTGAGATGCAAGGGGTTCTGATCGGTCGTGCCGACCTGGAGGGCCATCCTCTTTTGCAGCCTCTATGGAGTGCGTTCGAAGGGCTGGAGGAAGAAGGTGGGAAAGCCATCCTGCTAGATGAGCATGGACGGATTGTTTTCCATACTGCGTCCGATGCGGCTTTCACAAGCTATACGAGTCCCATTAGCGATGCAGCCGGTTTCTTTGAAGAGGTTGAACCTTCGATGACCCGGCAATACGTCTATTACCAGCCTGTGGCTGGACAGCCCTGGGTGGTGATCTTGACTATGCCTGCACTGCGAGCGCCTCCATTTGTGCTCGGTGTGATCATCCCTATGTTGGTCATTATTCTCCTGCTCTCGGGTGCCGCGGTGATCGTCTTCAGATTCGGGTTACAGTCTGCCACCCATTCCTTGGAGGACCTTGCAGTCCATGCAGGTAACCTTGCCCAAGGACACTTCGATGCAACCCTTCCAACGGAGAGGAATGATGAGGTAGGCAGACTCAACCGGGCCTTTGAGCAGATGCGCCTCAGCCTGAAGGCACAGATGGAAGAGCTCAACCGCTTGTTGTTGGTAAGCCAGGGAGTCGCTTCCAGCCTGGAACTCGATGAGGCGGTACGGCCTGTTTTACAGGCAGCATTGGATATGGGAGCGTGTGTGGCCCGCGTGGTCATATCCTCCACCGTCTTGCCCGAGCTTGGCGGAAATGGGCAGGCTCCCATTCGATTTGGCTTGGGGGCCAGCGGCGAAGCCTTCAGCAGCTTTGACGAGCAGATTCTGGCTTTGACCCGCCAGCAGGATAAACTGGTATTGAATAACCCAACCAGACCGCGTCTATTGACCTTTGATCCCGGTGCCCCGCGCCCACAGGCGTTGCTGGCGGCCGCGTTGCGGCATGAAAACCAGTACTATGGCTCATTCTGGGTAGCCTATGACCAGCCGCATATCTTTTCCGACAGTGAGGTGCGGTTCTACGTAGCCCTGGCCAACCAGGCTGCAATAGCCACTGCAAACGCCCGCCTGTATCTGAACGCCGATATCGGCAGGCAACGCCTGGCTGCCATCCTGGCCTCAACACCTGATCCGGTCCTGGTGACCGACCAGCAGAATCGGCTGCTGCTCGCCAATCCAGCAGCGATGCGTGCCTTTGGGATCGGCGCGGAGTGGGATGAGGGCTTGCCCGTCGATCAGGTTGTCGCCCAGGAAGACCTGCTTGGTTTGTTAAAGTCTAATCAAGAAGAAAAAAGTTCAATTGAAGTCGCCTTGAAAGATGGGAAGGTGTATTCTGCTACGGCATCAAGTGTGGTCACTGATGGTCAGCTCGTCGGTCGGGTGTGCTTGTTGCGAGATATAACTTCCTTCAAGAACCTGGACTCATTAAAGACGGATTTCGTGGCCACCGTAAGCCACGACTTGCGCTCGCCTCTTACGTTAATGCGAGGCTACGCCACCATGTTGGAATTGGTGGGGGAATTGAACGAACAGCAGTCCAGCTATGTAAAAAAGATCATCGATGGTGTTGAGCGGATGAACCATCTGGTCTCCAACCTGCTGGATTTGGGCAGAATCGAGGCTGGCATCGGCTTGGACCTTGCGATGATCCCGATCTATGAGGTAGTGGAAAAGACGGTGGGGGCTTTGCAGGTGCAGGCTACCCAGAAACGGGTGAAGGTAAAGATCGAAGCGCCACACCAGACCATTCCTTTGCTCGAGGCTGACCAGGAGCTCCTGTTGCGAGCCTTGTATAACCTGCTGGATAACGCCATCCAGTTCACCGATTCTGGAGGCCAGGTGGTGATCTCTCTGGAAGCCAGTCCCGATCGCATGTTGATCAAAGTTCGAGACACTGGAATGGGAATTGCCCCTGTGGACCTGCCACATGTATTCGAAAAATTCTATCGTGGCGCCCAGCAGCTTGGAAAAACTCATCGGGGAACAGGACTGGGCCTGGCGATCGTAAAATCCATTGCAGAACGCCATGGCGGTCGGGTTTGGGTCGAGAGCCAGTTGGGCAAGGGCAGTACGTTCTTCCTCTCGTTTCCACTCCGCCAGCTAAAGGGTGGTAGCGCTTCGGAAAAAACAGAGAAATAAGACGCGGATTTACTAAATAATCGTTGTGTTCGTTAACAACGTGTGCGCGCTCCTCAAGCCTTTGCGTTGCACATCCTTGACGAAACCGGATATCTCTTGTATAATTTTGGAAAATGATAATAGATAAAGAATTGCGCTGGAGAAGCGCTTGAGAGGAGGCCTCTCATGCGCTTGGTTTTGTTTGCTTATGAGTAGGCGTCGTTTCTTTACCTTTTTCATGGTGATTTTACTAGGCAGAGGGTGACCTCTAAGCTAGACTTAGACGCCGAACACCAACCAGTTAAAGCCATAATCCCCGATTTCTTCAGCTTTGAACACATTTCCCGCTAATGGATTACAGCGAGGGGATGCGCTGTCGATGGTAAAGGTTTGTCTTAGAAACTCTGACAAGTAATATGCAGGAGGTAACCGCGTGGAAACCAAAGGGTTAACCGCACTTCGTATCAGCCTGGCATCGCCTGAGACGATCCGAAGCTGGTCTTATGGAGAGGTATTAAAACCGGAGACGATCAATTACCGACGGCTTCGTCCAGAGAAGGATGGCTTGTTTTGTGAAGCGATCTTTGGCCCTACCCGCGATTGGCAGTGTTACTGTGGCAAGTATAAGAACATCCGTTATAAAGGGATCATCTGCGATAAATGCGGCGTCGAGGTAACCCGATCCTCAGTCCGGCGTGAACGGATGGGCCATATCGAACTCTCAGCTCCGGTCGCCCATGTTTGGTACACCCGCCGTATCCCTTCCTACCTGGGTTTGTTGCTTGATATCTCCCGCCGCAACCTTGACCGTGTGCTCTACTTTGCCCAATATGTCGTCACCTACGTGGACGAAGATGCACGGAAGAAGGCGCTCGCCCGTCTGGAAGAAAAGATCACCCTCGCCGAACGAGAACAGGCCGCAAAGGTCAACACCAGGATTGCCGAAATCAAGGCTGCTCGTGACCGGGAGTTGGCAGAGCTGCAGCAACGTAAGGCTCTTGTGGAACAACGGGCCGACGAAGCTGTCGCCGAGAAGCTGGACCCCATTATCCAGGCTGGTCAGCGGTTGGAGGGCCGTTTGCGTGAGCAGCAAGGGAAAAGTGCCCGCAGCTCCATCCCCTTCCCAGATACTGATATCATCATTGTCGAGGCCGGTGAGACCATTGGCACGCAGCATCTGGCTAATGTCCAGCGGGTGGTGAAAGAGCGCCTGGAGGAGTTAGAGGGCGAACTCAAAGAGCAGAAGCAGCGCGAACTGGAGCAAATCAAACTGGAGGTAGAAAGCATTCGGAGCCAGGCCGATATCGATATGGAAGAGCAGCGCCACCAGTTGGAAGACCTATCAGTGGTGACGCGTGATGAGAATGCCCGGCTGCGCGAAGAGCTGATGGAGTTGCGCCCGCTTACATTCATGGGCGAAAGCCGCTATCGTGAGCTGAAATCTCGCTGGGGACAGGTATTCCGCGCTGACATGGGTGCGGAGGCCTTTTACGATATCCTGCGCCGGCTCGACCTGGATAAGTTGGCTGAGGAATTGTGGTACGAAGTGCGCACTTCGCGCAGCAAGCAGAAGCGGAAAAAGGCCACCAAGCGCCTGAAGGTCGTGGAGGCCTTCCGGCGCTCGGGCAACCGGCCTGAATGGATGGTCCTGACGGTGTTGCCCGTCATACCTCCTGACCTGCGGCCGATGGTCCAACTGGATGGTGGTCGATTCGCCACCTCAGACCTGAACGACCTCTATCGCCGGGTCATCAATCGCAATAACCGTCTGAAGCGGCTATTGGAGTTAGGCGCTCCCGATGTGATCGTGCGCAACGAGAAACGGATGCTGCAGGAGGCAGTTGACTCTTTGATCGATAACTCTCAGCGGGGGAAGGCGCTCTCTCGCCGCGGCCGGCGCGAGCTGAAATCGCTCAGCGATATGCTGAAGGGTAAGAAGGGACGCTTCCGCCGCAATCTTTTGGGCAAGCGCGTCGACTACTCCGGCCGGTCGGTGATTGTGGTTGGCCCCAAACTCAAGCTCTATCAATGCGGTTTACCTAAGACGATGGCGCTGGAACTCTATCGGCCATTCGTTATCTCTCGCCTGGTATCGCACAACTATGCTGCCAACGTCAAGGGAGCGAAGCGTTTTATTGAACGCAACCGCCCAGAGGTGTGGGAGGTCCTGGAAGAGGTTATTAAGGAACGTCCTGTCCTGCTCAACCGAGCCCCCACTCTGCATCGGTTGGGCATCCAGGCCTTCGAGCCAGTCTTGATTGAAGGCAGCGCTATCCAGTTGCATCCACTGGTCACTACAGCCTTTAATGCCGACTTCGATGGCGATCAGATGGCTGTGCATGTGCCGCTTTCGCAGAAAGCGGTGTGGGAAGCGCGCCAGCTCATGCTCTCATCCAGGAACCTGCTCAAGCCTGCCGATGGCGAACCCATCATCAGCCCATCGAAGGATATGGTCCTCGGGGTTTATTACCTGACGAAAGATGATACCCAGCCACACACCGGCGATGGCCGGGCGTTCGCAGACATGGATGAGGTGGAGCTGGCGTACAATCTCAATCAGGTTGATATTCACGCTAACATTAAACTCCAGGTCAACACTTGGTACGATGAACACAACAGCCGCCTGCTAAAACCCCAGGAGAGACTGATAGACACCACGGTTGGCAGGGTGATCTTCAACCGCATCCTGCCACCCGAGATCCAGTTCGTCAACTGGATCCTGGATAAGGGTGAGCTCAAGGACCTGATTGCCGAATTGTATGAAGTTTGCGGAGAGGAAAACACCCCCGAAATCGCCGACGCAATCAAGGATATTGGCTTTGCCTATGCCACACGGTCCGGTTATTCTCTGGCGGTGTCCGATATCACCGTCCCGCCCGAAAAACAAGAGATCATTGCCCAGGCCTCGCAGGAGGCGGAGCAGATCCAGCGTGATTACCGCCGCGGCCTGCTGACCGAGGCAGAGCAGAACGAGCGGGTGATCGAAATCTGGCAGCGAACCACCAACCAGGTGGCTGACGCGGTGAAGAAATCGATGGATCCGGATGGCAACCTGGCTGCCCAGGCGATCTCTGGTGCAACCAAGGGTGGCTTTGGCCCAATCTCACAGTTGGCCGGCATGCGCGGCCTGATGGCTGATCCTTCCGGGCGCATCATTACGCTCCCTATCCGCTCCAACTTCCGGGAGGGCCTGACCTCGTTGGAATACTTCATCTCCACCCATGGTGCACGCAAAGGCCTGGCGGACACTGCCTTGCGCACCGCCGATGCAGGTTACTTGACCCGCCGGTTGGTTGACGTAGCCCAGGACGTAATCATAAACGATGAAGATTGTGGGACTTTCGATGGAATCACGATTCGCCGTACCGACGATATCGCCGGACAATCTATGGCCGCCAGGTTATATGGGCGTCTGGCGGCAGAACGCGTGGTGGATCCATCCACCGGAGAAGTCCTGGCGGAAAGGGACGATGTCCTGGATCACGAACGTGTTCGCCGAATTGTAAACTCCGGTGTAGAGCATGTGAAAGCCCGTACACCTCTTACGTGTGAGCTGCGGCATGGGATCTGCTCAAAGTGCTATGGCTTAGACCTGGGACGCGGTAAGATGGTGGAAATCGGCGCTGCGGTGGGTATTGTGGCTGCCCAGTCTATCGGCGAACCCGGTACTCAACTGACTCTACGCACATTCCACACCGGCGGCGTAGCGGCTGGAGGTGACATCACCACGGGCTTGCCGCGTGTCGAGGAGTTGTTCGAGGCCCGTAAGACCCCCAAGGGCGAAGCGGTCGTCTCCGAAATCGGCGGCATCGCTCGGGTAACCCAATCCGATCGCTACAGTGACTTGCGCATGGTGAGGGTAGAACATAGCGAGCTGATCAATGACGAATACGTGCTGCCCGAGGGGTGGACCATCGCTGCCGAGGACGGCAGCGAGGTCAGCCAGGGAGACGTACTGGCCTTCTTGAGCGAAGATGCGACCATCGTGGCTCAGAATGCCGGTCGGGTGCGCATCGAAGGTGAAGGCACCAACGATAACCCCGCCAAGGTTATCGTTTCCTATGAGATGCGCCAGGAGGCCGAGTATGAAATTCCCACCACGGCCCGTTTGCTGGCCAAAGATGGCGATCACGTTGAACCCGGACAGCCGCTCACAGAAGGTTCCCTCAACCCACATCGCATCCTGCGCATTCAAGGTCGTCAGGCCTGTCAGATCTATCTCCTCTCGGAGGTCCAAAAGGTCTACCGCTCCCAGGGTCAGAACATCAACGATAAGCATTTTGAAGTGATCATCCGTAAGATGGTCTCCAAGGTGCAGATTACCCGTCCAGGCGATACGGATTACCTGCCTGGCGACCTGGTGGATTACCTGGAGTTAAAGCAGGTCAATGAGAGCCTGCTGTCCCAAGGCAAGCGCCCGGCAAAATTTGTGGAGGTGTTGCTTGGTATCACCAAGGCCTCGCTCAGCACCGATTCGTTCCTCTCGGCCTCTTCGTTCCAACACACCATCAAGGTGCTCGCCGGTGCTGCCATCGCGGCTACAGAAGACCCACTCTACGGCCTGAAGGAAAACGTGATCATCGGCAAACTAATTCCTGCTGGCACCGGGTTTGTTCGTGGTCGTTTTGATGAAGAGAAAGTGACCTTGGGCTCTGCTGGACAGAAGATCACGGTGGACGAAAGCCAGGTTGCTGAGCAGCCACCCCTGGCGGGTGATTGACCTGATAACACAGGTGACCGGTCTGGGAGTAGACCGGTCACCGTTTTTAAACAAGGGATCCCAGGTATTCAGGACTTCTGTGCTCCACCTGGCTCTGGGATTAAATTCCCCGGATATAGTTGGGCTTCCAGGTGGGCTTTAACGACTGGCCATTCACTATCCAGGATGCTATAGTAGACAGAATGGCGAATAGTTCCATCTGGCAAGATCATGTGATTGCGCAACACGCCTTCTCTCACCGCACCGAGTCGCTCGATTGCCTTTTGAGAGCGTACATTGCGTAAGTCGGTTTTAAACTGGACCCTGATGCAGGCCAGTTTCTCGAATGCGTGACTCAATAGCAAATATTTGCATTCGCTGTTCACTGCAGTGCGCTGGTAAGCTACTGCATACCAGGTGCCGCCGATTTCTAATGAGCGGTGTGCGGGGCGAATTTCCATGTAGCGAGTAGCCCCGATGGCTTTGCCAGTTTCCAGATGGATCACTGCAAAGGGCAAATCGGTGCCCTGCTGTTGGAGGGCGAGCAGGTCTTGTACCCAGCGGCGCATCTTGTCTGCGTCGGTTAGCTGGCCATAGACCATGAATTGCCAGATCGATTCGTCCTTCCCAGCGGCTGCTAGGTCGGGCACATGGGTTTCAGACAATGGCTCGAGGCGTATATAATGGCCGACCAGATTGATCGGGTGGATGTCCATGGCATATCATTTCCCCGGGAGGTGTCACCCGGTCCATTCTATCATATCGTGTATACCAGGGTGTGCGGTGTGGGTTGACTTTTCATTTGTTTCCCCTTAAGATTAATCCAGCACAAACATTCTAAAACTGACCGGCGCTTGGGTGTCTACATGGTGGGCACGCATGCACGAAACTCGTCGTTCTTGGCGGATTTATTTACAATGCCCCGGGGAGTAAGCGAATGGAGATAGGACTGGTTCACAAGATCGATATCGACCGCGAGATGCAGCAGGCGTACCTGGATTACGCGATGAGTGTGATCGTCTCGCGCGCCTTGCCCGATGCACGTGATGGCCTAAAGCCAGTGCACCGCCGTATCTTATACGCCATGCATGACATGGGGCTGCGCCCGGATTCACCCTTCAAGAAATCAGCGCGCATCGTCGGTGAGGTGCTCGGGAAATACCACCCCCATGGCGATATGGCGGTGTATGAAGCGATGGCGCGCATGGCTCAGGATTTCTCAATGCGCTACCTGCTGGTAGAGGGGCAGGGTAATTTTGGCAGTGTGGATGGGGATCCTCCGGCAGCGATGCGCTACACGGAAGCGCGCCTGGCAGTCCCTGCCATTGATATGCTGACCGATATCGATAAGAACACGGTGGACTTTGAGGCTAATTTTGATGGCAGCCTGCTAGAACCATTGGTACTGCCCGCAGGTTTGCCCAACCTGTTAGTGAATGGGGCAACCGGTATCGCCGTGGGCATGTCCACCAGCATCCCTCCGCACAACCTGGGCGAAGTAATAGACGGGCTGAAATATATGTTGGAGAACTGGGAAAAACTGGATGACATCAGCCTGGAAGACCTGATGCGATTTATCCAGGGACCAGATTTCCCCACCGGAGGGGTCATCTTGCAGGATTCTGAAGAGGATAACCTGGCCAGTGCTTATGGGTCGGGCCGCGGGCGCATCACCTTGCAGGCAAGGGCCCATCTCGAAGAGATGGATCGCGGCCGCCAGCGGGTGATCGTCACCGAATTGCCCTACATGACCAACAAGGCCTCGTTGATCGAGCGCATCGCTGAACTGGTGCGCGCAGAGAAGTTGTTGGGCATCGCCGACCTGCGCGACGAGTCGGATCGCCAGGGCATGCGCATCGTCATCGAGCTGACCCGCACCGCCAATCCTGAAAATATGCTGCGTGATCTCTACAAACATACCCCCATGCAGAGCACATTCAGCCTCATTATGCTTGCCCTGGTGGATGGAGAGCCACGCCTGCTTACCCTTAAGCAAACCCTGCGCGTCTATTTGGATCACCGCCTGGAGATCGTCAGGCGGCGTAGCGAATTTGAATTGGAAAAAGCCCGCCAACGGAGCCACGTCCTGGCAGGCTTGCGGATCGCCCTAAAGAATCTGGACGAGGTGATCGCGTTGATCCGCAATGCCCCAGATGTGGAGACTGCCCGAGTCAGGTTGGTGCGCCGTCTCAAGCTAACCGAAATTCAAGCCCAGGCGATCCTGGAAATGCAGCTTCGCCGGCTGGCAGCATTGGAACGTAAAAAGATCGATCAGGAATTCAAGGAGATTCAAGCCAGGATCAAGGAGTTGGAGGGGCTGCTTCGTTCGCCCAAGAAAATGCGCTCGCTCGTCGCTCAAGAGCTCCAATCCGTAAAAGAGGCCTATGGCGACAAACGCCGGACTCAAATCGTCAGATTGAAAGGCGGCGATGAAAAGGTCGCCGTGCTTACCACGACCGACCTGACCCAAGATAAAACTGTTTGGGTAATGGTGAGCCCTGTTGGGCTGATTGCACGCACGCCGGACGAGAAGCAACCCCGCCTCAGCGGGAGTGATGCACCGGGTTGGTTAGTCCAGGCAAACACCAGAGACACGCTCTACCTAGTAGGCGAGAAAGGGGAAGCAGCCGCCATACCCCTGCATGCGCTGCCTGAAGCCGTGAAACCCTCTGAAGGGCTGCCGTATTGGAAGGTCTCCTCCCTGCGAGAGGAAGCCCGCATGGCTTCCCTCTTCACCCTGCCTGCCAAGGGCGAACGTGCAGAGAATTGGTTTGTCCTCACAGTAACCCGTCAGGGGATGGTGAAAAAATCACCCCTGGGGGAATTGCCGGGCCCCTCCGCCAACAGCTTTACCCTTGCCAAAGTGAACCCGGGAGATCGTCTTGGCTGGGTGGCGCTTACCCATGGAAATTGCGAAGTGCTATTGGCCACCGCCACCGGGATGGCGATCCGATTCTCCGAAGCTGATGTACGACCTATGGGGCTGATAGCCGCCGGTGTGCTTGGCATCAAGTTGCTGGGCAAGGACGAGGTGGTTGGGGCGGAGGTTTTGCCTAAACCGGGGGAGGTTTTGCTGCTGACATCCGATGGCAGTGGCAAACGAGTCGTGCAAGGCCAATTCCCTCTCCAGGGGCGCTATGGACAGGGAGTGGTTGCCTGGAAAGTCTCGGCGAGAGTCCAGGTTGTGGGCATGGCAGTCGGAAAATCGAACGACCGCGCTGTGCTGCACCTGGAACGTCTGGCAGCACGCGCTATCCGTTTTGACGAGGCCCCTCTGCAAACCCGCACGGCGCGCGGCAAACTCCTCCCGGAACTCAAGGGAGTAGGGCGAATAAAGCGCTTGATGGTACCTGCGAGCCCACTGCGGCCGCGTGCCGGAGAGCCTCTCCCCAAGTCGCGGAGCCGGCGCCAAGCCCTGCGATCGACGCTTACTTTACCAGATGGAAAGGAGCCTCAAAAAGCGAAGAGCGCGCGCCCTAGTAGCGCCGCCAAGCAGCCCAAACCACCGGCGAAGAAACGCCGCTCCTCGAGCTGATTAAGTTACTGTGAAAAACGTATAGTGGTAAGCGATCTTGCCGGAGATCAGGCCAATGGTATCGCTTCCGTTGTTCACTTTGCCCGCATTGGAGGTTGCCGACCAGGTGAAGTGGCGTGAATTGCCGCTGCCTGAGAAACCGGTGTGCGTGAAATGTGAATTAGGCAGAATCTGGTTGAACAGAGTCTGGTACCAGGTACGGATTGCTGCCGCACCCTGGACCGTGCGGGCTGCGTTTACGTGCACCGCGCTGGGAGTATAGAGATTTGTAATCCGGTTTATATCGTGAGAATTTAGAGCGTTGATATAGCGAACGGTGATATCCTGTGGCAAGGGGGTGGTCGACCAGGGGAAATCGCGAATTGCATCCCACACGTCTGGCAAATACGTCCGGGTGTGCCCCCATTCCCAGAAATTAGCTGCTGTCAGATTGAGGCTTTGCGCGGTCTGCAGGAACTCCATCAAGTCGGCTACGGTGGCAGCCCAGCTTCCTCGGCGGTAGGCGGCCCCTACGGGGATGATCGGGCGGAATGGCACCATCGCCTGGAATTCTCTCACAGAGCGTGAGAGCTGCTCAGCTGGGTTATGGGATTGTTCCCAATATACCTGTGGCATGTTGTAATCGCATTTTTCCAGGAATTCTTTCCAGGGCAGTTGGGGGTGGTAGGACGGATAACGGTAGGAACACAGCGCGATCGGTGTGTTTGGCAGGCCTGCCCTGAGGCGTTCCATAAACCTGGCAGCCGCCACATCCTTCCCCGGTTGCTTGTAATTGCCCTCCGCGTCGATCACATAGCCATTCAGGTTGAGCTGCTGGACACGCTGAATCGCCTTGTCTGCTTCGCCGAGCGGGTTGTCGCCGTAACAGAAATGCCAGCCATACACCTGGATGCCGCGCGCCCGCAAGGCTTGTACCAGCGGTGGGACCAGGTCGATACCATGGTCGTCGATGTTGTAGCTGGAGACGCCATCGGCAATTTTAACCAGCACGTGGCTGAACCTGGCCTGCTGGGCCAGGTTGACGATGGCGCTCACGTCGCCGTTTTCGGCGTAGGGGATCTTCCAGATGAAGTAGCCTTTACCCTGGAGGGCCATGCGTCGCTTGCTCCTCTCTCCGGGGATTTATTCGCCGTTCAAGGCTTTGCGCAGGACCTTCATTATAGCATCCTGGCGAGGGAGGAGCACCATGCCGCCGCTGGGAGTGATCCAGTCATAGGTCTGCTGCGGACCGATGAAGTAGTGGTGGATGCGCGAGGTATCGGTGAGCTGAGCGGCGAATGGCAGCAGCATCAACATGTCGGTCAAGGACATGTTGGTGGTCACACTCTGCTGGTAGAGGGCATACAGTTCGGGGGCGCGCTTGATGGCATCCATGCTGACCAGCTTGTTGGCGATGGCCTGCAGCACTTCCTGCTGGCGGCGGGAACGGGCAAAATCGTTACTGGTCTTGCGCGAGCGCACATACCACAGCACCATGTCGGCATCCATCTGCATCGGGCCCTCCTGGATGTTGACCCAGCCATAGCCGGGGCGGAAGTCGGACAGCGGTTGGGTAACGTAGACATCCAGGCCTCCCAGGCTATCGACGAATTGTTTGAAGGCGGAGAATTTGATCAGAACGTAATATTCGGGAGTAATGCCGAAATTGGCTTCGAACGTCTTGATCAGCGCCTTTATTCCGCCGTGGACATAGGCGGTGTTGATGCGATCGGCGCCCCAACCAGGGATCTGCAGATACAGGTCGCGCGGGAAAGAGGTCAGGCTGACGTTACCCCGGTCGAGCTGCAGGGTAGCCAGGATGATTGTATCGGTGCGGGAGATGCTGTCCCATGGGCGGGCGTCGGAGCCGAGCAGCAGGATATGCAACAGGTTTCCGGCGGGTGGGGGGGCAGGGGTATCGGTGGGCAGCGGGGTTGGGGCGGGTGGGGTATCGGTGGGGGTCGGAGTCGGGAAATCGGTCGGGATATAGACCGGGGTAGGCGGTATGGGCTGGAAAGGCGTGGCGGTTGTGGTGCTGTCCAGGGGCAGGAAGGCGGTGGCAGGCAGAGGGGCGGTGGACAGGGGGACGGAGGCAATTGGCAAGATAGCCAGTCCGGGTATGATGCAGGCCGAGAGGGTGTAGAAGAAGACTACCAATAAAATGAGGCGTCGAAAAGCAATCATCGGAGAAGGCCGTTAATGATGGGGATTGTGGGTGCTGAATACACTAAGAGAAGATGTGGGATCATACCAGGGGGCTGTCCGCAGGCTTGGTCGGGCTGGGGGGAGGCGGCATGGAGGTCGGAGGGCGGATGGTAGGGCCCGGGCTGGCAGGCGGCAGGAAGGGGACGTACAGGCCGGTGCCTGCCCGGATGGCCGTTGAATTGCCCAGGCAGTTGGCCTCTTGTAGTTGAGATATGCTGACTCCCAGAACCTTGCTCAGGCGGTAGAGGGTGTCGCCGGGCCGCACTGTGTAGACTACCCACCTGGACGGTGGACCACAGATAGAAATGGATTCAGTGATGGTGGGTGATGCGATGGTGGGTGTATTGGTGGGCGTGGAGGAGGATGTGGGAGTCGGTGAGGTAATGGGTGTAGGCGAGGGCGATGGTGTGAGCGTGGAAGTGGGAGTGAGAGTGGACTTTGGTTTTAACGGGCCGGAGAACGAGCCGAAGATATCGACCTGCCCGGAGGTGACGACCGGCTTGTCGGCAGTGAGCGGGGCACCGGAAGCGATTGGCAGGGCAGCTAGTGTGCCCTTGGCTTGTCCCTGAGCTGATCCCAGGCCTACGTGCAGACCTCCCTCAGCAAAAGACAAGGCGAAGCTGCCCATCACCACCACTCCAGAGATCAGGGCAGCCAGGGTACCTAGCGTACCCATGTGAGCATCATTCATGTCGGCCAATTAGCGGTCATCCTCATCTGATTGGGCCAGGATCTTTTGATTGGCCTCTGCGAGTGCATTTTTCAGGCGTGCGATCTCTTCCAATGCAAACTGTAGCTCGGCTTCGATGTCTCCCGCTTCACCCGGGGTGGTTTCCCGGCTGAGCAGGTTCTTGCCTGGCTGGCGCTGCCTTTGCAGGCGGTCGTTCTCAGCCTGCAGCCTGGCGATGACCTCCTGGGCTTCCTCGTGGGCGGAGATCAGGGCTGCCAGGCTGGAAACCTGGGCTTGACTGTTGGCGCCCTGCATGCTTTCCAATCGAATCCTCAAGACCTCGTTCTCGCGCCGCAACTGTTCAAGCTCAAGCTGGAGCGATTCCAACGACTGCCGGTCACGATTGACCTCGGTCTGCAAATCAGCCAGCACCTGGTGACGTTGCAAGAGGTGTGCCACCGCCTGGGTGACCTTGACCAGGAAGAACTGGTCGTCGATGGTCCAGCCGTAGCGCGAGGAGAAGGAGATCAGCACGACGGCGGAGAAGGGTTCACCGCTTGGCGAGGTGACTGGGGCTGCCATGAGGTGTCCAGCCCGCTCCAACCCGAGGGCTTTCTGCAGGTTGATCAGGTCGGCCGAGGTGCTGCTGGCCGGCAGGCGCAGCGGACGCCCCTGCTGGATGGCAGCCGAGACCGCCGGCACCTGACGGCTCTTCAGGATGAAGCCGCGGCGGTAGTCCTGCTGGCCGAGATCGTAGGCACATTGCACGGTGAGCTGCCCGGTGTCGTCGGGCGGGGAGAGCAGCAGGCACAGGTCGGCCTGCAATGTGTGGGCCACGGTGCGGGTGATGGCCTGGCAGACCTGTTCGGGATCGGTCTCTGTGCCCAGGGCCAGGAAGGCCTGCAGCAGGTTGCGGTCGGGCTCGAAGCGGGCGGCCTCGGAGGGGATCGATGGGGTTCCTGGCTCGAACAAGGCAGAGGGGGGAGAGCGGTGCGGCAGCAGGAAGAGCAAGGGATAGGCTGCCATCTGGGCCAGGCGGGCCAGCCCGGCATAATCGCCCTCGGCAGGCGGGAGCAGCAGGCCGGCAATGTGGCCGGCGGAGAATATCCCCAGGGTCCATAGCCCGGCAGGCCAGCCGGCCGGGCGCCCGGCAACCAGCGCTATGCTCCCCAGGAGCAGCAAGGCCAGGCTGGCGGCTTCGCCCAGGCGAGCGAGGGGGGAGGCGTTGAAAGAAAAGGAGAGCTCCTGCCTGCTCCACCAGGCCAGTGCCAGGCCAGACAGGACGATGGCGAGCAAGGCTAGCAGGGCGGTGGCGGCGTCTGCCAGGCGGGAGGGGGCCGGAAAAGCCCACAGCCAGATGATCAGCACTAGGCTGAGCAGGGTCAGGGCGCGGTCCAACGGGGGCAGGTAGAGGTGATCGTCGACGATGCCCTGCCAGGCTAAACCGGCAGCTAGGAAGGCCACTACCCTGAGCAGCAGCAGCAATCCCAGCCCGAGGGACATGCGTCGGGCTTGGGGAAGCTCTGTAGCCCGCCAGAATGCCAGGGCGGAGACTGAGGCGCCCATCACCGAAAAGGCCAGCACCAGGTGATAGGCCAGGTTTCCTGGCGGAGTAGTAATAATGGTTATGATTTGCTGGAAAAATGCACTCATCCTTGCACCCCGCGATGATTATAGCACGCTGGCGGGTGCCAGGCAGAGCGAATCGACGGAGGTTGACATCTGCCGGAATCGGGGTACAATAACCGGCGCAAGCCGAAGTGGCGGAATTTGGCAGACGCGCTACGTTCAGGGCGTAGTGAGCTTACGCTCGTGAGGGTTCAAATCCCTCCTTCGGCACTCCAGGCTGCCCTGGTATGGTCCCCGCAGAATCGTTAGCGGGGAATTTTTTTCCTTGCATCGTGGGGCAGGCTGCGGTAAGATGGGTGCATGAAGACCCCCGTCTCTGCCTGGAAGTCTGCGCTGATGGTGATCGGTATCGCCCTGTTGGCCTACCTGGTGATGGACTTCAACAGCCGTATGGCCGACCTGCGACGCTTGAGCGCCAAGAAGGAGGTGGTGGAAGCGGAGTTGACCGGGCTGGTGCGCACCCAGATCAGCCTGCAGACCCAGATCGCCTATGCCACCTCGGAGCAGGCGGTGCGTGATTGGGCCTACGAGAGCGGGCATATGGTGCTGCCGGGCGACAACCCGGTGGTGCCACTGGCGCCCGAGAGCGCCACGCCGGTGCCAACGCCTACCACGGCTGCGCCTCAGCCAGTGGTGGACAACTGGCAGATGTGGCTGTGGCTGTTCGTCGACGAAGGCGTGCCGGAACGGTAAAGAAGACGTCCACTAATCTGCGCGAATAGAGGCAGGGGATAAAGGGAAGGGGGATAAGAGATTGGATGATTGGAGATTTTTGATCGAAGATATTAGAATGTGATTTTGGTCTGGAGTTGAGAAGGGGGAAGAAGACCGCCAGTTGGCCGGAAGTAGCAATAAACTCGGCTAACTGCGACGCCTGGGTGGGTTGATCGATGAAAGGATCTGGACTGGGCTTGGTTTATTATGACGAAATCTACGATACCGCCGACTCATACTTCAATTTCATGGTCGTGAGGGATTGAGATGAAAATATTGATTTGCAACCATAAATCACCAGCCTGGAGAATGGTCGAATCGAGTGAATACAAGGCCGAGGCAGCCCTGCACAAATTGCTTCTGACCAGCCGGGCGTTATCCCAATGGACGAAATCCGTCCCGGGGCTAAGCCGCTGGTCGCAGCCATAGGTGAGTTCAGCCTGCTGGTGGCTTTCAGCGCCGACGGGGATATCGCCATTATCGAATGTAAGCTGTCACATAATACCCAGGCAAAGCGGGAGGTGATCGGCCAGATACTGGACAACGCCGCTCACCTGTGGAAGATTAGCTACGAGGAATTCGATCAGAAGATCAAATACAAGCAAGGCACCAACCTGGCAGAATGGATCAAAGGAAAAGACACGCTGGAAGATTGGGACGAAGAATCCTTCCTCGCCAACGTGCAGACCAACCTCAAAACCGGGAATTTTATCTTGCTGATCGCGGTGAATGAGATCAACGAAGAGCTGAGCCGCATCGTGCAATATGTCAACACCAGCGGCAATCCTGGCTACGCCTTTGCAGCTCTGGAGATGCGCCGGTTTCAATCTGAAAGCATTGAAATTCTAGTGCCGCGCGTCTTTGGTCCAGTGCGGGCAGCAAAACCAGATAAGAAAAAGTGGGATGAACCATCATTCTTTAGCAAGCTTCTGGAAAATTTTGGTGAAATTGAGGTCGGTGTCGCGAGAAAGATTTTCAACTGGGCGAAGGATAATTCCATGGATATCGCATGGGGCGAGGGACTGCAAATGGGGTCTTTCGTTCCAATTTTGTTTCACCAAGGGATTGCTCATCGACTTTTTGCCGTTTATACGACCGGAGTAGTCGAGACATATTTCTCTTTAATATAAAGTCCCATTTGACCAAGTCGAGAAGAAAAAAGAGTTGGCTGACAGACTGAACGCAATCGATGTAGTAAATATACCTCAAGAGGGAATCAATAAGCATCCGACGATTAAACTGTCCCTTCTCGCCACATCAGACGCACTTGATAAGCTACTGGATGCCTATGGATGGATGATAAAAGAGATAAAGCAAACAAGCGAAATTCACGCCTCTGCCTGATCATTACGAGAATAGGGGTATGTCTCCCTTCTGTCTCCCATGGGGAGAAGCGCCAGCGATAAGGCGGAATGATTTCGCTGACTGCTGAAAGCTTTTACCTTTACTGACTGCTGATCGCTATTTGCTGGCTGCTGCCCTCCCTACCTTTGTCCCGTGCCCAAAATCGCTTCTCCATTCTCTTGACATCTCCAAAGGAATTATATATAGTCGATGCATCGCTAACCGCTCCCTGAGATTATACCTCTTAACAATCAGCAGAAAGGTGGGCCAATGAACGCAGGCAGCCCAGCAATTGCAGGTCGAGGCCATTTTCTGCGGGCGCGCGACCTGGGCATCCCGTTTTCCGGGACGCCTGGGCAGCTCAACGCCCTCGGCGACGTGGCTGGTGTTGAAGTCGGCTTTACTACGTTGATCGAGGCAGAGGGGCCGTTGATAGAGGGCAAGGGTCCTATCCGCACCGGCGTGACGGCCATCCTGCCCCGCGGCAAGCGCTACGATCCTGTTTTTGCCGGCTGGTATTCGCTGAACGGCAATGGGGAGATGACCGGTACTACCTGGATCGAAGAGGCGGGTTTCCTGGAAGGACCGGTATTGCTCACCAACACCCATAGCGTGGGAGTGGTGAGGGATGCAGCCATCGCCTGGCAGCTCCAGCGTGGGCTATATGATCCGTTGGCCTCCGGCGCGGTCTGGATGCTGCCTGTCGTGGCGGAGACCTACGACGGCGTTCTGAATGACATCAACGGAATGCACGTGAAGGCGGAGCATGTCTTCGCCGCCCTGGATGGCGCCGCGCCCGCGGTGGTGGCCGAGGGCAACGTGGGCAGTGGGACCGGGATGATCTGCCACGAATTCAAAGGCGGAATTGGCATGGCATCCCGGCGCTTGCCTGCCGAACAAGGCGGCTACTTGGTAGGGGTGCTGGTGCAGGCCAACCACGGCCGGCGGGCAGAGTTGACCATCGCCGGCATTCCGCTTGGCCCGGAGCTGGACGACATCCCCAGCCCGTTCAACGGGCCTAAAATAGAGCCTAACGGCTCGATCATCGTGGTGGTCGCCACCGATGCACCCCTGCTGCCCCACCAGTTGAAGCGCCTGGTTCGCAGGGTGCCCCTGGGGATCGCCCGGGTTGGCGGGCATGGCGGGCATTATTCTGGTGATATTTTTCTTGCCTTCTCGACGGCCAACCCGGGTGTCGCCGGTCGAGAGGGTCGTTGGCAGGTCGAGATGCTGTCCAACGATGAAATGGATCCGCTGCTCACGGCCACCGTCCAGGCGGTGGAAGAGGCTATCGTGAACGTTCTGGTGGCTGCCGAGACAATGGTGGGCATCAACGGCGTCACGGTGCACGCCATGCCGCTTGAACGGGTGCGTGCCCTCTTGCGCCAGCACAATCGGCTCGTAGGATAAGGCAAAAAGAGATTACCACAAGTGAGGTGCCTATGGCTGATTAACTCATTCTATTGTGAACCTGACCCTGAATCAAACTCATAAATGGATCGTCAGAGGAGAGAATGGAAGATGAATAAGACCTTGCGTGCGTTCAAGCAAGCCTGGCTGTTCGGCCTGGTCTTAGTATTGTTGATCACTGCCTGCGGCCCGGCGGCCACTCAGGCACCGGAGCAAACGCAGGCGCCTCCCGCCACGGAAGAGATGGTGGCCACCGAAGAGCCGGCGGTGACTGAAGCGCCCCCTGCCACCGAAGAAGCCCCCGTTGCCACCGAGGAAGAAGAGGAGACAGTGATCCGCATCGCCACGCCCAACACCGTCAGCACCCTGGATCCGATTAAGTCTGCTGCAGCTGGCGATATTCAGGTCTTTGGACAGCTCTACTCGCGCCTGTTGAAAGCCACTCCGGATGGCTCTGAGCTGCTGCCCGGCTTGGCCGAGCGCTGGGAACAATCCGAAGACCAGACCGTGTGGACCTTCTACCTGCGGGACGGCCTGAAATTCTCGGATGGCATCCCACTGACAGCCGAGGATGTCGTCTTCAGTTTCCTGCGGCTGCGCGACCATGAAGGTTCGGTGTATTCAGGCCCGTTCCAGCCGATCAAGGATGTGGAGGCTTTGGACGAGAAGACTGTGCGCTTCACCCTGGATGGCCCGGCTGCGCCCTTCTTCGGCTCGGTGGAAATGTTCAACGCCGGCATCGTGCCCAAGCACGCCGTTGAGGAGATGGGCGAAGAGGAATTCGCCAAGATGCCGGTGGTTTCCGGGCCATATATGGTTCGTGAATGGCTGCCCAACGACCGCCTGATCATGGAGCGTAATCCCTATTACTGGCGTGAAGGCTACCCTAAAATAGACGTCGTCGAGTTTATCGAGGTGCCGAACGATAACACGCGCGTCTCGATGATCAGCACCGGGGAAATAGACGTGGCGGTTAGTGTGCCGTGGGCCAACATCGAAGAGCTCGACCAACGCGATGACATAGACGTGCCGCTGGATCCCTCCACGGTGATCGAGGTCGTGTTATTGAACCACAAAGACCCCATGCTCTCTGACGTGCGCGTCCGCAAGGCGATCGCCATGGCGCTCGATGTGGACAATATCACCAAGACGGTGACCTTTGGCAAGGCCACGCGCGCCAACTCGCCGCTGCCCAATTCGCTGCTCTACTACGATCCCGACCTGCCTGCCATTCCCTATGACCCCGATCAGGCCAAGCAGTTGCTGGAGGAGGCCGGCGCGATGGGCAAGAAGCTGGAATTGATGATGGTCTCCGGCAGCGCAATTACGGAGCAAATTCACCTGTTGATGCAAAACCAATTGACCGCCGTGGGATTCGAGGTGACCATCAAGCAGGTGGACCTGGGTACCTGGTGGGACCTTTTGGTGGGTGGGGAATACCAGGCTGCCGCGTCCTGGTGGTATAACGAGACCCCTGATCCCGACCTGGCTGTGCGCTGGGCGCTTTGTGGAACGTGCGGATCGGACAGCTTCTACACGTTCTACGTCAACGAGGAGATCGACCGCCTGGCCGACGAGGCTGTCAAGGAGGTCGATCCACAGAAGCGCGCCGAGTTATATCACCGTATTCAGCAAATCGCCCTGGACGAGGTGGCGCAGATTCCGTTGTACTATCCACCTTACACCAATGCCTACAGCACTGCCATCCAGGGCTTGATGATGAATCCTGCCATCCAGTGGTCGTTGGAGGAAGCCACCATCACCCGCTAATCATCAATTTCATCGCAGAAGGGGCCGGCAGCCTTGCCGGCCTCAGCTTGCATCTTTGCTGACCCAGTCTAATCAATAGAACGCCCGCGAGCATGAAAAAAATCAATCTTATCCTGCAACGCTTCTGGCAGATCATCCCAGTGTTGCTGGGGATCAGCATCATCACGTTCCTGCTGGCACATTCCATTCCCGGCGATCCAGTGCGCTTGATCTTGGGGCCGCGCGCCCCGCAGGATGTCATCGACGCTGTCCGGCAGCAGTATGGCCTGGACGAACCGGTGTTGACCCAATATTTCATTTACCTGCGCAACCTGGTACGCGGCGATTGGGGCCAATCGATCGCCTTTAAAACCCCCGTGCTGGAGCTTGTCCTGCTGCGCTTCACCCCCACCCTTTACCTGCTTATCGGCGGGCTGGTCTTCTCGATCATCCCAACCCTGGTACTTTCTATCCTCGGATCGGCCAACCCGGATGGCTGGCTTGACCAGACGATCCGGGTATTTTATACGGTTGGGCTGGGCCTGCCTTCATATTGGCTGGCATTGGTTCTGGTGCTGATCTTTGCCATCAGGTCGGGCTGGCTGCCGGCTACCGGTTTTGGCAACAACATTAAAGAGCACATTTCCCATATGATATTGCCTTGGGCCACGGTCAGCATGGCGATGACCCCCATCCTGACTCGCAATCTGCGCGCTACGCTTATGGAAAAGCAGGATGCAGACTTCGTGATTGCCGGGCTTTCGAAAGGGCTGCCGCGCTATTATATATTTTGGCGGCACATCCTGCCGAACTCGGTCCTGCCGTCGCTTCACCTGCTCGGCGTGATCGTGCTGTATATCCTGGGAAGCTCGATCGTCATCGAACCCATCTTCGCCATTCCCGGCCTGGGCCAACTCTACATCCGCTCGGTGATCGGGCGCGACTATTATGTGATCCAGGCCATGACCCTGGTCTTTTCCCTGATAACGGTCACGGCCACCCTGGCGGTGGATGTACTCACCCTGATCATAGATCCGAGGATTAAGTGATGGCAGACCAACTGACCACCGGCAAGGCTCCCGCGATAGCAAAGGTCGTGGCCACCCGGCGCGGCAGGTTACCTTTTCTGACCATCCTCGGCGCAGGCATTGTGCTGGCCTGGGCCTTGGTGGCGATATTTGCCCCGTTTCTAAGCCCTTATGATCCAATCGCCACCGATTTCAACGCCATCCTGCAGCCCATGAGCCGGGCGCACCCTCTTGGCACGGACAGCCTGGGGCACGACATGCTGGCGCAGATCATCTATGGAACCCGGGTTGACCTGTCAATGGGATTGATCGGGGTGGCGGCTCCGTTTGTCATCGGGATCATCATCGGCATTATCGGCGGCTATTTTGGCGGACTGCTCGACACGCTGTTGATGCGCCTGTTGGACATTGCATTGGCTTTTCCGTTTATCGTCTTGGTGCTGGCGATCGTGGCTATCCTGGGGCCAGGCCTGAAGAACTACTACATTGCCCTGGCGATCGTCGCCTGGGTGCCGTATGCCCGCCTGGTGCGCGCTGAAACGCTTGTGCTGCGCAATCTGGAATTCGTTGAAGCCGCCCGCGTGTTGGGATACGATTCTTTTTACATCATCGTTCGGCATGTTCTACCCAACGCCATCACGCCGGCGGCAGTGTTTCTGATGACAGACATCGTCCTGACCATTCTGCTCGGATCCGGCTTGAGCTTCTATGGCCTGGGAGCCCAACCACCCACCCCGGAGTGGGGGCGCTTGATCGCTCAAGGCCAGACCTATATCAGCCAGGCCTGGTGGATCAGTGTCTTCCCAGGGATAGCCATCGTTTTGATGGCGCTGGGATTTACTTTGTTGGGAGATGGTCTGGCGAAGCAGCTTAAGGTACGGCAATGAGCGCGAATTTACTTTCCGTTGAGAAACTGGCTATCCGGTTTACCACGCCTTTTGGGATTGTGGATGCTGTTAGGGATGTATCCTTTACCCTCGAACGCGGCGAGATCCTTGGCCTGGTGGGGGAGAGTGGGTCCGGAAAGACAATCACCTGCCGGTCGATATTGGGGTTGCTGCCGAAAAATGCCCTGCCACCAGCCGGACGGATTTATTTTTCCGGTGTAAATATCCTGGATCTGGCAGAGGTGGAACTGTCACAAATCCGGGGTGAAAAGATGTCCATGATCTTCCAAACCCCGACGACTTTTTTGGATCCGCTTGCGCGGGTTGGGGAGCAGATCGCCGAAAGCCTGCGTTACCATTTGAAATATAACCACGCACAAGGGCGCAGCTACTCGATCGAGCTCCTGCGCAGCGTGCAAATCGTTGAGCCGGAGAGGCGGGTTAGCGCATACCCCCACGAATTGAGCGGCGGCATGAAGCAGCGCGTCATGATCGCGGCTGCACTGGCTTGCAGACCTGAGATTTTGATAGCCGATGAACCAACAACTGCCCTGGACGTAACAGTACAAGCAGGAATCCTGGAGTTATTGCGACAAATCCGTGAGGAACGCGGCCTGTCGATCATCCTGGTCTCCCATGATCTTGGAGTGGTGGCTGAAATCTGCGATCGGGTGGTTGTTATGAAGGACGGCTGTGTGGTGGAGGAGGGTACAACGCGGGATATATTGATCAATCCACAGGCCCCGTATACGCAGAAGTTGATTTCTTCGCACCCTTCGATTGATCTGAATGTGTCCACTCAGGTTCAAGAGGATTCCAGGGGTAGCACTTCGGCTGATATCTTGAAGGTGGAAAATCTATCCGTCACCTTTAAAGCCACAGAAGGCGTATTACAGCACCTGTTTGGGCGAGGTGGAGCTGCGATCAGGGCTGTGGAAGGGGTCAACCTCAATCTGAAACAGGGGGAGACCCTAGGAATAGTCGGAGAAAGCGGTTCAGGAAAAAGCACCATTGCCCGCACGCTCGTAAGTCTGGTGCCTCCGACCTCTGGCAGGGTAATCTATAAAGGCAAGCCGCTCGAAGAAATGACCCGCCAGGAGTTCATGGCTTATCGCCGCGCCGTTCAGATGGTCTTCCAGGACCCGATAAGCTCTCTTAACCCGCGCATGACCGTTAATCAAACGCTCGCCGAGCCATTGCTCAAGCATCGCATCTGCCCGGCTGAAGAAGTCGATGAACGCGTGGACAGACTGATGCGGTCTGTGGAACTTCCCGCAGAGCTACGTATTCGTAAACCTCATGAAATTTCCGGTGGGCAATGCCAACGTGTAGCAATCGCCCGTGCACTGACCGTCAACCCAGAGATTCTCATTGCCGACGAAATCACCTCTTCGATGGATGTAACGATCCAGGCTCAGATACTGGAATTACTGGAGAAACTGCGGGATGAAATGGGTCTTTCCATCATCATGATCTCCCACGATCTAGGCGTGATCCAGAAGTTGTGCCAGAACATTGCGGTGATGCACAATGGTCGCGTGGTGGAGTACGGAACCGCAGAACAGGTCATCAAATTGCCAGGTGACCCATATACTAGGCAGCTCATCGCTGCTGTGCCGCACATGCCTGTGAAAGCCTCGCTATAAGGGTGGCAGGTTGAATTACTGACATTTGGAATACCAAATATCGTGAGGAGTTGAATATGTCACGTCCATTTGGGATCGCTGGAGTTCAGATGTCGGTTGTGCCCTGGGATGCAGATGCTAATGTTGACAAGATCGGTGAAATTGTCCTTCAGATCCGGCGAAACTTTCCGTGGGTAAACCTGGTGTTATTTCACGAGCTGTCGGTGGCTGGGCTGGTCCAGTTTGTGACGACCGAAAGTCAAGACACCTGGAGGAAAGATGCGCAGGCAGTCCCGGGCCCGCTGACAGATCGCCTGTGTGAAATTGCCAGGAAAAATCGCATCTGGTTGGTACCCGGATCACTGTACGAAAATGATGGCAAGGATTACTACAATACAGCCATCGTCGTTTCGCCGGAGGGGAAAATCGTCGCCTCCTACCGTAAAATGTTCCCCTGGCTGCCTTATGAGGCCAATGTTAATGCCGGCAAGGATTTCTGTATCTTCGATGTCCCCGAGGTTGGGCGCTTTGGTTTGTGCATTTGTTATGATATGTGGTTCCCGGAGGTCGCCCGCACGCTGACCTGGATGGGGGCGGAAGTGATCCTTCATCCCACCATGACCCCAACCTCCGATCGCGCCCTGGAGGTTGTATTAAGCCAGGCGAACGCCATCTTCAACCAGTGCTATTTCATTGATATCAACGGGATAGGGCCGTTCGGCGGTGGACAGTCGCTCATTGTCGATCCGGATGGTAGAGTACTGCAAAAAGCCAGCACCAACCAGACAATCCTCACCGAGATAATCGACCTGGATCGCGTCCACCGCGCCCGCGAGCACGGCACGCTGGGCTTATCGCAATTGCTTAAACAATGGCGGGATACCGATCTACAGATGCCCACCTACACCGTCGGTTGGGAAGAGAGCCCCCTCGCCCGCACTCTTGGCAGATTGACCTGGCAGAGCAAGATTGAGTGATAATCGCTCCGTATAAATCCAACAACTTTATTGTGTACCCTTTTGAGAGGGAAACTTGACTCTCCCTAATGGGCGTGCTATAATTCCCCCGCTCTTGGAACGGAGTGCACTGAAGAACGAACGCTCCTGATCGGAGCACTCATTGCGGGGTGGAGCAGTGGCAGCTCGTCGGGCTCATAACCCGAAGGTCCTTGGTTCGAATCCAAGCCCCGCTACTGGACAATAATCATAGACCTCCAGGCTCTTATAAACAAGCCAGCCAGGAGGTCTTTGGTTCTTTCATTTCACCCCACAGCTCCCTCCGCCCTCCGGGACCTGGCCCAGCTTCCCGTTTTGAGCGAGCCATTGGTGCACAACCTGGAATCCGCTCCCAGAAAAGAGTGGCTGCCCGACGACCTGGCGCGCTTCTGCCTGGGAAAATTCGACATTTTCTGTCTCCTTGAACAAAACCGCCACTTCCAACGCCTGCTGGGGGAACCAGAAAGCGTTCACTGTTTTGGCGGCTGCAAACATCTCATCCACACTGGCTCCCTGGGAAGCCATTAATTCAAGGAGTCCCAGCATGGCCATGCCGTGGTTGCAATCTGGGAAGTGGGTCGGATTGTCGCAACATGGGCGGTATACACCGGCAGCCACCTCTTCCAGGCGTTCCTGCTGCTCGCTGGTGAGGGCGAGGATCGGCAGGCTGGCGTACAACTCACTGACCGGCTTGGAGGCAAGCGTCCAGCCGCCGGTCGAAGCGTAGTTCACCACCTGATTTCTCCCCTTCCTCATCATAGGTCCTTCGGTGAGGATCTTGTTCTTGTTTACCAGGCCCAAAGCCCAGAACAGGTTGAGCAGAAAATGCTGATTTTCCTTGCTCATGATGACCGGGGCGTCGATCCCTTCTTTCAGGATGGCAATTTGTTGCTCACTCAAGGGCGCGCCGATTTCCTGGTAAAGCTTCACGAATTGAGCATAATCGATCACTCCAGCTGCGATCAGTTCAGGAGCGAACCCTCCATAGCGGACGGGCAGCTCGACGCCAGCAGAGGGATTGACCTCCTCGAAGAGAGCATCCAGATCTGCGTTAGCCTTGGTGGTATTTGACCCGCTGCCTGGGAGTGTCCTCCCCCAGACCAGGTATCCGCTGCCCAATCCGACTAGGTAAATGCCCAGCGCGATAAGCCCCCAAACTCCGCGCTGTTTCTTCCGAATCGACAACTGAGAATGGCGACCTGGCACAGCATCAACGGGGGCAGGCATTTCATCCTTGGGTTGTGAATACGGTCCTTCGTTATCAGGCTGGCTCATTTGAATCTCCATGGACTGGGCGAGTTTCGGTGCCGAAAGCCATTGGTTCAATACTGAACCGTGGCCAGAATCAAGCTCGAAGTTTTAATAGCCCTTTCGCTCCCTGCTTCATACTGTTGCCAGGATCAACAAGCCCATGACTACCACCCCACTCCCCAGGGCCAGTCTCACCCAATCTTTGTGGTGCAGGTTCCAGTGCGCCAACCGGTTAAGAGTGGGGCGCGCCGAGGAGAGGACCAATATTCCCACCAGGGGAAAAACAAACACGAGGTTGTAAACGACCAGGTAACCATAGCCCAGCAGTGCAGTCGGCTGCAGCGCCAGCAGGCTGAGCACGCCCAGGTATACCGCCCCACTGCAAGGCACGGTGCATAATCCGATCAGAAAGCCGCCGACGACCAATGCCGGGACGGTGGCTTTTTTTGCAGACTGGCGGGCGATGTCGACGATCCGTCCTGGCGCTTGCAGGCGCCAGCCCCAATCGGGTAGGAAGAAATCCTTGAGCATCCACAGGCCGAACAGGATAGCCAGCAGCGCCCCGAAGCGGGCCGGGGTGTGTTGGCGGGTGAAGAAATCCATGGATTTGAGCAGGCCTACACCCAGACCCAGGTAGGTCAGGAATATCGTCGCGATATATATGCCCCCACGGAAGAGTAAACGCGCCCGGATCGCATTAACGGATTTCTCACCAGCCTGCAGAGTAGTCAGCATCGCTGTTATGAACAGCAACAATACAGTAAAGGCGCAGGGGTTGATCCCGTCAATGGCGGCTGCCGCCAGCACGGTGGGCAGGGTAATCCGTGGTAGGTAAACCTGCATGGCCTCGGCGGGGGCGTTGGGGTGCCAGAAGCCGGTCAGCGCCAGCGCGCCGAGACCCACAATCAACATAGCCGATAGCACCACGATGCGGCGCATGCTGCGGCGCAAGCTGCTTCGGGGAAGCTTGGCAGTGGCCATGGCTTATGTTTCCACGACCAGCGTTCCGTTCATGGCAGGGTTAGCACGCCCGCCACAGCAGATATGACAGTAAAAGGTGTAGATACCGGGTTTTTCCGGGGTAAAAGTGGCGTAATCCGAGCTTTCGGGCTGGGCGATGATGTTCACGCCCAGCTCATCTACCGCCCACTGGTGTTTGCCGCCGCCATCTCTGTGATACATGTTATCCAGGCTTGTGAGGCGGATGGTCACCGGCTCGCCGACTTTTACTTTGATTTCGGGCCTGTCAAAGCCATTCATGTCAGCAGCGACATCGATTACCTTGCCGGCCATCGGCGGTGGTCCTGGCTTGAAGAACGCCGAATAGAGCAGATAACCGGCGAGTCCGAGGACTCCAAGCATGATGACGGCGAATATGGCGCCGCGGATGCGCTGCTGACGCTGGCGAGCTTGTCTGCGGGCGGCGCGAATAGATTTGCCTATGGGCATCATTCCTTCCTATGTGCGGAAATCATCGAAAGCGACTCAATTATCGCGATGATACGCCCAGGCAGGAATAATAAATAGCGCCATTTCACCGGTTATGGGATGAGCAAAATGGCGCGAGTGTGAATATCAATTGTGCTCTGGCAGGAATACACCCTGCAAGTGAAGTTATACCCGGCCACTCACCTCTCAATCCCGGCTGACCTCCTCGATAAATTGCTCCGGATGGTTGGCAAACTCATCTCGGCAGCCTTTGGCGCAGAAGAAATATTCCTGTCCGTCCCATTCTAATGTGATAGCACGTTCACGCTCAATGGCCATGCCGCACACCGGGTCGGTTGCCATGGTCACCATCTCCTTGAACTGGCCGTCTTCCAGCCAGAGCACGCGGTCGGCGATGTCCTTGATGCGCTGGTCGTGGGAGACGATCACCACGCTGCGGCCCTGCTCCTTGGCAATGGAGCGCAGCAGGCGCATGATCTCGTGCCCAATTTTTGAATCCAGGTTGGCGGTAGGTTCGTCGGCCAGGATCAGTGCCGGGTCGTTGACCAGGGCGCGGGCAATCGCCACGCGCTGCTTCTCGCCGCCGGAAAGCTTCTCGGGCAGGAAGTTCAGCCGTTCTCCCAAGCCCAGGGTGGTCATCAGCTCCTTTGATCTGCGGCGGGCTTCTGATCCCTTTACTCCGGCCAATTCTGCCACGATCGCCACGTTTTCCAATGCGGTGAGCGCAGAGAGTAGGTTGAAATCCTGAAAGATGAAGCCAAACCTGCGCAGGCGGATGTCCGGCAGGCGGTTTTCCTTCATGGCGCTGATCACGTCACCGTTGAGCCGGATTTCGCCCACACTGGGTTTGAGCAATGCTCCCAACATTGAAAGCAGGGTGGTCTTGCCTGAGCCGGACGGTCCCATGATGAGCACGATCTCCCCGACCGCAACCGACATGGAGACGTCCCGCACGGCCACCACCTCGGTGGTGCCAGAGCCATAGCGCTTGGTGACCCGCGTGACCTGCAGCGTCGGTGTAGTCATAGGATGCCCTCTCTGATAACCTTAAGGGTCTTCGAGACCCTTAGGGTTTCTCTGTTATTTGCGAAACACCATGGCCGGGTCGAGCCCGGCGATTTGCCGGATGGGCAGGATTGCAGAGATGCTGGAAATGATCAGCGAAAAGCTGCCCACCTTGAGCAACGAGGCGCTGCTGACCTTGAGCACCATGCTCAATCCCAGGCGTGACACCACAGCCGACAGGAGTAACGTGATCGTAATGCCCACAGCAAAGCCGAGGACGACGCTGACCAGCGCCTGCGCCAGCACCACCCGGTAGAGATGCCCGTTGCGCGCCCCCAGGGCTTTGAGCACACCGTATTCCGCCCGGCGAGACAGCGTGGCGGTGTAGACGGTCAGCGCCATCACTGCCAATCCGATGAGAAATCCGATCAGGTTCATGATCGTGATCACGTCTGTGCTCATGTCCTTGACCACCTGGCGTTCCTGGTGGGCAAAGTCTTCCGTGGTCTGGACGGTGACATCTCTCACGCGCGCCTCGATTTGGGCAGCCAGCGCCTGAGGGGATTCCCCCACATCCACCTTCACCAGCAAGAAACTAAACGTGTCATAGCTGCCGTGCAGATCTTCGAAATCCTTAGCCGAGATAAAAGCCACCGAGTTGACCAGGCTGGAAGTCTCTTCAGAAAGGCCGACGACTTCGAATTCCTCACCCAGGATCTCCACAATGCCACCCAGGATGACGCCAGTATTATCTGCCACATCGCGATCGATGATCGCTTCGCCTTCTCCAGGAATGCTTCGACCCGCGGATATATTCCACGGGCCGCCGAATTGGGGGTTCTCCGGCAATCCGATGATGTAGGCTAGATTGCGCTCCTCGCCAATCACGACATAGTTAGACAGATACTGAATAGGCGTGACGGCAGCCACGCCGGGCACAATTTTTACCTTCCTTCTCACCGAATCTGGCAACGAAGAAGAAGCCATGTGCATATTTCGCACACCCGACTGCGCCACGAAGATGTCCGCACGGCTGTTGTTGATGTAAACCGTGATGCGCTGCTCCACGCCGGTGAAAATCGCATCCAGCGACAGGATCAACAACAACGCCAGCCCTACCCCGCCTACGGAGATCAGCAGGCGGAACTTGTTCTGGAACAGGTTTCGGACAGCCAGGCGGATCATTTGCGGAACACTTCCGCCGGGGCCAATCCGGCCATCACCCGCGCCGGTAAGAATGCCGCCAAAAGTGCCATGACCAGGCCGGCTGCCAGGGCGCGCCCAACATCGGAAGAGTCGAAGACGATGAGGAATTGTGGCCGGGCAGACATGATCCCCTGGCTCACCCCGTAAGCCAACAACAGACCTGCCGTCGAGCCTGCCAGGGCGGCTGCCAGGGCCTGTGCCAGGACAACTCCATAGAGGAAGCGGTTGGTTGCGCCGATTGCTTTGAGTACACCGTACTCCCTCTGCCGTTCCACCGTGGCAGTATAGATCACCAGACCGACGATCATCGTGCCCACCAGGAAGGCGATGGCGACCATCAGCTTGAGGGGGGAGGAAAATATCCTGGCGAACAGCTTCAGGTCGTTGGCGGCCATCTCTCTCTTGGTGAGGGCGTTCACACCGGAGATGCTGTTCAATCGCTCCAGGGTGCCATCCAGGTTCGCTCCGGCAGATGTCGTCAGCATCAAGAAGCTGGTCGCCCCCGGGTAGAGCAGCAGGTCTTCGGCGGCAGTCTTTTGGATGAAGAAGAAGCTCGTCATCCAGGAATTAGTGCCATTCGACAGGCCGACGATGGTGAAATTCTTTCCCAGCACCTCGACTTGATCGCCAATGTTCAATCCATGGCGAGTGGCCAGGATGCGGTCGAAGACTATTTCTCTCTTTGTGCGCGGCTCCCGCCCGGCAGAGAACTCCCAGGGTCCGCCGCCTTCATCCGGGTCGTACCCGACCATATAGGTGGGCTGCTTCTTTCCGTGCAGATTGAGGATGACAAACTGAGAGAGGATCGGGATAGCTCGCTCTACGCCGCGCATCGCTTCAGCCTGCATGGCGGTCCCGGCCGGGAGCAAGGAGGTTGCCCCGAGCAGGTTCACCACATCTTCTTGAGCCACGACGAGCGAGCCGGGTGTGCTATCCAGGTACAAAGTGATCTGGCGGTATATCCCGGTCAGGAAGCCATTCAGCACCAGGATCAACATCACCGCCAGCGCTACCCCGCCGATGCTTAAAGACAGGCGGGTCTTGTTTTGGAGGAGATTGCAGCGTGCGAGGGACATTGTTACTAGAAGGAGTGCATATTCTGATCCATATTCTGCGCCGCAACCGAACAGAAAGGTTATCGCATCAGCTCTCTACCCTATACAATTGTCCAATCAAAATCTGGTTGTTTTCGATCTTCACTTCGTATCTATCAAGAGGGCGTGGTGGCGGACCGGAAATCACATTTCCTTCTTTATCAAACACGCCATAGTGGCAAGGACTGAGAAAGATTTGCTGGTCTGCAATCCAGCGCACGCGGCAGCCTAGATGGGTGCAGATGTTGGACATGGCGATGAAATCCCGCCCATTGTCGGTCAGCACATAGACCCCAATCTTGTCCTCTTCCACAATCCAGCCGGCCTTGCGTGTGAGGCTGGCTTTGAACAACATGGGCGTGCCCAACTCGACTTTATTGATCGAGCCCAGGCGCAACCAACTTCTTTTTTTTTCGCTGGATAAAGCTGGGCCGAGGAGGAAAGCGATGGCCGGGACTCCCATCATCAGGCTGATCAACCCGCCTATTGACCAGGTCGCAACGCTCAAAAAACCTTTCCGGTTGATTTGCTCAGACTCGTCCATCATTCATCTCAGCATCAACCGATACGATACACGTGGTGACATGGATTGCCAAGCGTAATCTGCCGCATTAACCGGTAAGCATTTTTGCTCATACGCCAAAATTCTTTCTGCCGCAGCCCATAGCTCGCTGCCATCCCACGATCGCACGCCGTAAGGGCGCGGTGTTGGAAACAGGTCGCCAATCATTCGCTTGGAGTATATTGTTCTGGTATAGAAAGGCCTGAAAAACCCTTGACATTCCAGTAGCTGGAAGGTGTATGATTCATGTGGATAGAGGAGAATATATTGAAATCGGAGAACTGGTTGAGCACACAGGCGTCCCAGCATAAACCATTCGCTACTACGAGTCGATTGGCGTGCTGCCTAAGCCGGAACGCAAACCCAATGGTTATCGCCTTTACAAAGAAGCCGACGTGGAATGTGTACGGTTTGTTGCCGGGGCCCGCAGCCTGGGGTTCTCCTTGAATGATATCGTCGAGATCATGGGGCCGCGCGACCGGCGGGAAATCCCCTGGAGGGTTGTCCTCGACCTGCTGGAGCAAAAAGCCCGCAGGACGCCCGGCGGATCGAGGCTTTACGGGAGTTGGAAGCGGATTTGCGACAGTTGCACCGGTTAGGCCGGACGTTTCCTCTGGATGACGTCGATGGCAAGGGCTATGTCTGCCACCTGGTCAGCCAGCGGGTGGGGTCTGACACAAAGTAGATGAGGAGATTTTTCAATGAGTATCGAGTTTTTCAGCGCCGAGTGCAGGTTGTGTGAACGAACTCTTTGGTTGCTCAGGTAGACTTTTCCTGGTCTTCAGATAATGGTTCACCGCCAATCCGAGTGTGTGGATGGAAGTTGTTGTGCGTTAGCGGAAAAGTACAGTATATGAGCGGTTCCATCGCTTGTGATTGATGGAAAAGTTGTAATGGTTGGGTTACCTTGTGAACAAGAGCTAATAGATCTCGGCAAGATAATATTGGCATGACACCAATGCGTAATTCTAAGCTTAGTTTTTCAGAGTCAGCCATGTGTTGTTGCCCACCCGAAGCCGGGAGCGCCGTTTGTGAGCTGCCCCTCCACAATTTACAACGCCCTCTACGCGCTGCCCATGCTTGCCCGCTGTGCGGCGAGAGAGGTAAACCCGTACAGGGGCAGACGGTCAAATCTCTTTTATCGGTGAGTTTGCGTGAGGTGCAGGATATTGAACACCTGTTTTGTAAGACGCAGACTTGCCCGGTGGTGTATTTCTCCCCTGATGGCGAACAAACCTTCACAGTGGCACAGATCCGAGAGCGCGTCTTTCAAAAAGAACCGGATGGCGAGGGTATTTTGTCTGTTACTGCTTCCGACATACGGTCGGCGAACTGCGCGCTGCTACACCGGAATCGCGCAGGACTATCATAGACGATATCAAAATGGGTATTGATGCCGGGCAGTGCGCTTGTGATTTGCGCAACCCGCAAGGCTCGTGCTGCCTGGGTAATGTGCGTGGATTGCTCTGTTGCAAAGATTGGTTGAACCGAGACACACTTAGCGATGAATGTTGTAGACCAATCCCTTGATAATCGGTTCTCGCCCCTGCAGGCTGCGTTTCCAAGAACGGATGGTGTCGCCGAACTTACGTTCGATCACCGAGTTCACTGTTTCAGTCTTCCAGCGCTGTCCAAGCAGACCATCCAGGCGCGCCTGAGAAACCAGATCGGCTCGCTGCTTACGCTCGGGGTGGAGCAGGTTGCCACCCCGCCGGACAGGAGGAACCAGATCATCAT
>Ga0209172_10001194_pt1 | contig 58260 bp, 56 predicted proteins | sample LarsenN4metaG_FD_184113 | JGI IMG/M metagenome (GOLD analysis project Ga0209172, IMG submission 184113) | Hot spring sediment bacterial and archeal communities from British Columbia, Canada, to study Microbial Dark Matter (Phase II) - Larsen... ...
GCATCCGCAGGGCGGCAATCAGCTTCGGTCGGGTCACTTTCGGTTCAATCACCGCGTCAATCCAGCCGCGCTCGGCTGCAATCCAGGGATTGGCGAAGCGTTCGCGAAATTCCTCCACGCGTTGCGCCCGCTCGCCCTCGGGGTCTTTTGCCGCTGCCAGCTCCCGCCGATACACGATGTTGACCGCGCCTTCCGGCCCCATTACCGCAATTTCCGCTGTCGGCCAGGCATAGTTGATATCGGTGCGGATGTGCTTCGACGCCATAACGCAGTAGGCCCCGCCGTAGGCCTTGCGCGTGATGACCGTAACTTTCGGCACTGTCGCCTCGGCAAACGCAAAGAGCAGCTTCGCCCCGTGCCGGATGATGCCGCCGAATTCCTGCTGCGTCCCCGGCAGGAACCCGGGCACGTCCTCGAATGTAATCAGCGGAATGTTGAAGCAGTCGCAGAAGCGCACGAAGCGCGCGGCTTTGTCGGAGGCGTTGATATCCAGCACCCCCGCCAGCACCGCCGGCTGGTTGGCCACGATGCCCACCGGCTGCCCCGCCAGCCGCGCAAACCCCACCACGATGTTCTTGGCAAAATACTCCTGCACCTCGAAGAAATAGCCCTCGTCCACCACCAGCCGGATGATTTCCTTGATGTCATAAGGCTGCAGCGCGTCGGCGGGCACGATGCCGTTCAGCCGCTCCTCGACGCGGTCGTCCGGATCGCTGGTCGCACGCCGCGGCGGGTCGTCGGTGTTGTTCGACGGCAGAAAGGAGACAAGCTCGCGAATCATCGCCAGGCACTCGGCGTCATTGGCGGCGATGAAATGCGCCACCCCGCTCGTGGTGTTGTGCGTCACCGGCCCGCCCAATTCCTCCTTGGTCACTTCTTCGTGCGTCACCGTCTTGATGACGTCCGGCCCGGTCACGAACATGTAGCTCGTGTCCTTGGTCATGAAGATGAAGTCGGTGATGGCGGGTGAATAGACCGCGCCGCCGGCGCACGGTCCCATGACGGCCGAAATCTGCGGGATCACTCCGCTCGCCAGCGTGTTCCGCAAGAACACGTCGGCGTAGCCCTTGAGCGACATCACTCCTTCCTGGATCCGCGCCCCACCGGAATCGTTCAACCCGATGATGGGCGCTCCCAGCCGCATCGCCTGGTCCATCACCTTGCAGATTTTTTCCGCGTTCGCCTCGCTCAGCGACCCGCCGAACACCGTAAAGTCCTGCGCAAAGACATACACCAGGCGGCCGTCAACCTGCCCGTAGCCGGAAATAATCGCATCGCCTGCAATCCGCTGCTTGTCCATCTCGAAGTCGTCGCAGCGGTGGACGACGAACTTGTCCAGCTCCTCAAACGTCCCCGGATCGAGCAGCAGCTCGACCCGCTCGCGCGCACTGAGCTTGCCGGACTGGTGCTGCCGCTGGAGCCGCTCCGGTCCGCCCCCGGCTTCGGCGGCCTGCTCCCGTCGCCGCAGCTCCTCCAGCCGCTTCTCCGTCTGTTCCTGAACTTGTTTCTTACTCGCGCTCATCCGCTAGGACACAAGGTACAAGGTACGGAGTACGGCGTACACCGTCCTATGCCAGCCCGTTCCAGACCTCACACAGGATAATCGAATTCGGCGGGTTCTTGGGGTCGTACTTCACGCTGACCGGGTGTCCCGACGCCACCTTGCGTAGGTCCAGTCGCGCCGCGTCTGCGCCCAGGAAGCCGATGTCCTGCGCTGCCTGGTAATCCACGCCGCGCACCTCGTAGCGATAGACGATCAGCCGCGGCGGTCCGTCCGTCGCCCCGTTCTGCGCGTCCAGCAGTTCCGTCACCCGCCCGTTCGCAATCCGCCCGATGCGATTGATGTGCAGCCGCCGCCGCCGCTCCACCTCCGCCGGGTCCTTCTGCCGCCCCCGCCACCGGAGATAGATCCACAGCCCGAACAAGACTACTGCGGTCAGAATCAGACCGTAGGTAAGCAGCCGAAGCGGCTCGTTCACTTCCTGCCTGTCTTGACTTCCGCCGGAAGGATGTCGCCGAGCACCGCGCGCGCCTTCTCCCAATCCTTGAGGAAGGCTTCCAGGCCGCGGTCGGTCAGCGGATGCTTGAAGAGCTGCTCGAAGACCTTGTAGGGCATGGTGGCGATATCAGCGCCGAGTTTGGCCGCCTCGACCACGTGCATCGGGTGCCGCAGGCTCGCCGCCAGCACCTGCGTCTCGAACTTGTAGGGCTGATAAACCTCGATGATGTCCCGCAGCACCTTCATCCCGTCACTGCCGATGTCATCCAGCCGCCCCAGGAACGGGCTGACGAAATACGCGCCCGCTTTCGCCACCAGCAAAGCCTGCGCCGGACTGAACACCAGCGTTACATTGATCCGAATCCCTTCGCGTCGCAGCACGCGGATGGCTTTGAACCCTTCGGGCGTCATCGGAATCTTGACCACGATGTTCGGGTGGAGCGAGGCCAGCTCGCGTCCCTCGGCGATCATTCCCTCGGCATCCGTTGCCACCACCTCGCCGTTCACGATGTCCACTAGTTGGCACATCTCGAGCAGCGCCTCGCGGAAGGGCTTGCCTTCTTTGGCGAGCAGTGTGGGATTGGTGGTGACGCCATCGAGCACACCCAGGCTTGCCGCCTGCCGCACTTCCGCTGCGTTGCCCGTGTCGAGGAAAAACTTCATCACTCCCCCCTCGCCGTTACGTTGTCGCTGCTACCACGCGGTTACGCAACCGTCCGATGCTCTCGATGCTTACTTCCACGACGTCGCCCCTCTGGAGCGGCCCCACGCCCGCCGGCGTTCCCGTCGCAATCACATCACCCGGCTCCAGCGTCATCACCGAAGCGATGAACCGTATTATAGCATCGAGCGGAAAAATCATCTCCCGCACGCTTGCCCGCTGCCGCTGCTCGCCGTTCACATAGGTCTCGACCACCAGCTTGTTCGGGTCAACCCCGGTCGCGATCACCGGTCCGATCGGGCAGAAGGTGTCGAAACTCTTCGCACGCGTGAACTGCACATCGGCCTTTTGCAAGTCCCGCGCCGTTACGTCATTCAGGCAGGTGAAGCCGAAGATGTACCCGAGCGGGGCATCCGCAGAGGCGAGCCGGCAGCACCGTCGGCCGATGACCACCGCCAGTTCCCCTTCGTAATCCACCCGCTGCGACTGCGGCGGATAGACGATTGAATCCTCTGGCCCGATGATCGCCGAGGGCGCCTTCAGAAACAGCAACGGCTCGCGCGGCACCTCATGCCCGAGCTCCGCCGCGTGCTCGCGATAGTTCCGCCCCAGGCAGACAATCTTCGACGGCTCGCAGGGCGCCAGCAGCCTTGCTTGGCTGAGCGGAAACCGCTGGCTCGTCGGCTTGCCACCCGCCCAGGGTGCCGCACTCAACCCCCACACTTCCTCGCCGCGCAGCTCGCCGTGCTGCTTGATTTCGTCGGCTTCAAAGCAACAGAAATAGGCCATCTTCTACTCCGCCGGCACCGTCGCCGCCGCAGGCGCCGACCGCGCGCTCTCATTTCCGGCACGGTCGAGGGCGGTGACCGCGTAATAGTAGGCCTTGCCTGGCTCAACCGCAGGGTCGCCAAAACTCTGCACCAGAATCGGCTCCGCCGTGAGCCGTTGATACTCACCCCCCGGCTGCGCGCTGCGATACACCAGGTAGCCGGCCAGGTCAGCGGCTGTCGTGGCGTCCCAGGTTAAATCCACCCGCCCGCGGCTCGCAATGGCCACCAGATTCTCGGGTGCCGGCGGCGCGAACACATCCTGCAGCGTTACGCTCAAGGAAGTCGAATCGAGGCCTTCCACCTGGTCGTTTCCGTATTGTGCCACTGCGCGCACCCGGTACTGGTAGGTCTCCCCGAACCGGAAATCCGTATCCGCGTACTCGCTCGTCAAGGGCGTCGCGACGACTTTCCACTCCTCTTCCGCTTGCCGCTTCCGAAAGACCCGGTAGCCGGCGAGGGCGGGCAGAGGCGTGCCACTTGTGGTCTCCTCCGGCGCTCTCCAGTGCAGCACGAGAGCGCGCTCCGTGACACGCGCTTCCATCTCGCTGACAGGTGCCGGTGCGGGATAGAGCCGTACGGCCGCCAGGTTGGAAAAGCCCGCGGCCTCATCCTTTTGGTTCAGCGCTTTGACTCCATACACGGCGGTGCGGCCTGCCTGTTCCTTCAGTTGGCGCCCGCCCATCGGGTCGGCGAACTCCACGCGGTCTTCCTGCAGGAATTGCCCCAGCACGTCCTCGGGCACAACATAAACAATCTGTGCCTCGGTTCCGAATCGCTCGTTCAGGTTCGCCGGGCTGTCTGTGAACCAGCGGTAGATTTCCACCCGCTGGCCGCGCGCCGCGCGCGTCCCGTCGGTATGGAGCGCCGGCAGCGTCCACCGGAGCACTACCTGCTCGCCGCGCTGCTCGGCCACCAGGTCCTGCGGCGGGCCGGGAATCTTTGGGGTCGGCGGCACCGGCGGCCCCACCACGCCGCAAGAAAGAAAGAAAACAGAAAGAAAGAAAAAGAATGCAGACAGGCGGGAAACGTTGCGGTGCGCTGAGAGGAGCAACTGGGGCTCCTAGGGCTAGTACCGTTCCAACTGATTTGTGGGAGGCTTAGTCGAGTTCATCCCAAGTAATCCCTCGTGCACAGAGCAGTTGCTTTTGGCGCTGAAAATATTGAAACGGCACTAGAGGATGTAGCGGCTCAGATCCTGATCCTTGACGATGTCCGCCAACATCTTGTGCACGTAGGCGGCGTCAATCTTGACCTGTTTCTTCCTGAGATCCGGCGCTTCAAAGGAAATCTCATCGAGCAGCTTCTCCATGATGGTGAACAGTCGCCGCGCGCCGATGTTCTCCATCCCTTCGTTCACGCGCGCTGCATAGCGCGCAATCTCTTCGGCGGCGTCATCGGTGAAGGTCAGGTGGATGCCTTCGGTCTCCAGCAGCGCCGTGTATTGCCGAATGAGGGCATTTTTCGGCTCGCGCAGAATGCGCACGAAATCCTCCGCGGTCAGGGAATGCAGTTCCACCCGGATGGGGAACCGCCCCTGCAGCTCGGGAATCAGGTCGGAGGGCTTGGTGACGTGGAACGCCCCTGCGGCGATGAACAGGATGTGGTCCGTCCGCACCATCCCGTGGCGTGTGTTTACCGTTGTCCCTTCCACAATCGGCAGGATGTCCCGCTGCACGCCTTCGCGGCTCACATCTGGCCCGTGGCCCGATTCGCGACCCGCAATCTTGTCGATCTCGTCAATGAAGATGATGCCGGACTGCTCCACGCGGCCTACTGCTGTCCGCGTTGCCTGCTCCATGTCAATCAACCGGTTCTCCTCCTCCTGCACCAGGTACTCCCAGGCCTCCGAGACCTTCATCCGGCGCTTCTTCTTCATCTGGCCGAACAATCCCGGCAGCACGTCCTTGATGTTGACGTCCATCTCCTCCACGCCGCTGGAGGAGACGATCTCAAACGCTGGAAAGCTCCGCTCGCGCACCTCCAGTTCAACGTACTTGTCGTCCAATCGGCCTTCGCGGAGTTGCGCGCGGATTTTCTCCCGGGTCTGCTGGAAGCTCTCGCGCTGCCGTGTGTCCTCCGGCCCGGCCGCGGTCGGTGGCGGCAGCAGCAGGTCCAGCATGCGCTCTTCCGCGTTCATCTCGGCTCGCTCGGCCACTTCTTCCAGCTTTTCCTCACGCACCATCTCGATGGCCACATCCACGAGGTCGCGGATCATGGACTCGACGTCACGGCCCACGTAGCCCACTTCCGTGTATTTAGAAGCCTCCACCTTCAGGAAGGGCGCATTCGCCAGCCGCGCCAGCCGCCGCGCAATCTCGGTTTTTCCCACTCCCGTCGGCCCGATCATCAGAATGTTCTTCGGCAGAACCTCCTCGGCCATCTCGGGCTCGAGTTTCTGCCGGCGAATCCGGTTCCGCAGGGCGATGGCGACGGCCCGCTTGGCCTGCTGCTGCCCGATGATGTACTTGTCGAGCGCCGAGACGATCTGCCGCGGCGTCAGTTCATCGAGTCCCGTCGCGGGCGCTTCGGTTTCCGGGGCCGGCTCGCCGACTTTCCCGGGAAGGTAAATTGCCATCCTTCGTGTCCTCTAGAAACTCTGGTTGCCCGAAAAACAACCCTGCGGATTATAGCATCCCGAACCCCGGCAGAAATCCGCCAGGGCTACTCCAGCCGGTTGGTTCGCTGCTGGCCTAGCCCAGGCCCAGCAGGCGAGTCAACTTCGCGATGTCGAAGCCGACTACGACTTCACCCTCGATGACGGTCACCGGCGTGGTCATGTAGCCAAGCTTCTCCAGCTCTGCCAGGGCTGCCGGGTCTTTGGAGACGTCTCGCTCCTCGAAGGGAATCTTCTTCTGCGAAAGAAACTCTTTCGTCCTCCCGCAGAAGAGTCACCCCGGCTGGCTGTAGACAACTACTTTCGTAGCCATGGAAGGCTCCTTCCTTATGCTTCTGGGATCTGGCAGCAGGTTTCGCGTGCCTGTTGGGCCAAGGCCGGATCGTCCAGGGGCGCCAGCGCGCGTTCTACTACTGCGGTCACGTGCTTGCCGCAGCACTTGCCGGCAGGGTTCGTGACGTGGCAAAGCTTGCCCGTCCGGGCCTTAGTATATTGCTTGATGTCCTCAAGCGAGTCACAGCAGCGTTTGACCTGGATTTCCTCCAAGATTTGGGCTTCAGTTACGTTCATACAATAGCAGATGGGAACAGGAGCCGGGCCGACTTTGATGCCCACGCGCGTTCGGATTTCCTCCTGGGTGAAATAGATCCCTTGCGCATTGTTGTAATAGACGACAGGGCAGTCGGGCGTACAGCAGAAGTAGAATCCTTCCTGCCAGGCCCACCCCCAGTGCTCCGGACGCAGATGATTGCCAAGCGTAACCTGCTTCACTTTGTGGCCAGTCGTGGCCGATACGGGGCAGGCTTCAACAGGTTTGTTTGCCGTTAGCCAGGCGCTCGCCATCGCGAGCGCCCTGCCCCCGACCGTCTGCAGGCTGCCAGGCGGAGTCATCCTCCCTCACTTCGGCTCAAAGCGAGGCCTTGAATCCGGTGGCATTGACCGCTTCGATGAGTTGGTTGGGCTTGACTCGGTCTGGATCATAGCGCACGTAGGCGGCTGCACCTGCCACGTCCACCTTGGCTTCGGTGACACCGGGAAGTTTCAGCAGAGCGCTCTGGACTGACACAGCACACATCTCGCAGGTCATTCCGCTGACTTTGAACGTGACCTGAGCTGAATTCGCTTCGTTCGTTGGGGCAGGGGATTGCCCCGGGTGCTTCACCGTGGGGACCAGCCGGGCACCATAGACCGGGAAGAGTGCCAACCCGAACACCACCACGGCCGCGATCCAGAGGAAGGGCCGGGCAAATTTCTGCCCGCGGTCAACCGCAGGTGCGCAGCTCTCGTCGGCGCACGCAGCCGCTTTCGGCTTGCGGTAGGCAAGATAGAAGCCAAAAGCCAGCAGCACAGCGGTTACACCCAAGAAATAGGGCCGTAGCGACTCGAAGGTGGCCCCTAATGCCACACCCAGTCCAATCCCACCCAGCAGCAGCGGCCCCAAACAGCACAACGACGCCAGAAACGCAGCTACCCCAGAAGCTATAACAGCGACTTTCTCGTTCATGAGTTTCTTCCTCCCCTTACCCGTTCTTCAGTACCTGAGAGAGCGCCCCCTTAAGGTGTGTCAGGGCCTTCTGCCCTCCACCCGTGCGCACGGCTTCCGCTACGCAGGTGTCCATATGGTTTTCGAGCAGCCGGGCGGCCACCTGATTGAGGGCCGAGCGGACGGCCGTAATTTGCAGCAATAGGTCTTCACAGGAGGCATGTTCATCCAACATCCGCTTCACCCCCCGCACATGGCCTTCGATGCGGCTCAGCCGATCCTGGAGATCTTTTTTCACTTCCTCGTCCAGATAGACTTCAAAGACAGTTTTGGATTTCGGCATTTCCCCTCCTCCGGGATAGGATGCCAGAGGAGGCAGGCCGGTTGCAAGAAGTTAGTCCGGGGCTCCACGAGCTTCCATCAGCCGCTTCCGGAGCTCAGGCCGGGCGTGCTGATAGGCCGGCTCAATCAATGTCCAGGCCCGATCAAAGTCAAGCAGTTCGAGATCTGGACCCGGGCAGGGTTCCAGAATATGCAGTTCAACCCGAGACTCATAAAAGCGCACGTCGCAACGGAAGCGGGCGTTCGTTGCCAAAGCGAAACATTGGCCTAAGACCGAAATCAGGGTCGGTCGAGCCGGCAGACATTGGGCGCAGCCACACAGCATTCCAACCACCCGCTGTGCCCCATGGGCAACCGCGAGGTCAATCGGCACGTTGTTGGAAAGCCCACCATCCACCAGTTTTCGTCCCTGCCAGAGCACAGGAGGAAACAGACCCGGCAAGGCGGTGCTGGCTAAAATGGCCTCCACCAGGTCCCCTTCCGTCAACACAACCGCGTCGCCGCTCTCTAGGTCGGTCGCTACGACAGCTAGTGGTATTCGGAGTTCATCGAAAGAGCGCACGGGTAATCGGCTTCGGAGCAGCTCCCGTAACCGCTGTGCACTGAACACGCTCGGGGCACCAGTCAGCAGCCGCACTAGGTGCCAACGGGAACCCACGACATCGCGTGTGCGGAGTGATTTCCACTGCTCCGCCACCTCCACCGGATTCAATCCGGCAGCAATGAGCGCCCCGTTCACCGCTCCAATGGAACTACCGACTATGAAGTCGATCCGGATTCCCAGCTCGGCTATTGCCCGGTAAAGGCCTACCTCGACCGCGCCCCGGCTGCCCCCTCCGCAAAGTACCAGCGCCGTTCGGGGAGTTGTACTTTTCACGTTCCCGACTGTCTCTGTGCCTTTCCCGCTATCCCTAAGCGAACTCGGGACCCCGAAGGGTTGACTTGTGCTCTGTGATGGCATTACAAGCGGTCTCCGTGCGACAGATAACGCACCCCTGCTAGCGCGATTGCTGCCAGCAGCCAAAAGGCCACTACCTTTAGAGTGAACATGTTCTCTCCCCCTTTCTGTTCAGTTCGTAAGCCACAACTTCTTTGAGGAGTTTGATGACCGAGCCTGCATGCCGCGTATAGCGTTCCAGCAGCAAGCCGAGAGCAATGCCATAGGAAATGTGGGGAATCAGGCTTCCAATGAAGACACCGTTCCACAACCCCTTGCCTAGCTTCAACCCGAAGTAGCCGGTATCCATGGCAATAACCATCGGAGGCGTGGCCATCATTCCTATCTCGATGATCACGCCCCAAATCAGGCCGCCCCACCACCGGGTTCGCCCGACCAGCAGCGTGTAGGTCAGACCGAAACAGGCACTGACCCAGTAGTGGTAAAGTCCACCGACTACATCCGAGAGCAGGGTGGGGCCCAAGGCCATCTGATCGAGAATCAGCACACCAAACATCCGCGGCATGTTGCCCGGCAACAAGCCCAGGCTGAAACTGGTGAGTCGAAATACATCCAGGGCAGCCGTGCAGCCCCATCCCACCCAGAGTCCTGTCCAGATCCGATTGCTTAATCTTTCCAGCCGCAGCCAAGCCAGGACCCACACCACGACCAGCAGCACGATGGACGGAAGGAGTGCCCAACTGACTAAAATCGGCATCTCTGGCATTCCGGGGGTTAGAGCGACAACTAGGACGTTTGGACCGACAGCCGCAGGGATGAACGCCAAGCCGGTGAGGAAAAGCTCCAGGCGAGACGCCCGGGGTGGGGCCTCCGGCGCCGGAACAGCCCGGCGCCGGGAGAATCCAATCCCCATCATCACGAGGCCAACCAACACGAACAGGATGTCAATCGGGGTGATTAACATTTTCTCCCCCTGGCAGAGGGCAGCCTATGCCACCCCCTTACTTGGCTGCCTCTGCTGTGATCTCCTCCAGCATCATGTCCATCATCTGGCCCGCTTGCGTGAGTTGCTCTTTGCCGTAGCTGGCGAAGGCGCTAGAGAGCCTGCGATAGCTCAACACGGTCTTCCCGTCCGCCCGCTCGTAGACGTAAATCTTGAGCGGCATTTCCAGGCCGCTCTCAGGATTATCCGGAAGGAGCATCTTCATCATGTCCGGCTTGCCGAACTCGACGGTTTTGCTTCCCCGGATGCTGGCTCCCACCATGCGGAGCATGTTCTGGTGATCGACGGTCGCCACGACCATCATGCCCCGCTTTTTGATGCCGGTCTCCAACTGTTCGACTGTCTTCTGGAAGCTGCTGTTCGAGACTTTGTCGACCCGGTTTTCAGCCGCAGCGGCCGGAAGGCCAGAGGCGATCAGCCCAATAACCAAAACAACGGCAATTACAGTCCACCTGCGAAGGCTTGTCATTGTGTGTCCTCCTCGAGAGGGCATATCCCCTCCCAGGGGATAGGATGTCCCGAAACCTCTTCAAGTTGCAAGAAAATTTTTCTGTAGGTGGGCTTTTAGCGGCTGGCTTGAAAGCCAGCTTGGCGCACGGTGGCGATCAGCCGGTCGCGGTCGGTGCGGTTCGGGTCGTAGGTGATGCGGGCTAGGCCGGAGGCGAAGTCAACCTGCACGCCCGCCACACCCGCGGTTCGCTGCAAGGCCGCCTGGACGGTGAGCGCATCCGCGGGGGATTCCATCCCGCCGATCTGCAGCTCGACGCTGTCCAGCACTGCCCGCGCCGACGGCACGCCGCGGCCAGCGGGAAGCGAGCGCTGGCGTTCAAACATCTTCAGCGCCAGCCAGACCAGCGCGAGCGCAACCACCAGGGCGAGCACGACCTGGAGCAGGCCCGTCCCCCGCGCGCGCAGCCCGGGTCGAAAGCCCCCAGCCCTCAGCACTGCTCAAAGTTCCTCGATGATGAAGTTGGTGTTGGTGAAGACGCAGATGTTGGCCGCGACTTGCATCGCCTCCTGGGCAACCTCGCGCGCGGACAGTTTGGTGTGCTTTGTCAACGCCCGTGCTGCCGCCAGCGCGTAGGGACCGCCCGAGCCGATGGCGCATAGACCATCGTCCGGCTCGATGATGTCCCCGTTGCCGGAAAGCAGGAACGTGTTCTTGGTGTCAGCCACCAGCAGCAGCGCGTCCAGATGCCGCAGCGCGCGGTCCGTGCGCCACTCCTTGGCCAGCTCCACCGCCGCTCGCGGAAGGTTTCCCGCATGCTCTTGCAGCTTCGCTTCAAAGCGCGCAAACAGAGAGAGCGCGTCGGCCGTCGCGCCTGCAAATCCCGCCAGCACTTTGTCGTTGTAGAGCCGGCGGATTTTCTTGGCGCTCTGCTTGACAATCGTGTCGCCGATGCTGACCTGGCCGTCGCCCGCAAACACAACCTTGGCGTCGCGCCGTACGCAGAGCACGGTCGTGCCGTGCATCGGCTGAGCTGGTTTCTTCACCTCGCTTGCTCTCCTCGTGGATTATAGCATTCTGCCTGCACCACAACAGGCCTGGGGCGGCGACGCCAGCGAACTTAGTAGATGTAGGGGAGCAGCCGCCACGTGCGTTGGCGGTAGGCCGCAAACTCGGCGCCGAAGTGCTCCGCCAGCAGCTTCTCTTCTTGCCCGATGCGGAGGATGACGAACACGAGAATCACAACCAGGAGGGGAATTGTTAGCTGGCTCCGCAGCACGAGCGCCCACCCTGGAAATGCCAGCAGCAGACCCGCGTACATCGGATGCCGCATCACACCGTAGATGCCGCGCGTCACCAGCTCATGGTCTTTCTGAAGCGTCACATAGCCGCTGAGCTGCTTCCCCAGCGTCACCGCTGCCGCCACCCGCATTGCAGCCCCGAGGACATTCAAGGCCAACCCGGCGTAGCGCATGCCGCCACTGTCGGCATAAACAAGCAGACTGCGGCGGTCTGCGTAGGGGAGGAACCAGGCCAGGAACAGCATGATGCCCACAAACGACAATAGCACCACTCCCTGTCCGGCTACCGGTTTTTCTCCCTTGCGCAAGGCATTCGGCGCTGTGCTGGAAAGAAGGAGATCGACTGGGCCCAACAGAGTCAGGACCACAACTCCCGCTCGCGCCGGGTGCGCAAAAAATCCGCGGACGTCATCGAGCCCCCACCCAAACAGAACCAAACCCCACACGAAAGCGGTTTGGGCCAGGAAAGCCAGGGAAGCTTTTTTCCTCATTCGCAATCACCCACGGCTAGGGCTCTTCCTCGTCCTTCTTTTTCTTTTTTTTCTCTTTCTTGCCTATTTCTTGCCAGCGGGCTTCGAGCGACTCGCGCGTGAACAGCTCCTCCGCGATCGGTGCCTTGAAATCCACTTTCAGCTCGGTCGCCTCAAACACCCGTATGCGGGCCCGTTCCCGCGTGATCTGCCGGGGTGAACGCACGCCGTCAAAGTCGATATAGATGCCGTAGTACTCCACCACCTCCACCATCTCCCGCGTCAGCTCGTCCCGCTCCCGATAGCGCAACCGCAGGGGCAGGTGCGTCTCTGCGTCCAGATAGAGCACCAGACTCTCGTTTTCCGCATCCACCATCTCCACCACTTCCACCCGCCGGTTGTCCAAGAACTGCGAGCCGAGATAGTAGAACTGCATCCCGGGCTCGGTGCGGCGAGCGCGGAGGAGAAAATCAATATCGCGCTTCACGCTCTCTTTGAAGTCGCGGATCGATTCCGGCGTCTGCTCGCGCACCCCCTGGGTATCCAGCTCCCAGCCTTCGTCCCCGTTGTTGACCTGGATGATGCTGCGATTTCTGTAGTACTCCATCCGCGACTTGTCGGGATACTTGGCGTATTCGGTGAACACCGCGCCCGCACTCGCCAGCTCCCCGCGACTGAAGCTGTAGATCCGCCCCGTGCGGATGTAGCCCGTGACGTTCAGGTACGCCTCACCACCCAGCGCGGCCACGGCCTTCTCGACCAGCTCCTGCGCCTTGTTCGGTGGTGTCTTCGCCTCCTGGGCGAGCCCGGGTAGGCCGGCGAGCAGCAGCATGAGGGCGTGCAGAATTCTCATTGCTTACCCCACCAGCACCGCGCCGCCGTTCACGTTGACGATCTCGCCCGTCAGGAACGTCGCCAGGTCTGAAGCTAGAAACAGAATCGGGCCGGCAATCTCGTCTGCCGTGGCTAGGCGCCGCAGCGGAATCTGCCGCAGCACCCAGCGCCGCTGGGCGGCAGTGTGTAGCACCGGCCGCGACATTTCCGTATCCACCCAGCCCGGCGCCACGCAGTTCACCAGGATATTGTACGGCGCCAGCTCCGTCGATAGTCCTTTAACGAAACTGATGATGGCGCCCTTCGTCGCCGCATAGTGGTCGTGGAACGCCTCGCCCCGCTGCCCGGCGGTCGAGGAAAGCGCGATGATGCGTGCGGGCCGCCCGGAGCGCGCAGCCTGCTTCTTCAGCACCGGCACCGCATAGTGCACCACGCCGTACACTGATTTCAGATTCACTGTCATCATCTCATCCCAGTCCCGCTCGCTCAACCTCTCAATGGGGATGTCTCGCACGTTCCAGATGCCCGCGTTGGCCACCAGGATGTCCAGCCGGCGGAAGCGGCTGACAGCGGCTTGAATCAACCGCCGGGCATCTGCCATCCGCGCCAGGTCCGCGCGCACAGGAACCGCCTCCACGCCGTAGCGGCGCGCCTCGCGGGCCACCTCCTCGGCCGCGCGACGCTGCCGGCGGTAGCTGAAGACGACATGAGCTCCCGCCGTGGCAAACAGCTTCACCGTCGCCGCCCCGATGCCCCGCGACCCGCCCGTGACCACGGCCACCTGGTTCGAAAGACTGATCACCCTACCCTCCGAGGGCCAAACAGCAATTTTCCCGATTTGAGCGTCCCTTTTCCAGGGGAGACTGGATCAGCCAAAGCGCGCCACGATGAGGCTCCGTGTCCGCTCGCACAATTCCTCCGCCTGCCTCTTGTCCATCCCGGCGGTCTCAAGGGGTGCATCAATAATCACTTCGACTGTGCCGGGGCGAATCGTCCACGAGTGGTAATCCAGCACGGGTCGCGACCCGCGAATCGTGATGGGCACCACCGGCACGCCGGCCTGAATGGCCGCCATGAAAATTCCGTGCCGAAACTCACCCACGGCCGGTTCGGGGTTGCGCCCGCCCTCGGGGAAAACGAACAGTGAGCGCCCCTGGCGAATCGCGGAGGTGGCTTCGAGCAGCCGCCGCGCTGACGTGAGCGGGCTGTTACGCGGGATGGGGAGGTTTCCCGTCCGCTGGAGGTGCCAGCCCAGAAACGGAATGTGGAAGACCGAGGCTTTGGCCATGATGCAGAAGCGCGTGGGCAACGCCGCGAACACGATGGGGGTATCAATGTAGCTCTGGTGGTTGGACACGTACACGTAGCCGCGTTGCGGATCGATGTTCTCGGCGCCGTGCACGCGCAGGCGGACGAAGCTGGTCCAGAGAATCATCCGCGCCCAGAGCCGCGCACAACCGTGCTGCAGCCGGGCGCCACGGTCAAAGGGCGCCAGCACGAACGAGATGAGTCCCATCAGAATCGTGTGCAGGTAGATGAGAGGAATCGTAAAGACGAGCGAGCGCAGCAAGCCTATCGCGTCGGCCGCGCGCCGCCACCCCCCCGGCATGGCTAGACCGGAGCCCCGGGCCGGGAGGCTGCCAGCGGGGAGATTTCCGCGGGCTCGGGCTGCGCACGGAGTGCTTTCTTCACCACCCCGACCAGATAGAGGGACCCGGCCACAAAGACGACGTCCTGGGGCGTTGCCAGCGCGCGCGCCTGGAAGAACGCACGGACCGGGTCAGGCTCCACGAAGACCCTCGGATTGAGCGTGCGCGCGAGCCTTGCGAGGGCCTCCGCACTCGCCGCCCGCGGAGAGTCGGCCTGGGTGAGAGTAACCGACACGGGTTGGTGGAAGAGCAGGTCGGCCATCTCTTCGACGGCTTTATCCCGCATCGCACCGAAAACCAGGTGGATGTTTCGCCCGCTGCACTCCTCCTCCCAGAAGCGCAGCAGCTCACGCGCGGCCGCCGGATTGTGCGCCCCGTCGAGGTACACAGCGGGTGACGTTCCCACACATTCCAATCGCCCCGGCCAGCGCACTTCGGCAATGCCGCGCACGACGGCCTCCGCGGGCAGGGGCAGGCCGCCCACGTTCAGCAGCCGCGCTGCAACCGCTGCCGTGGCCGCATTCCGGACCTGCGCGCGCCCGCGCAGGCCCGGCGCCAGCCGCAGATGGAATCCGTCCGCCGCCATCAGTTCAGCTTCGTACAGGCCGTCGCCGCGGGGCCGGACAGGCTCCGCGCAATAGTCCGCATCCAGCTCCACCACTGGCGCGCCCACGGCCGCAGCCCGCTCTCGGATGATCTGCAGGGCCGCTGGATGCGCAGCCGCAATCACCGCCGGCACACCTGGCTTCAAGATACCGGCTTTCTCCCCTGCAATCTGCTCGAGCGAAGAGCCCAGGTATCGTTCATGGTCGAAATCCACCTGCGTGATGATGGAGACGAGGGAGGTGACGACGTTGGTCGCGTCAAGTCGGCCACCCATGCCGACCTCGAGCAGGGCAACCTCCACGCCCGTCTCGCGGAAGTGCCAGCAGGCCATCGCCGTCAGCGTCTCAAAGAAGCTCGGATGATCGCGCAGGTCGCCCCGGGCGAGCAAAGCCTCGGTGATGCCTTCCACGGCGGTGAAGGCAGCGGCGAACTCGCGGTCGCTGATCTCCGTCCCCGCGACGCGGATGCGCTCGTTGATGCGCACGAGATGCGGCGAAGTGTAGAGACCCGTCCGATAGCCTGCCGCGCGCAGGATCGAGTCGAGCATCGCCGCCACCGACCCTTTCCCGTTCGTCCCCGCGATGTGGACGCTCCGCCAGGCCTGTTCGGGATTCCCCAGCGCTGCCAGCACCGCGCGAATGTTTTTCAGGTCCCACTTCAGCGCACGGCCTTCGTGCCCGAGCCACGCGAGCCGTTGGACAGCTTCTTCGTAGGTGAAGGACATGAGCGACGCCGTCAGGGCAGGATGGAGCCGGTGGGAGGCGGCTCCAGCCGCGGCCGGGTCGGCTCCGGGGGTGGCGGCGGCGCGCAGAATTCCAGCGCCTGCGCGAGGTAGTTCTTCAAATCCTTGCGGTGCACGACCGCATCGAGAAACCCGTGCTCAAGCAGAAACTCGGCGCGCTGGAAACCCTCGGGCAGCTTCTGGCGGATGGTCTGCTCGATGACGCGCGGGCCGGCAAAGCCGATGAGCGCGCCCGGCTCGGCAATGTTCAAGTCGCCGAGCATCGCATAGCAGGCAGTGACACCGCCGGTAGTGGGGTCGGTCAGGACGCTGAGGTAGGGGACGCGCGCTTCGTCCAGCCGCGCCAGTGCTGCCGAAATCTTCGCCATCTGCATCAGGCTGATCACGCCCTCCATCATCCGCGCCCCGCCCGAGCAGGAGACAATGATGAGCGGCAGGCGGCGTTCCCGCGACCGCTCAATCGCCCGCGTTACTTTCTCGCCCACCACCGCCCCCATCGAGCCCCCGATGAAGCCGAACTCCATGGCTCCAATCTGGACGGGCCGTCCCGCGAACATTCCCTCCGCAAAGAGGATCGCGTCGTTCAGCCCGCTGGCGGCGCGCGCGCCTGCCAGCCGCTCGCCGTAAGGCCTGGTGTCCACGAAACGCAGCGGGTCATTCGAGGCCAGATTCGCATCGTGCTCCGTCCAGCGCTCCTCATCAAAAAGCAGCGCGAGTCGCTGCACGGCGCTGATGCGGTAGTGGAACTGGCAGCGCGGGCAAACGTTCAGATTCGCTTCCAGGTCCTTCTTCCAGATAATCTGCCCGCAGCCCTCGCACTTGACCCAGAGCCCTTCGGTCTTCACCGGACGCGCCTCGGGCGGCGGCGTCTCCAGCGGCTTCTTCTCGCGGCGGAACCAGGCCATGGTCAGCTCTCAGGCATCAGCTTCAGCCATCAGTATTCGATGCCGCGCTGGGCATCAATCCCTTTCTGGTAGGGGTGCTTGATCTCGCGCATCTCCGTGACCAGGTCGGCCATCGCGACGATTTCCGGCGCGGCGTTCCGCCCCGTCAGCACCACGTGCAGGTTGTCCGGCTTCTGCTCGAGGGCTTCGACCACGGGCGCGACACCGAGTAGCCCGTAGCTGATGGCGTAGTTGATTTCGTCCAGGATAATCATATCGTACTCACCGGAGAAAATCTTCTCCCGGGCGAATGCCCAGGCCTCCGCGGCCGCTTTCTTGTCTGCGGGATCAATTTCGCCGCCCAGCTTGACGAAGCCGCGCCCCATTGGGCGGATGACGAACCTGTCCGCACCCAGCATCTTGGCCGCATCCAGCTCCCCGTAGTGCCATGAGCCCTTGATGAACTGCACCATCAGCACCCGCAGGCCGCTCCCCACCGCGCGCAACCCCAGCCCCAGCGCCGCCGTCGTCTTCCCCTTCCCCGGCCCCGTATGCACGATGACCAGCCCCTTTTTCTTTTCTTCCGGCATGGTGCGTCACGCAGGCACGCCAGCATACCGAATTCTGCCGCTGGTTTCCAAGAAAGGATCCCACAGATTGCCGGATGCGATCACAGGCGGATTGAGGAAGGTGGAGGCTCCTTGTTAGAATAGCGAAACTCTCCGGGAGGCGGTTATGACGAAAAGTGCGATTTGCATCATCGGCGTGCTGATGGCGCTGGGTCTGGGTTTGCTGAGCTGCAAGCAGAGTCCCAGAGGCGAGAGTTCCCAGAGGCCCACGCCCGGCCTGCTGGGCGATCCCGGGAAGGAGAAGGGTTCCTGGGTGCGCCCGGCGGAAGCACCTCCGACTCCCTCGCACTACGTTATCAAGCTCGACCAAATGGATACCTTCTATGACGTCCCCGGTGAATACGGGTACGTCCTTGAGGGGCACAAGCATGGTTTGGAGTCTCTGTCTTTCATTCTGACTGAGACTCATCCGCAGGGTGGCCCTCCCTTGCACACCCATACGACGCAAGAGGCGCACGTATTACTGGAAGGCTCGGTGACCTACGTCATTGGCGACAAGACTTTTGCGGCCCAAGGCCCCTACGTTGCCCGCGTGCCGGCCGGTGTTCCCCACACTTTCCTTAACTCCGGCGACAAGGTTTTTCGCTTGGTGGGGGTATTCCCCGACAAGAACATTTCCTATCGCGAACTTGGGCCGAACCCTCTGGTAAAGAAGAAATGACGGTTTTTCCGTCCGGCACTTCACTTGGGGTAGGGGTGGCCGTGCAAGCTCGCGAAGGCGCGGTAGAGCTGCTCGACCAGTACCAGGCGGGCGAGTTCGTGCGGGAAGGTCAGCCTCGAGAGTGAAAGCAGCAGGTCGGCCGAGCGACGCGCCTCCTCCGGGAAGCCTTCCGCATCACCCACTACGAGCGTGAGCGCCCGCTGGCCGGAAGCCTGCTGGCGGTTCAGCCAGCGCGCGAATTCTTCGGAACTGAACTCCTTCCCGGCGGGATCGAGCAATGCGAGCAGGCCGTCCTCCGTCCAGGTCTTCGGGTTGGCCGCGCGTTGCTCGAGGATTTCAATCGGCGTGAAGCGCGTGAGCCGCCGCCGGTACTCCTCGATGAGCGCGCGCAGGTGCGGGTTGCGTGTCTTGCCCAGAAACACCAGCCGAATTTTCACAGCCTCTCCGCGGGTTGGGCTCCGGGGGGAACGTCGGCAGGAATCGGCAGGCGCTGCGCGCTGCGCCAGAGCCGCTCGAGGTCATAGTAGGCGCGGGCGCGTTCGCTGAAGATATGGACGACAAAATTGAGGTAGTCCAGCAGCACCCATTCCGCCGATTCGTAGCCTTCCACGTGCAGCGGCGGCACACCCATCCGCTCGAGCTGCTCTTCTACAGCATCCCCGATCGCCTGCACCTGCCGCAGGGAAGTTCCCGTACACAGGAGGAAGTAGTCGGTGAATGAGGCGGCTGTCCGCATGTCGAGCAAGACAACATCCGCAGCCTTCTTATCCTGCACCGCGCGGACGGCCTGCTCGAGCGCCTGCTGGAGGTCGTTCTTGTTCATCGGGAGCGTGTGTAGAGGCCGACCGAGCGGATGTAGTCTTCGACGGCCGGCGGCACAGTGCCGCGCAGCGAACGGCCCTGCTGCGCGCGACGCCGAATCGCCGTGGAAGATACGCTTGCCTGGACGGTCGTCAAGCGGTGCACGGGCGTAGCAGGCGCGATGCGGGCTGCGTCGCGCGCCGACAGGCGAAAGCCTGGCCGGCTCGCCACGATGAACTCGCACAGTTTCGTCATCCTGCGGTACTCCTTCCACGTCGGCAGAGTCAGAAACTGGTCGGCTCCGAGAATAAAGCAGAGTCGTGCGCGCGGGTACTGGCGGCGCATCCGCCGAAGGGTGTCAATCGAGTAGCTGCGCTGCCGCCCGTCCAGGCCGGGCCCGGCTTCGAGCAAGGACGGGGCGAAGCGCGGCTCACCCGCGCAGGCAAGCGCCACCATTGTGTAGCGATGCAGAAACGCTGTGGGCTGGCGGTCGGGCTTGTGGGGCGGCTGGCCGGAGGGGACAAAGTAGATGCGGTCGAGCCGGAAGCGCCGCAGCGCCGCGCGCGCCACCGCCATGTGGCCGGTGTGGATGGGGTCGAACGTCCCGCCGAAAATGCCGATCTTTGCTCTGGCTGCTCGGCCGCGCGCACTCATCCGCTTCACGCCCGTGTGGGCTGCGCGGTTTCCCGCAGTTCGCGCAGCCGGTCGGCCAGGTGCCGTACGAGCGCCGCTACGCCCTCGCCGGTCAACGCTGAGATCGCGAAAAAAGGAAGTCCGGTGCGCTGGCAGGAGGCGCGCACCCGCTCCAGGCGTTCCGGGTCAGAAAGGATGTCCGTCTTGGCTGCCGCCACGGTCATCGGTTTCTGCGCCAGCGCTGGACTGAACTGCTCGAGCTCATGGGCGATCACCTCCAGGTCGTGGACGGGATCGCGGCCGGTCTCGGACACATCTACCAGGTGTACAAGCACGCGCGTGCGCTCGATGTGGCGGAGAAAGCGCGTGCCCAGGCCGTGCCCTTGATGGGCGCCCTCGATCAGGCCGGGAATGTCGGCGATGACGAAGCTCTCCTCCTCGCTCGCGCGCACAACTCCCAGGCAGGGTTCGAGCGTGCTGAAGGGATATTCGGCAATTTTCGGATGCGCCGCCGAGACTCGTGCCACCAGAGTTGACTTGCCCACATTCGGAAATCCCACCAGACCGACATCAGCCAGCAGCTTCAACTCCAGGCGCAGCCGGCGCGACTCACCCGGACGACCGGGCTCGGTCTTGCGCGGCGCACGATTCGTCGAGGTGGCAAAGCGCGCGTTGCCACGGCCTCCCTTACCCCCGCGCGCGACGACACAGCGCTGACCGGAGGCCGTGAAGTCGAAAACCTGCTCGCGCGTCTGTTCGTCGAAAACCACCGTCCCCACCGGCACGGCGATGACGCGATCGTCGCCGTCGGCCCCGTGGCGGTTTGAGCCTTCTCCGTGCCGCCCGCGGGCGGCGGCAAACTCGCGGTTGTAACGGAAGGGCAGCAACGTGTTCAGATGCTCGCTGGATTCCAGGATGACGTCGCCCCCGTGCCCGCCATCCCCGCCTGAGGGCCCGCCCCGTGGAACGTACTTCTCACGTCGAAAGGCGAGGCAGCCGTTGCCGCCGCCGCCCGCCTTCACCGTGATGCGCGCTTCGTCGAGGAATACCATCGCAGCCGTTCAGATGGCAATGAGGATAGCGAAAGCAAGGGCTGGAAAAAAGCGCAGAGGTTAATCAGCAGTGGCTGCGACTTCGCTGGGTTGGGGAGTAGTCGCCGCCACCGGCTTGGACTCGGAGGCCGGTCGCACATGGACGTAGCGGCCGTGGCCGCCCTTGTCGGTAAACTCCACGGTGCCGTTCGTGAGGGCGAACAGCGTATCGTCGCGACCCCGCCCCACATTGGCGCCGGGCTTGATGGGCGTGCCGCGCTGCCGGATCAAGATCGAGCCGGCATGCACCCACTGCCCTGCAAAGCGCTTCACCCCCAGGCGTTTCGCGGCCGAGTCTCGACCGTTGGTGCTGCTACCCTGTCCTTTCTTGTGTGCCATATCCTTAGCGCCTCACTCGGCGGAAATCTCGCTCACCTTCACCGCCGTGTATGCTTGGCGGTGGCCGCGCACAATCTTGTACTGGTTCGTCTTCTTGTACTTCATCACCCGAATCTTCGGGTGGCGGCTTTGCTCGACGATCGTGCCCGTCACTCTGGCCTTGGCCAGCGTGGGGGCGCCGACTTGCAGGCCCGATTCGTCCTTTACGGCCAGCACTTCCTTGAAGCTGACCTTCGCGCCCACCTTCCCCGGAAGCGACTCGACTCGAACAATACTGTCCGGTTCCACCCGGTATTGTCTGTTTCCGCTTCGGATTACCGCGTACACTGCCTATCCTCGCCTGTTCGCAAACCACTCATTATAGGGACGCCGCTCCGCACTGTCAACGTGACGGAAGCGCGGCAGAACACGAAGGTAGGGCGGCTCAAGCCGTGGTCATTCCGGCAGACCGTGACAGCGCCAGCGAGCATCGGGGGCCGCTTCTTGGGCCCTTGGTGTTAGACTGGGAACCACTCAGGGTTCTCACATGGAACAGGTTCGTGTCCTCATCATTGACGACGACCAGGCCGGGCGGGCCGCCCTCGCCTCCGTCTTGGGCAGCGAGGGCTGGCAGATCGAGCAGGTTTCCCATCCCCAGGAAGGTCTCGACCGCCTGCGGCTGGGCGGCTGGCACCTGCTGGTTGCCAACCTCAACCTCACCCCCCTGACCGGCTCCTTCTTCGACCTACTTAAAGAGCTCGACCAGGGCCCTGCTCCCCTGCGCGTGCTGTTCCTCGTCCCCCCCGAAGCCGACCTCTTCGTCCGCCAGCGCCTCGACGCGCTCAAGCTTCCCTACACCGCCAAGCCCATCCACATGCACAACTTCCTCGAGCAGGTCAGCGATCTGCTCCTCGCCGCCGGCCTCATCCGCGAGCCGCTCCTCGGTACGCAGGGGCCCGCGGCCACGCCCCGCGCCGCCGCTGCCCGCGGTGAGACGGCCGGCAGTGGCCAGATGTTTGCCCGCCGCGACCCTGCCTTCGACTATACCGATGAAGAGCTTCAGCAGTGGGAGGAAGAAGAGCAGCGCAAGCAGAAGGAAAAGGAAGAGGGCGAAAAACCCCGCTAGCGGCATCCCCCAGGCACCTGTCACTCACCACCGTTTATGAGATTCCGAATGGCCTCGACCACGATCGCCGGCGCGTCCAGTTGAATCACGTGGCCGCTGCCAAAAACCACCTGATGCCGCCCTCGCGCAGACTGCTGCGCCAGCACCTCATGCTCTTCCAGGCGCGCGGGCGATGCGCTGCCCGCCGACAACACCGTCAGCGGGATTTCCCTGGCAATGTCCGTTGTGGCCAGCTGGGCCGCGCTCTCGGGCAGGTTTTCCAGCTCCCGTGCCCAGGCCTGAAAGTATGTTGGCTGCGACCACAGGGCTCGCAACTGTGCCACGGCCTCCGCCGGCAGCTTCCCCAACGCCGCCCGCATCCGCTCCGCTCCGCGCACCCCTCCGCCCACCGCCCGCAGATTGATTCGCGCCGCCGCCAACGTACACACCCCCACCACCAGCATGAACAGTCGCGTCGCCCACCGGGGCCCCATCACCAGTGCCAGGAACATCCGCGCCACACCGAACCGCGCCAGCGCGGCTGCATAGCGAGCCAGCCGCACCCCTTTGGCCAGCCGCGCTTTCTGTCGGCCTGTCAGCGGATACCACTCGCTCGCGGGCAGCGGGTCCACCAGCACCAGCCCGGCCACTTCCTTTGGATAGCGGACGACGAACAACTGTACGACGTACGCCCCGAATGAATGGCCCACCAGCACGTAGGGCGGCTCGACACCCGCTCGAGTGAGCAGCGTCCGCAGTTCTTCAACCATGACCTGGCTTGTGCGTGGGCGCGAGTTTATCCCGAGGGCTCTTCCCGAGGGACTTGGCGCACTCCACCCCAGCCCGGCGCGGTCGTAGCTGACCGCGCGGGTGAACTTCGCCACTTCTGGTTGCACCAAGCACCAGCCCACCGATGAGCCTCCCAGCCCTGCTTCAAAAACCACGGCGGGAGAGCCCTGGCCCAGGCTGCGCAGGTGCAGCCGGTGCCCGTCCACGTCCACCATTTGCCCGGGCGGCGGATTCCGCCGCGCATCCCGCTCGCTTTCCACGGCCTGCCACACCCATCCCGCAACTACGAGGAAAAGGAAAGCCAGGGTCAGAGTCCCCACCACTTCCATGGGGCACCGTTCGGACTTGCCAGATTCGATTAAGCTTCGAAGACCCAGCGGCCCCCCACCATCGTCCGCTCGACGGGAATCTGAATCAGAGAGGACGGATTCTCGCGCAGAGGATCGCGACCCAGCACCACCAGATCAGCCAACTTTCCGGGTTCGATGGAGCCTTTCAGATGTTCCTCGTACGAAGCGTACGCCCCATTCAGCGTGCTGACGCGCAGCGCCTCTTCCACTGTCACCCGCTGGCGTGCCCCCCAGACCTGCCCGCGGCTATCGGTGCGCGTCACCATCGACTGCAGCGCCATCATCGGCTCAAACGGCCCGGCAAAATAATCTGACGTGTACGTCACCCGGATGCCGGCGTCGAGAAAACTCCGCACGGCAAACATCCAGTCGAGCCTCTCCGCCCCGTATTCAGCCATCTTCTCGCCATGGTAGTACACGTAGGTAGAAAAGGGATTCGGGATGGCGCCCAGGGTGCGGATGCGACGGACCAGCGCCTCGTTCACCATCGTGCAATGCTCCAGGCGGAAGCGCGGGTCGCGCCGCGGCAGCTCGCGGTGCAGCCGCTCAAACACCCGCAAGGTGATGTCAATCGCGGCGTCGCCGTTGGCGTGCACGCCGAGTTGCCAGCCCACCTCGTGCGCCTTGCGGCAGTGGGAGTAGAGCTCCTCTTCGGTCATCACCAGGATGCCGTAGTCGTTTGGCCGCCCGACGTAGGGCTGCGACAGCCGCGCCGTGCGCTCCGAAATCGAGCCGTCGCAGGTGAGCTTCACCGGCCCCACCCGCACCCATTCGTTCCCCAGCCCCGTGCGCACGCCAGCGGCAATCATCCGGTCGAGCTGCATGAAACCGATGAGGCAATACACGCGCAGCGAGAGCTCGCCCGCTTCGAGGGCATCCTGATACGCCCGCAAGTCCTCCGGCGAGCCGTAGGCATCGTGGACCGAGGTGATGCCAGCGCGGGTCATCATCCGGCCAATCAGCTTGACGCCTTCGCGGTAGTCCTCCGGCGAATACGTCGAGGGCATCACCCCATAGAACGGCTCCGTGGCCCGCTCGCGGATGCGGCCCTGCAAGCGCCCGGTCGCGGGATCGCGGTCAAACTGGCCGCCCGCCGGGTCGGGCGTCTGCTCCGTCACGCCCGCGCGCTCGAACGCCAGCGAGTTGACGTAGGCCGTATGCCCGCCGCGGTGGTTCACGAACACCGGATGATTCGGGCAGGCCGCATCCAGGTCGACGCGCGTGAGCGGCCGCCCTTCAGCGGTCTTGGTGTCGTCGTATTTGAACCCCAGCACCCACTCGCCCGGCAGCGTCTTTGCCGCGCGCTCCCGCAAGGCTGCCTGAATCTCAGCAATCGAGCGCAGGTCGCAGTCCACCCAGCGCAGATGAAGCCGACCCGAGATCGCCGGATGGCAGTGGGCGTCAATGAATCCCGGCACCACCGTCTTGCCTTCCAGGTTGATCTGGCGCGTGCGGCTGGTGGCGAGCGGTCGGATGTCGCCGTTCGACCCCACCGCCAGGAAACGCCCGTCGGCAACCGCTGCCGCCTGGGCGCGTGGCTGGCCTGCATCCACAGTCAGAATGTTTGCGTTGTAGAGAACCGTTTCAGGTTCCGTCCGCCGCGCGGGCAGCAAAGCAACGCCCGTGAGCCCGGCGAGACCGTGCAAAAACTTGCGTCGCGACAGCGCACACATCGCCCTCTCTTTTCTATTTTCTAGTTTCAATTTTCTATTTCTTCTCTACTGCCCCAGCAGCCACTTGTTGAACCACTCCAGGTTGCGTCGCATCGCATCCTCGACCAGTTTCGGCTCCTGGATACCGTGCGGCTGCCGCGGATAGATCACCATCTCCGCTTGCACCCCCACCTTCTTCAATGCCAGATAGAACTCCTCGCCCTGCGAGAGCGGCACGCGGCGGTCTTCCTGCCCGTGTTGGATGAGCGTGGGGGTCTTGGTGTTCTCGACGTAGTTCATAGCCGCGTGCCGCAGGTAGTTCTCCGAGTCCTCCCACGGCCGGCCGCCGAAGTACGCCTCCATGAACTCGGGGATGTCGGTGGTGCCGAACATGCTGAAGGTGTTGGTGACGCCGGCACCGACCGAGGCGGCCTTGAAGCGGTCGGTCTGGGTGACGATCCAGGAGGTCATATAGCCGCCGTAGCTCCACCCCATCACTCCCATTCGCTCAGGGTCGGCCAGCCCGCGCTCGACGAGCAGGTCCACCCCATTCATGATGTCGCGGTAATCGCCATAGCCCCAGTCGCGGTAGTTCGCCCGCCGGTACTGATAGCCGAAGCCGCCCGAGCCGCGCGGGTTCGGCAACCAAACCAGATAGCCCTGCTCGGCAAACGTCTGCACCGGATAGACGCCCCGGCGCGGGGTGAAGCTCATATCGAACACCCCCGAGGGCCCGCCGTGCACAATCACCAGCAGCGGGTAGCGCTTGCCGCTTTGAAAGCCCACTGGCTTCACGAGCAACCCTTCGACTTCCATCCCGTCGTGAGCCTTGTAAACAATGACTTCCGTCTGCCCGACCTTCCCCGTTCCGTAATCCGCGTTGATGCTGGTTAGCTTCTCGGCACTGTTGCTGCCGAGCGCGAGCCGATACACCTCGATCGGCGTGTGGGCGTCACTCCGGGTGAAGACGACGAACTTCCCATCGCGACTTACATCGTAGCTTCCTGTCGCCTTGCCGTCGTCGGCACTGCTGAGGGCGCGCACGGCAGCCTTCTCGACGTCAATCTCCCAGAGGCGGTCGTCGGCTTTTTCGCTGGCGTTGAAATAGATCTTCTTTGCATCCGGCGCCCACTGAATTGCCCCTACGCGTTCGTCAAACGATTTCGAGAGAGTGCGCAGGCCGGAGCCGTCCGGCGGCACGAGGCAGACGTAGCTATTGCCGATCCAGTCCTCGCCGCCGTCGGTCGAGATGAACGCAATCCACTTGCCGTCGGAGGAGAAGCGCGGGCTTGTGTCCTGTCCCGGGCGCTTCACCAGGTCGCGCCCTTCGCCGCTGGCCACGTTCAGCAGCTTCAAATCGGAGTGGCGGAAGTCGGGCACCTTCGGCGTCGGCTGGACGCCATAGACCACCCACTGCCCGTCGCCTGAGACGTCGAAACTGTTCACGTGCGCATCTTCCTTCGTCAGCACGGTCGGCTCTCTTGTCCCGAGCGCGCCCCGAGCGGAGTCGAGGGGCGAAGTCGAGGGATTGTCGCCAAACTCCCACCGGTACAGCCGCGCGAATTTGATATTCTTGTCAACCAAGATCGGATCGTTTTTCTCTTTCTTCCGTTTCTCTTCCTCCGGAGTGGGCGGGTCGGTCATCGAGAAGATGAAGCCCGAGCCGTCCGGGAGCCAGTCGAAGCTGCCGATGTTGCTCTTCACGTCTGTCGCCTGCTCGGCCTCGCCGCCGTCGGGCGAGATAGTCCAGATGTTGACCTTGTCTTTGCGGTCGGAGAGGAAGGCGATGCGCTTGCCGTCCGGCGACCAGCGCGGGCTGTTGTCGCGCTTGCCCCAGCGCGTCAGTTGCAGGGCTTGCTTGGTGCGCAGGTCAAGCAGCCAGAGGTCGGTGTTGAAGACGTTGTCCTCGTAGTTGGCCGTCGAGACCACAAACACCGCCCGCTGCCCCTCCGGGCTGATGCGCACTTCCCCAATATTCTTGTACTTCATGATTTCTTCGATCGAGAGCGCCCCCGCACCCGCCGCCACGGATGCCAGGAGCACGGCCAGCAGGGCGAATCGCGGTTTCATTGTTTCCTCCTTTACCTCTACCGCTGCGGCAGACTGACTGGTTGCGCCGCAGCGTAGTGCAGTGCGTTGAAGAGGAGCTTGAAGGTGTTGTGGGGTTGGGCGCGGAATTGGGCGCGGAAGCCGAGGAAGACGATGCGGCCCTTCTCGTAGCTCACCTCGGCCGCCGCAATCCGATCGTAGAGATGCTCGGGCCCGCGAATCCACCCGCTCTGCAACGGGTTCGTCGCCGGATAGCGCGCAATCACCTTGGCGTCGGTATAGCTAAACCCCGGCGCAAGGTCAAACGCCGGGCTGTCCACGAAATTGGCCGTAGCTTCGGCTGGCATCCCGTAGGCCACCGGATGCGTCGTGTCCACCAGAATCTTCAGCAGCGAGCCGGGGCAGGAGAATTCGCTCGCCCGCACACCTTTGAGCACATTGCGGAGAGGGAGCGCCATATTTTCGAGCGCCAGCTCCGAGGAGTCGCCCAGCAGAAGCAGCGTCCCGCCCGCGCGGACGAACTCGCGCACCGCCGCCACGCCGTCCTCGCCGATGCCGCCCCGATACTCGGGCCGAATCCACTCCCCTTGCCGCCCGCGGAGAATCTGGCGCGCATTCATATCGGGAAAGATGATGGCGTCGAACTTCTCCGCCAGCTTTCCTGCCTTGATATCGGCGTTGCGCAAGGTTGTATAGGGGAATTCGTACTGTTCGAGCAGCCAGCGGGTCCAGCCCTCGTCCATATTGGCCGTCCACGGCTGATACAGGCCGACGCGCGGCATTCGCAGCCGCAGTGCGGAAGCCGCAGGTGCCTGCTCGGTCTCCTGCGCGGTCAAGGCAAGCTCGTTCACAACCTGCTGCACTTGAGCGCTGGCGGCGGAGCCCCTGACGAGAATTGCTCCTGCAGGATAGCCCGGTACTTCCTCTCTCAGCCAGTAGACCTCCGCCCCGGCTTTGAGCAAGCGGTTGGTGGCGATGATTCTGTTATTCGTCTCGGGGCGAATCAGATAGCCGTGCACCTTCCGACGCGCGGCGCGCGCCAGAATGCCCGGTGCGGCGGGAATCTTGTCCAGCCGGGTCAGTTCAACCTCGAAAGGTTTGTTGACCTGGACGGCCTGGACGCCCATTTGCAGAGGAAGCGTCCAACCGGTGACGTCGTAGGGGCGGTCGCGCATGCGTCCCGCCTCGTAGCGCCGCGGGTCGGGATGCTCCTGCTTCTCCAGTAAGTCCTTCGCGTACGCCCGAAACGGCTGCGCCATCAGAATCACAAACGTACCCCCCGGATACTCCTTCCCGTCAGCCGTGAATCCCCTGTCAGCCCGGTGTATCTCGACGCCGCCGAGCTTCAAAGTCTCGAGCAACTTCACCAGTGTCGCTGGGTCGTGCTGGTCAGGCGGGAAGACCCAGGCGTAGGGATTGCCATTTTTTCCGGCTTCGATGGCTTTGCGGCCCAGCCGATAGAAGTTTTCGAGCAACCGGACGCGGCCGTTGGCGGAGGCATCGAGCAAGGCATAGGTAACGGCCAGCTCGTAGTCCACGATATTGCGCAGCCGCCACGTCCCGCCCAGCCAGGGACGCGGGTAGTTATTGCGCGGCACCGTGTCGCGCGGGGCGGGCAGGGGCTTCCGTGGGTCAAACTCTTCGCTTGGCTCGACCGGGGGCAGTTGCTTCCACAATTCGGTCTTCTCCTGCTCGATGGGGGAAGCGATACGAGCGCTGGCGACCTCGGTGAGCAGGCTGGCGATGTTGTGCCACCACCCGGTGGCACGGAAGCCGCCCTGCCACCAGGAGGTGTAGATGCTGTCGGAGATAACGCCTTCGAAGCCCTGTTCGTTGAGCGCGGTATTCAGCATGAAGCCGAGCCAGCCCACTTCGGCCCAGATGACGGGGTCGACGTTGGGGTTGATGGGATTCATGAACGGCGGGACGAAGATGCGCGGGCCGCTCGATCCCATCTGGTGCTCGTCGAGAAACACCTGCGGGTACCACTCCTCGTAGAGCACTCGGGTGATGAACCGGCTTTCGACTTGCGTGAGCATGAAGGCGTCGCGGTTGTTATCGTGGCCGACGTACTTGTGGTAGAGCCAGGGCAGGGGGCTCGCCTCGTATTCCGTTCCCACGTTCTGGTTGTACCAGTCCACCACCATGACCTGGCCGTCGGGGTTGGCCGAGGGCAGCAGGAGAAAAACCACGTTGTCGAGGATGTTCTGGACGAAGGGCGACTTCTCCGTCGCCAGCCGGTGCAAGACTTCGAGCGCCATCTGGCTGGAGCCGATTTCGGTCGAGTGGATGTTGCACTGGATGAACACCACCACCTTGCCCTCGCGCATCAGCTCGCGTGCCGCGGTCTCCTTCAGGTCGTAGGGATGGGCGAGCTGCCGCTGGATGGCCTTGAGTTCTTCCTGCCGCGCCAGGTTGGCCGGGGAACTGATGGTGGCCAGGATCATCGGATTTCCCATGGTTGTCTTGCCGAGCTGACGCACTTCCACCCGGTCGCTCAGCTGATCCACTAGGTAGAAGTACTCGACGATCTTCTCCCAGCGCAGGAGCTGTTTGTCCGTTCCCATGCGAAACCCGGCAAACTCCTCCGGGGAGGGAATCCGCTGCGCGCGGGCGGGGAGTGCCAGCGCCAGCCACACCAACGCGACGAGAACTCGGGCCGTTGCTCGCTTCATTTCCTTCCCTTGCCTCCTCTGCTTCCTCTGCCCCTAGCGTGGGGGGAGAGTGGCCACCTGGGCAGCGGCGTAATGGAGCGCATTGAAGAGCAGCTTGAAGGTGTTGTGGGGTTGGGCGCGGAACTGGGACTTGAAGCCAATCAGGATGATCCGCCCTTTCTCGTAGCTGACTTCAGCCGCAGCAATCCGATCCTGCAAGTACTCCGGGCCGCGAATCCAGCCGCTCTGCAGGGGATTCGTGGTGGGATAGCGCGCGATGACCTTCACATCCGTGAAGCTGAAGCCGGGCGCCAGATCGAAGGCGCGGCTGTCGGCGAACACCGCCGTGGCTTCCGGTGGCATCCCGTAGGCCACGGGGTGGCGCGTGTCCACCAGGATCTTGAGCAGCGAGCCCGGGCAGGCGAACTGCTCCGCCGTCAGCCCGCGCAGCGCATTCTTCACCGGCAGCGCCATCGTTTCCAGCGCCAGCTCCCCCGAAGCATCCATCAGCACTAGCGTTCCGCCCGCGCGCACAAACTCGCGCAGGGCCTCGACCCCTTCTTCCCCGATCCCACCCTTGTATTCGGGCCGCGTCCACCGCCGCCGGTCGCCTTCGACAATCTGCTGCCGGTTGCGGTCGTTCGGGAAGGCGATGACATCGAACTTCTCGGCCAGTTTCCCGGCTTTGAGGTCGGCGTTGTGAAGCGTCGTGTAGGGGAATTCGTACTGTTCGAGCAGCCAGCGTGTCCAGCCCTCGTCCATCGAGGCGGTCCACGGCTGGTAGAGGCCCACGCGAGGGGCGCGCAGCCGCAGCGCCTTCACCGGCAACGGGCGCTCAACCTCCGCTGCGTGCAGTCCGTGAGATTTCGTAAGGGCTTCGATCCGTTCGCGCAGGTTCCGCACCGTTCCCGGACGCACCAGCAGCGACCCCTCCGGATACCGCCAGCCGACGGCCTCAATCGGCTCGGTTAACCAGTAAACCTCCGCGCCAGCCTTCAGCAGGCGGTTCGTGGCGATGGCCTTGTTGTTCGCGCCCGGCGGAATCACATAGCCGTAGGCGTTGCGCGCGGGGCGGGGATTCGTCCGCAGTTCGCCGGTGGCGGGCGGGATGCTGGCCAGCTTCGTGAGTTCCGCCTCGAACGGCTTGTCAATCGAAGCGGCTTCAACCCCCATCTGCAGAGGCAGCGTCCAGCCCGTGATGTCGTAGGGCCGGTCGCCCATCGCCCCTGGCGGCATCTCGCGTGGGTCCGGGTGGCGCTGGATCTCGAGCAAGTCCTTGACGAAACCGCGGAACGGCTGCGCCATCAGAATGACAAACGTACCGGCGGGGTAGTCTTTGCCGTCGGCCTTGAACGGTTTCTCGGCGCGATGCACTTCCACGCCCATAAAGTGCAGGAGTTCAAGCAGCTTGTGCGCCACCGGCGGGTCGTGCTGATACGTGGTGAAAACCCAGGCATAGGGATTGCCTTTCTTACCGGCCTCGATGGCGCGGCGTCCCATCTGCCACTGGTTGCGCAGCAAGGTGGCGCGATGGTTGGCGACGGCTTCGAGCAGGCCGAAGGTGGCAGCCAGCTCGTAATCAATGATGTCGCGTAGTGTCCACGTGCCGCCCAGCCAGGGCTTGGGATAGTTGTTGCGCGCCACGGTGTCGCGCGGCGCCGGCAACGGCGCGTTGGGATTTCGCTCGAGCCGCTCCATGAACTCCTGCATCCCCGGCGCGGGACCCCGCTCGAGCACTCCCGGGCGGGCTTTCTCCTGTTCGATGGGTGTTGCCATGCGGGAACTGGCGACCTCGGTGAGCAGGCCGACGATGTTATGCCACCAGGCCTGCATCATGAACGCCCCCTGCCACCAGGAAGTGTAGAACTGGTCGTAGGTCACTCCTGCCAGCCCGGCTTCGTTCAACGCCGCGTTCATCGCGAAGCCCAGCAAACCGTTCATCGCCCAGATGCTCGGGTCCACGTTCGGATTGATGGGATTGCGGAACGGCGGGACAAAGATGCGCGGGCCCTGCGAGCCCATCTGGTGCTCGTCGAGATACACTTGCGGGAACCAGTCCTGGTAGAGAATCTTCGTCACCAGCCGGCTCTCGGCCTGCGTCAGCATGTAGGCGTCGCGGTTGTTGTCGTGGCCGGTGTAGTAGTGGTAGAGCCACGGCATGGAGCTGAGCTCGTGCTCCGTGCCCAGGTTCTTGTTGTACCAGTCCACCACCATGATCTGCCCGTCGGGATTGAACGACGGCACGAGCAGGAAGATGGCGTTGTCGAGAATGTTCTGAATATAGGCTGACTTTTCAGTCGCCAGCCGGTGAATCAGTTCGAGCGCCATCTGGCTGGCGCCGATTTCGGTGGAATGGATGTTGAGCGTGATGAGCAGGACGCCCTTGGCGTCTGCAATCAGCTTTTCGCCTGCCGCGTCGTCGAGGTCGTAGGGATAGGCAAGTTGCCGCTGGGTCTTCTTGTGTGCGTCGAGCCGCGCGAGATTGGCAGGCGAAGAGACAATGGCAAGAATGAAGGGATTCCCCTGCGTCGTCTTGCCAAGCTCTTGCACGAGGACGCGGTCGCTCGCCCGGTCCACCAGGTTGAAGTACTCCACAATCTTTTCCCACCGCACCAGCTTCTGCGGTGTTCCCATTCGGAAGCCGGCAAACTGTTCCGGCGTAGGAATCTGCTGCGCGCAAACCGGCAGCACCGCCAGGAGCAGCAGGACAGAAAGTACACGGAAGGCGCGTCGCACCATCGCACACCTCGCAGACGACATTGGGAAGGAAGTGCTCCCCGACTTAACCCCACTCCGACCGGGGACACTTATACCCTAAGACGACTCCAACTGGGAAGACGTTACCGAGGTCTCAGGGCTTGAGGAAGCGGCGGAACTTCTCCGGATTGGCCGCATAGGTGGGGAACACCGGCTTCAAGTCGGCCGCTCCCAGATGGTGGACCAGAACTTCGCCCAGAACGTCGCGGAAATCCGTGGTCAGCGCCAGATCACGCCCTTCGAAGAGCTGCTCGCGCTGCAGCCCGGGCCACTGGCCATAGACCTTGCCGCCCTTCACCGCGCCGCCGATAACGAACATCGCATTGGCGTGGCCGTGGTCAGTGCCGCGGTTCCCGTTTTCGAACGCCGTCCGGCCGAACTCCGACAGGGTCACCAGCACGACGTCTCCCATGCGGTCGCCCAGATCGGTCACCAGAGCGCTCACGCTCTCACTGAAGAACCGCAGCAGGTTTGCCAGTTGGCCCTGCGCGCCACCTTCGTTCACGTGATGGTCCCAGCCGCCCACCTCGGCAAAAGCAACTTCCAGCCCGATGTTCGCCTTGATGAGTTGCGCCACTTGCCGGAGGCTCTGTCCCAGCGGGTTCCCCGGATACTGCGCACCGTTCCCCGGCTGATAGCCTGCCTGGTTCAACCGTTCCAGCACGTCCATCGCTTCAAAGGTCTCTTTCGCCGTGGGCGTGAGCAGCGCATCTCCCGAGCTTCCATAGAGCGCCTCCAGGCCGCCGCGCACGGTCTCCGTGTAACGCCCGGTGCGGATGCTGAACTGCTCCAGGCGCGGAATGGCCAGCGCCGGCGTCGTGCCTTGCAGAATGCGCGGGAGTTGCGAGGTCGCCGACACCGCCCGGAAGCTCGATGGCGGCTCCACGGGCTTGGCCCCGAGATAGCGATTCAGCCACCCGTCCGACGTGCTCTTGATACCCGGCGTGCCCGATTCCATGAAGTCCTGCGCGTCAAAGTGTGAGCGCGTCGAGTCCGGCGAGCCCGCCGCGTGCACGATGGCCAGCAGCTTCTGGTCGTAGAGCTTCTTGAAGGAGGCGAGCGACGCATGCAGGCCGAAGAACCCGTCCAGATCCAGTGCAGCTTCCTGGTTGCCTTTCGCCGGGCGTGGGATGGCAATCGTCGGCCGCAGCCGATAGTACTCCTTCTCCGCATGCGGAATGACGGCGTTCAGCCCGTCCATAGCTCCGCGCTGGAACAACACGACCAGAATCTTGCCGCGCGTGGCGCCGGAGGTTGCCGCCACCGCCCGCACCAGGAAGGACGGCAGCGTGCCCATCCCCACCAGCGCAATCCCCGACGACTTCAGGAAGAATCGCCGCGATAGCCTCATCTTCTTCTCCTCTGCGCCCCCTGTGCCTGCCTGCCGCAGGCAGGTCTCTGCGGTAACTCTGAGTTCAACCCGGTGGCCCTGCCACCGGGTCTCTGGTTACCTTCGCTGGAATTCCGCCGACGCCAGCACCCAACCGAGTGCTAGCCGCGCGGCCGGTTCCGGTGTGGCCGAAGCCTGGGGAACACCCGCCTCCGCCAGACCCTTCCGGAGTTGCTCGGTCAGAGCCGCTCGGCTCTGCTCCGGCAGTGGCTCGCCCAGCACGCGCGCACCGAGTTCCGCCACCAGGCCCTCGGGGGAGTGGGCCTGTGTTTCGAGCGCGACCACGCGCACACCCGGCAACTGGTTCGTGGCGATTCCCAGCGCCACCTTCATCCGATTGAGCAGCCCGCCGGTGGACACCCAGGCGTCCGCCGTATCCTTGTAGCCCGTGGGCGGCTGCGCGAAGTAGAGCGGCTGGCCCAGCTCCCGCAGTGCCAGCAGCAGCCCGGGCGGAAAATCTTCCAGCTCGGCTCCGGTGGCGCGCGCGGCGCTGACCACGAATTCAAATGGCGTCTTCACCTTCGCCCGGTAGGCTTCCGGAGACCAGAACTCCGGCGCGTTGAACAGCGTGCGCAGGACGGCTTTGATGTCGCCGTCCGTCTTGCGGAAGGTTTCCGCCATCCGCTTCACCAGCGATTCGGGCGGATTGTCGGAGACGAACCGGCGGGCGAGCTTGGTGGAGATGAAGCGCGCGGTGGCAGGGTGTCGCGCCACGATGTCCAGCACGCGCTCACCGTCCTCGATCCCGCCGGCGGAAATCTTCTGGCCGAGGACGGTCTTGCTGCCGCGGTCGTGAACTTCGGGCACGAACAGGAATTTCGGCCCCAGTTGTAGCGGCCGCATCGTCCAGCCGGTGAAGCAGCGCGCCACTTCGATGATGTCCTGCTGCGTGTAGCCGCCGTCCACGCCGAGCGTGTGCAGCTCCAACAGCTCGCGCGCGTAGTTTTCGTTCAGCCCGAGATTTCGCTGCTGCTGTTGCTGACCGGGTTGCCGATTGCGATTCCTGCGCTGGTTTTGGAAGTTGTTGCGTCTTTGCAGGAGTCGTTCCTGGTTGATCCCCCGGTCGTCCATCATCTGGCGCCGTCCGAAGCCGCGGGGCTCGCCATCGGCGCCGAGATAGCGCGCCGGGTCGAGTCCTTGGTTGCGCAGGATGTCGGCATAGATCTGTCCGGGGCGCACGCCGTCGGCCAGCGCACTGGCGAGATACCGCCGCCGGAGGTCGCGCGGGTCGGCCTCGGCCTTGGGGTCAACGCTCAGCCAGTTGTCGAGGTAGAAAAGCATGGCCGGATGCCGTGCGGTCGCGCCGAGCAGGTCGCGGAACTTGCCCAGGGCGTGTGGCCGGATCGCCTCATATTCGTATGATGTTGTCAGGTGGCGCACCGCGCCCTTGCCGAAGAAGACGTTGAAGTGGTTGAACCAGAAGTCCGCCATCACTTCTTCCAGTTGCCGCTCGCTGGTGATGGCTCGAATGAGCTTGGCCTGGGAGAGCTCCACTACAATGCGCTGCGGGCCGCGGCGAACTTCCTCGCGCACTTGCTCCATCTGCTGGCGCCTCTGTTCGGCACTGGCGGGCGCATTCTGCCGGCCGGCGCGCTCCTCCGGAGGACGCCCCGGGCGGCGCAGGCCGAGCTCGGCAGCGATCTCAGCCGCGCCAGCTTCCGGGTCCATCCCGGCACGAATCGCGAGCTGGCGGGCTATCTGCCGCAGGAGTTGCGGCGGCGGATAGTTGACAATGAGTTCAGTGGGCGACATCCGCAGGGTTTCCAGACTCGCCAGCCGCTGCTCCACTGCGGTGTCGGGAAGGGAGGCGGGATTGAGCTGCTGATCGATCCAGGCTGAAAGGCCCATCTTCTGCACCCGTTCGATGTCGCCCGGCTGCGGGCCGAAGCCCAGCCGGTTCAGCGCGTGGAGAATCTTCTGCTGCTCCGTCAGTCCGGCCCCAACGTCCAACCCGGTGCCTGCCCCGCGCTCTCCAGCGGGGGCCCCCGCCGCCGGGACAGCGGGAGCTAGAAGGAGGACACTCAGCCAGACCGCCAGGAAACTCCGCGAGACAGAAGTGCGTTGCGCCATTCCTGTCACTCCCGAACTGCCCTTAGCCCTGCCCGCCGCGGCGGGTGTCTGTTCTGACTAACCCTTGTAGCCGGGAAAAGTTTCTCTTGCAACTTTTCTTGTATCCGAGCGGTTCAAACGATAGAGAGGAACAATGCGGAAGCTGACTTACCTAGGACTTGTGCTGGTGCTGGGCGCGGCGCTCGGCAGCGGCAGTCGTATGGTCGCCGAGAAGCCAGCAGCCAAGGTCATCGAAGCCACCGGCTGCGTCGAGAAGGGGGTGGAGGCTAGCTGCCTGATGCTGATCACGGCCGACGGCACGAAGTACAACATCTTCGTGGATCCGCGTCCCGCTGTCGGCACCTGGATTCGCATCCGTGGCACCCGCCACGACGGCCCCACCATCTGCATGGAAGGTACGCCCGTCCGCGTCCAGTCCTGGAAGAAACTGGCCGACCGCTGCCCAAAGGCGGTGGCCCGTGCCCCGCGAACAGTGACCAGTAGAAGCCGGTAGCGGCGGGGAGTGCGCCAGCCCAGGTATTGGCCACAGCAAGCGTCCGCGCTCTACCCCCTCGGGGCACTTCAGGCCCGAGGGTGTGACTTGTCGTAGACTTCCATCAGGTGGCGGATGGAGACGGTCGTGTATTTCTGTGTGGTGGAGAGCGACTTGTGGCCGAGCAGTTCCTGGATGGCGCGGAGGTCGGCGCCTTCGTTCAGCAGGTGGGTGGCGAAGGCGTGGCGGAGCGCGTGGGGGTTGAGGTCCCAGTTGGGATCGAAGCGCCGCGCATAGGTTTCGACAATCTTCCCAACCCAGCGCGTCGTCAACCGTTGCCCGCGCGGATTGACGAATAGCGCCTCGCTCAACTCGCGTCGGTAAGGTTCAGCCACCAGGGCGTCCCGCACCTCCAGATAGCTTTCCAGCGCCGCCCGCGCTTTGGAGCCGAAGGGCACCTGGCGCTCCCGCCGTCCTTTGCCGCGTACCCGCACCACCTGCTCCTTCAAGTCGAGGTCGGTCAGGTCGAGCCCCACAACTTCGCTGGCGCGCAGACCGGAGGCGTAGAGCAGCTCCATCAGGGCACGGTCGCGCCGCCGGACGCGCGCGCTCTGCGCGTCGAGCTTCTCGCTACGCCCCGGCCGTGTGCGCGCCGCGGCCAGGGCATCGAGGAAGCGGTTGATCTGCTCAGCGGTAAAGACGGAGGGAACGCGCCGGGGTAGCCGGGGCGTGCGCACAAGACGGGCGGGGTTTTCCTCAAGCCACCGCTCCCGCACGCAGAACTTGAAGAAGGAGCGGAGCGCGGCGAGCTTGCGGGCGATGGAAGTGCGCTCGAGCTTCTGGTCGTAGAGCGCACCCAGGTATTCGCGGATTTCATCGCGGCGGATGTCGCGCAGGGGCGTGCGGGTGCGCGCGAAGTAGGCGGCGAACTGGGTGAGGTCGCTGGCGTAGTTGCGCAGGGTATGGGGGCTGGCATTGCGCTCGTCGCGCAGATGTTTCAGGAAGTCGCCCATCGCTTCGCGCATCGATGCTTCCATCGTCCGCGGGTTGGCGGCATGCGTCAATAGGAATTTGACCGGCGGATGAGTAGAATAGCCGCCAATTGGAGGGAAAATCCAGGGCCGCGCAGCCGGTTCGGGTGGCGGCTGCCGGGAGGGAACCTGATGAGCTGGAGAAAGTTCGCGCTCGCACTTGTGGTCGTGTTCGTGGTCTACTCCGCGATGGGATTCCTGGTGCATGAGCACCTGTTGAAGCAGGACTACCAGGGCATCGCCAGCATCCTGCGCCCCGTGGAGCAGTTCAATATCTGGCTGGTGATGCTTTCGAACCTCCTCTTCGCCCTCGCCTTCAGCTTCATCTATGCCAAGGGCATTGAACAGAAGCCCTGGCTCGGACAGGGAGTGCGGTTTGGCTTCGCGGTCGCGATGCTGACCGTCGTGGCCGAAAACCTCATTGACTACACCGTGCACCCGATTCCCCAGAGCCTGATGTGGAAGTCCATCATCTATGAGTCCCTGGGAATGATGATTACGGGCGTGGCGGCGGCCGCCACCTACCGGGCATAGCGGCCATGCCCCAGGTTCTCGTCGGGTCAACTGCAGGAGGGGTGATGCTGAACTGGAAGAAGTATCTGATTGCCTCGATTGTGGTCTTCGTGGCCTACACCGCAGCGGGATACTTGATCCACGAGGTGCTGCTGGCCAGCGCCTACCGGCAGGAAGAGGTCGTCCGCCTGCTGCGGCCGGAGGCGGAAATCTGGAAGCGGATGCCGCTCGGCTACTTCGCCAACCTCGTCCTGGCGCTTGTCTTCTGCTACATCTACACGCGCGGGGTGGAGGCGGGAAAGCACTGGCTGGGGCAGGGCGTGCGGTACGGGCTGTTGATGGCGACGCTGGTGTCGCTGCCCACTGCGCTCTTGCAGTATATGCTCTATCCCTTGCCCCTGGCGTTGGCGTTTCAGTGGATTGTCTACGGCTACGGGCAGATGCTAGTTGCCGGCATCGTCGTGGCCGCCATCTATCGCCTGCCCACGGGCCTCCCGCGACCCTGAGTCCACCATGAGCCGGGTCGGGACAGTCTATCTCCTGCTGGGCGTGGCGCAAGCCGCCCACAGCATCGAGGAGATGCGTACGCATCTGTATGAGTTCTTCTGGACGGTCACCGGTCTCCTCCACCGCGCCGTTCCGGCCTTTCCCCAGTTTCGCTGGCAGGCGGACACCTTTGCGGTGGTCAACATGGCTCTGATTGCGTTGTTGCTGGGCACGGTTCCGTTTGTGGAAGCCGGCAAGCGCTGGGCGCTGGCTCTGGCCTGGGTGGCAGGTGTGGTTGAAACCCTGAACGGAATCGGCCATCTGAGCGGGGCGCTGTACTTCGGCAGCTACGTTCCCGGAGCGGCGTCCGCCCCGCTGCTGTTGCTGCTCGGGATCGTATTGCTGCGGGAACTGTGCCGGCGAAGCCCGTCGGCCTGAAGCCTTCCCAGCTAGTCGTCAGCTTCTCCGGGCCGGAGCGCGCGCACTCGCTCCGCAAACACCGCGCGGAGGTCCATTCCCAGACTGAACATGGCAGGGACCAGAAAGAGCGTGAACACGGTTGACACCACGAGTCCCCCCAGGACCACCGAGCCCAGGCCGCGGTAGAGTTCCGAGCCCGCACCGGGGAAGAGCACGAGCGGGATCATACCGAAGACGGTGGTTCCGACGGTCATGAAGATGGGGCGGAGGCGGTTCTGCACCGACTCGCGAATCGCCTCGCGTGGCGCCATCCCCTCATCCCGCATGTGATTGAGCGACTGGTGAACAATGAGAATGGCGTTGTTGACGACGATGCCGATGAGGATGATGAAGCCCAGCATCGTGAGCACGTCCATAGCCTGATAGGTCAGGAACGTGTTCACGGCCGCCAGCCCCAGGAAGCCGCCCAGCCCCGCCAGCGGCACGCTGAACATAATCACAAACGGATAGAGGAAGCTCTCGAACAGCGACGCCATCAACAGATAGGTGATGATCATCGCCAGAATGAAGTTTCCCCGGAGCGCCCGTCCGGTCTGGGTGAGTTTATCGGCGGTGCCGCTCAGATTGACCATGTAGAGGCCGCCCAGCAAGCCCCGCTCGCGCAGCGGCCCCAGAATCTCATTCCGAATCGTGTCCATGGCGGCCTCGAGCGGCATCCGCTCGGGCGGAATCACGCGAATGGTGATGGTGCGTTGACGCTCGACGTGATTGATCTGCACCGGCCCGGCTACGACGTCCAGTTGGGCCACTGAGCCCAGCGTCACCAGCCGGCCGTCGGGCGCGGCGATGGGAATCATTTCCAGCTCGTGGGTGCGGGTGGCGTACTCATCCTTGCCCCGCAGCATCAGGTCAATGCGGCGGCCTTCCAGCTGGAAGTCGCTGGCCTTGGCTCCGTCCACGAGCGCATTGACGCTAAAGCCCAGTTCTCGGTTGGAGATCGTGACATCGGAAGCGCGTTGCCGGTTGGTGAGCACGCGCACTTCGGGGTTGCCGAGGTCAAGGCTCGGGATGGGTTGCGCCTGCGCGCCGGGAATCTTCTGCATCACCTGGCCGAAGACCTGCGCTCCGACGGCGATGAGCTGTTCTAGTTCCGGCCCGGTGATTTCAATGTCAATCGAGCGCCCTTGGGCGGCACCGCGTTGGAAGAGGCTGGCCTGGCTGACGATGCCGAACACCCCGGGGATCCGCCCGATGGCCTGCTGCACGACGGGAATCAATTCGCGTACCCGCTCCGGGTCATTGGACGCCGTCCCCATGAAGACCTGGCGGCCCCAGCCCACATACCAGAAACTGTTGACACCGCCTCCGGGCTGTTTCCGGGCTTCCGCGCTTCCGGCGGGGTGCTGCCAGAGCGGTGCCAGCACGGGCTCCATCGCCTCGCGCATGTTCGCTACTTCCTGGTGGTTGTAGCCCGGCGGGGGCAACAAGATGGCAAAGACAAGGTTGGTGTTACCTGTAGGCAGATACTCGGCCTTCGGCATCAGCAGGTAGGCGAGCACAATCGGGGTGAAAGTGAGAACAACAATGACGGTCAGGCGCCGTGGGGTGGTTCCGCAAATCCAATAGACCGTGTCGGGCACCCAGCGGGCGAACCGCCGCACCACAGGCACAAAGCCGAAGAGATTGTGGAAACCGTGCGCGCCGTAGTGGGACTCGTCTTCGACCGTTTGCAGGATTTTGTTCGCCACGCTCGGGATCACGGTGATGGAGACGATCAGGCTGAGTCCGACCGAGACGCCGATGGCGATGGCAATGTCGCGGAAGAGTTGCCCCGCTTCTTCCCGAACGAAGACTACAGGCACGAAAACCGCCACCGTGGTCAGCGTACTCGCCAGCACCGCTCCCCACACCTCACGGGAGCCTTCATAGGCCGCCTGGAAGCGCGGCTTGCCCATCTGGCGGTGGCGGTAAATGTTTTCCAGCACGACAATCGAGTTGTCCACCACCATGCCGGAGGCGAAGGCCATGCCCGCCAGGCTGACCACGTTCAACGTACGGTCGAACCAAACCATGAAGAGGAAGGTGCCGATGAGGCTGATGGGAATCGCTGCGGCCACCACGAAGGTGCTACTGGCGCTGCGGAGAAACAGCAGCAGCACGAGCACGGCCAGCGCGCCGCCTAGGTAGAGGCTCTGTTTGACCAGGTTGATGGCGTCGTAGATGTAGTCGGTTTCCTGGAAGACGATGCGCAGGTCAAGGCCGCGGGGGTGCAAGCGCTCCTGGTTGACGCTGTCGACGGCTGCGTGCAGCCCTTTCATCACTTCGAGCACGTTCGAGCCGGTCTCGCGCAGCGCGTTCAGTACCAGCACGCGCTTGTCCTTCTGCCAGCAGACCGCGTCCGCTTTGCGGTAATCCAGCCGCACCTGGGCGACGTCCCGGACATACACCGCTACCCGGTTGCGGTAGGCCACGATGACGTTGGAGATTTCCTCCGGCGAGGAATACTCGCCCACGGTACGCACCAGGTAGCGTCGCTTCCCTTCGTCGAAATCACCGCCGCTGAAGTTGCGGTTCTCACGGTCAAGGGCGTCGGCCATCTCCCGCAGCGTCACCTGGCGCGCCGCCAGGGCGGCCGGGTCCACAATCACCTGCATCTCCCGCTGCCGCCCACAATAGACATTCACCATCGCCACGCCGGGCACACGCTCCAGTTGCGGCTTGATGAAGTCGTCGGCAAAGTCGTACAGGGTGGAGATGTCGCCCTGGAAGGGCCCGTCGGGGATGGGCTCCAGCGTCATCCAGGCGATGGCGCTCGCCTCGAGGTTGACGCTCGTGACGATGGGCTTTTCGGCGTCCTCCGGGAATCGGCGCACCTGTTGGAGGTGGTTCGATACTTTCAGCAGCGCTGTGTCGAGGTCGGTGCCGGTCTGGAAGGTAAGCGTGACCTGAGCACGGCTCTCGAAGCTCTGGCTTTCGATTTTGATGACACCTTCCACGCCTTTCAGTTGGTCTTCCTGTTCCTGGACAATCTCGCGCTCGACCTCGTGCGGGCTGGCGCCCGGCCAGATGGTGGTGACGGTGATTTCCGGCTCATCCACATTTGGCGTGAGCTGCACCGGAATGCGAAAGAGCGAGAGCGTGCCGAACAGCACCAGCAGGATGACGCCCACCGCCGTGCTGACCGGATAGCGGATGGAGGCATCAATGATCTTCATGGGAACTCGTAGCCCATCGCCTGCGCGCTCACGGTCATCCCTGGGAAGAGACGCTCATTGCCGCGTGTGATCACCTTCTGACCCGGACGGACGGGGCTGTTGACCTCCAGCCAGCCCCCCACGGCCGTGCCGGTTTCCACCGCGACTTCGGTCACGGTGTTGTCGTCGTTCAGCAGATAGATGAAGCGGCGGTCACCCCGCGTGACAATGGCATCCTTCGGCACAAGTGTGGCCACATAGGGTTCACCCACCGCCAGCGCCACCCGCGCCAGCATCCCCACCCCAATCCGCTGACCTGGGTTCCGTACGCCAATCTTGACCGGGAAGGTGCGCGCCTGGGCATCGGCCTGGGGAATGACAGCTGCCACACGGCCGGAAAACTCCGCTCCGGGCAGCGCCTCGAAGGTCACCGGCGCCGACACGCCCACCTTCAGTTCCCGAAAGTAGCGCTCCGGAACTTCGACCCGGATTTCCAGGTCGTCCAGGGCCAGCAGTTCGACCACTGGCCCGCCTTCGCTCACCCACTGGCCCGCCTCCGTGTGCTCGCGCACCACCACGCCGGCGAAGGGGGCGCGAATGGTGGCGCGGTCAATGTCGTGCTTCAGTCGGGCGATCTGGGCTTCGAGCTGCTCGGTTCGCCCGCGCCAGGCGTCATACTCATGGAGCTGCTCGTCCAGTTGCTGCTGGGACAGGATCTTGGACTCGAAGAGCTCGCGGGTGCGCTCCAGGGTTTTCTCCGCCAGTTTCAGGCGCGCCGTGGCCTCTTTGTGAGAAGCCTGGGCGGCTTGCAACTGCAGTTCGAGGTTGCTGGTGCGCAGGCGTGCCAGCACCTGCCCTGCGCTCACGCGGGTGCCCTCACGCGCCTTCAGTTCCACCACCGGCCCGGCAACTTCGCTGGCCACCAGGCTGCTGGTTCGGGCTTCCACCGAGCCCGGGAGCACGATGCTACGCCGCAGATTGTGTTCTCGGGCTTCCGTATAGCGCACCTGCAGAGGCGGCGGCTCCTGTGCCAGGAGCGTGAGCGATAAGGCGATAAGAAAGCTAGCGGCGCAAACGAGCCGGCGGGCAGGGATGCGTAGGCGTGGTCTCAGTCGCTGAAGCATGCTGCTTGTTCCTGGTGAGGCACTCCCTCCACTTCTTCGTCCCTGCGCCCCGACGGCCTGCGCGTTGGAGAAAAGGCATCCTCGCGGGTCCTCTCCTTACGGCGGGCACTGTTCATTCTAAACGGGCGGTAGCTCCGGCACAAGCCTTCGGGTTCGTCTAGCGGTTGGGGTTCTCCGGCTCGGGGGCAGAATCAGGGTTGGCGGGATTCGGAGGATTGTGGGAGGCTGCTGCGCTTGCGGTCCGAGCGGGTGGCGAGAATAGAAGCCACCACGGCAACTCCCAGGACGGTGGCGATGACGGCGAGCGAGATGCCGGTGGGAATCTTGTAGATCTCCGAGAGCAGCATCTTCGCGCCGACAAAAGCCAGCACGATGCCCAGTGCAGGCTTGAGGTAGCGGAACATCCCCATCACGCCCGCCAACAAGAAGTAGAGCGAGCGCAGGCCGAGAATGGCAAAGACGTTGGAAGTGTAGACGATGAAGGGGTCGCGCGTAATGGCGAAGATGGCCGGGATGGAATCCACGGCAAAGACCACGTCGGTGCTCTCCACAATCAAGAGCACAACAAACAGCGGGGTCGCCAGCCAGCGACTGGACTGCCGGATGAAGAACCGCTGGCCCTCGTAGTTCGGCGTGATGGGAAAGTAACGGCGGAAGAGCCGCAGGACGGGGTTTTTCTCCGGCTCGACGTGCATTTCTTTTTCGCGGATGAACTTGATGCCGGTGAAAACCAGGAAACCCCCGAAAAGATAGATCATCCAGTAGAAACGCTGGAGCAACGCGGCGCCCGCAAGAATGAAAGCCAGTCGCATCACAATGGCGCCCAGAATGCCCCAAAAGAGCACCCGGTGGCGATACTCTTCGGGCACCGCGAAGTAAGAGAAGATCAGCAGGAAGACAAAGATGTTATCCACGCTGAGTGAGTACTCAATGAGGTAGCCGGTAAAGAATTCCAGGCCTTGCTGGACGCCCTTCCAGAAGTAAATGCCGAGGTTGAAGCCCATGGCCAAGCTGACCCAGACGCTGCACCAGCCGAGCGCTTCGCGCTTGGAGACAGCGTGGGCTTTGCGATGAAAGACCCCTAGGTCAAGGACCAGCATCGCGACGATGAAAAGAGTGAACAGGATCCAGGGCCAGAGGGAGGTCGTCATGGAGGCGGCCAGGACACTATCGCAGGTTGTTGCGCGATGCAACCTCGGCGCCTGGCTCAGGCGACGGCGAGCTCATAGTCGCAGGCGGAGTTGTGGCAGCGGCGGACGCTGCCCTTCTTCGACCACTTCTCCAGCAGGAAGGGGGCGCCGCAGTTCGGGCAGGGTTCTGCAATCGGCTTCTGATTCGTAATGAACTTGCACGCGGGGTAGCGCGAGCAACCGTAGAACGTCCGGCGGCCCTTGCGGGCGCGCCGCTCGACCAGTTCGCCCTGCTTGCATTCCGGGCAGGTGATGCCGAGCGTTTTCTGGCGCGTATAGCGGCATTCAGGAAAGTTGGAGCAGGCGATGAATTCGCCGTAGCGGCCGTGGCGGAGCAGAAGCTGGCCGCCGCACTCGGGGCAGTTCTCCTCGAGCGGGGTGGGCGGGACCGCGCGCCCCTGGCGGTCGAGGGGTCTGGTGGTTTTGCAATCGGGGTAGCCCGTGCAGGCGAGGAATTGGCCGTAGCGGCCGCGCTTGACCACCATTTCCCGGCCGCAGTTCTCGCAGGTGTTGACTTCGGCCTCCGGAGTGGTGTCGTCGGAGTCAATGCCGTGGACTTCGAGGTGCGGCTCGCGGGTGTTGGTGCAGTCGGGGTAGCCCGAGCAGGCCAGGAACAGCCCGTGGCGGCCGATGCGCAACAGCATCGGCTTGCCGCACTTCTCACAGCTTTCCTCGCGCGGCAGGCCCGCTTTGACGCTTTCCATTTCCTCGCCCGCGCGTTCGAGGTCGCGGGCAAATTTTTCGTAGAATTCCTCCAGCGCCCGCCGCCAGTCGAGCTTGCCTTCCTCGATTTCGTCGAGCTCGGCTTCCATCCGCGCGGTGTAGGCGACGTCGAAGATGTCTTCAAAGCTCTTGATGAGCAGGTCGTTCACGATCTCGCCCAGCGGGGAAGCGAAGAAGCGTCCCTGCTGCTTGCGGACGTATTCGCGGTCGAGGATGGTGGTGAGGATAGTGGCGTAGGTGGAGGGCCGGCCGATGCCGCGCTCTTCGAGTTCCTTGACGAGTGTGGCTTCGGTGTAGCGCGGCGGCGCCTGGGTGAAGTGCTGCTCGGGCTTCAGCGCGTTGAGCTTCAGCCGTTCGCCCTCGTGTAGCGCAGGCAGGGCTGCGGCGGCTTCTTCTTCGGCCTCTTGGGTCTCCCGCGTTTCGTCCTTGCCCTCCTCATAGACGGCTAGGAAGCCCTCGAACTTGCGCACGGCACCGGTGGCGCGGAGCGTGTAGTCGCCCGCGGCGACTTCAATGGTGGTCTGGTCGAAGACCGCTTCGGCCATCTGCGAAGCGATGAACCGCTGCCACACGAGCAGGTAGAGCTTGAATTCGTCTGTAGCCAGATGCGGTTTGACCAATTCGGGGCTGCGCACGGCCGAGGTCGGCCGGATGGCCTCGTGGGCGTCCTGCGCGCCCTTCTTGCTCTTGTAGAAGCGCGGCTTTTCGGGCAAGTAGGGGGGGCCGTAGCGCCCGCGGATGACCTCGCGAACCTCGTCCAGGGCCTGATGGGACACGCGGGTGGAGTCGGTGCGCATATAGGTGATGAGGCCGAGGCTGCCTTCCGGACCCAATTCCACCCCTTCATAGAGCCGCTGGGCAATCATCATCGTGCGCTTGACGCTGAAGCGCAGCTTGCGCGCGGCCTCCTGCTGGAGCGTGCTGGTGATGAAGGGCGGGACGGGATAGCGCCGCCGCTCCTTCTTTTCTACGCCGCGAGCGATGTAGGTCTGCTGCCGCAGCGCCGCTTCGTGCCGCCGGGCTTCCTGCTCGTTCGGAATCTCCAGTTTCTGGTTCTGAAACTCGACCAGCTTGGCGTCGAACGGCGGCGGCACACTGCCCAACAGGTTGGCGAGAATCGTCCAGTACTCTCGCGGTACGAAGGCGCGAATCTCGCGCTCGCGCTCGACCACCAGGCGCAGGGCCACCGTCTGGACGCGACCCGCGGAGAGCCCGCGCTTCACCTTGTCCCAGAGCAGCGGGCTGATCTCGTAGCCCACCAGTCGGTCGAGGATGCGGCGCGCCTGCTGGGCGTCCACCAGCCGCTGATCAATCTCGCCGGGCTGGGCAAAGGCTTCGCGCACCGCTGGCAGGGTGATCTCGTTCATGGAGACGCGGTAGATGTGTGGCCGGCGGTCGCCCTCGCGTTTGGTCGCCGCTTTGGACTTGGTTTTGGCGCGCCGGGGACGGTCGCCGTTGCCCGTCAGGACTTCCGCTAGATGCGCGCAGATGGCTTCGCCTTCGCGGTCAGGGTCGGCAGCCAGGTAGATGGCCGCCACGTCGTGGGCGGCCGCGCGCAGTTCTTTGACGACTTTTTCTTTGCCGGGGATGATGACGTAGGTGGGCTCGAAGCCCTTGTCCACGTCCACGCCTAGTTGTTTCTTGGGCAGGTCTTTGACGTGTCCGAGGGAGGCTTTGACGGTGAAGTCGCGGCCCAGATAGCGCTTGATGGTCTTGGCCTTGGTGGGCGATTCGACGATGACGAGTGACTTCGGCATAGTGTCAGGGTGCAGCCGGCAGGGCGCGGATGAAGTATTTGCCGGGCAACTGCCGGATCAAGCCTTTCATTTCGAGGTCAAACAAAGCCGCCAGCACATCCGAGGAGCTGAGCTCGCTCGACTCGACCAGGTCGTCAATGTGCCGAGCCTCGTCCACTTTCAGGATGCCCAGGAGGGCCCGGGCGATGTCTGAAAGTTCCGCGGTGAGCGGCAGGGCGGGCTGGGGGCTTTCGGGCTGGGTGGCGGCGAAGCGCGCCAGGATTTCGTTGCGCACCGGCGTGGGGAGTTCTTCGACGACGTCTTCCCAGCCGGTGACGAGCTTGGCGCCCTGCTTGATGAAATTGTTGGGCGCCCAACTGGCGGAGTTGGTGATGTTGCCCGGGATGCCATAGACCTGGCGGTTGTATTCGAGCGCCAGCCGCCCCGTAATGAGCGCGCCGGAATACTGCCCGCCCTCGACCAGCACCGCGCCCCAGGATAGCCCGGCGATGATGCGGTTGCGGATGGGGAAGTTCTGCGGCGCGGCAAAAATACCCAGCGGGAATTCCGTCAGGACGCAGCCGTTGCGTTCGATCTGTTCCCGGAGTTTCTTGTTTTCCTTGGGGTAGTCGGTGTCGATGCCGGTGCCCAACACGGCGACGGTCTTGCCGCCGATGGCGTTGAGGGCACCGCGGTGGGCAGCGGAATCGATCCCGCGCGCCAGCCCGCTGACGACCGTCAGGCCGCGCTCGGCCAATTCCTGCGCGAGCCGCTCGCCCACCTGCAGCCCGTAGGGTGTGGGCTTGCGCGAGCCGATGACGGCGATGCAATGAGTGCCGAGCACGCTGGCATCGCCGCGCACATAGAGCAGGACGGGCGGGTCGGCGATTTGTTTGAGCAGTTCGGGATAGTCCGGCTCGTCCCAGGCAAGCAGGCGGCAGTCGAGTTGCCGGAGTTTCTCGAGTTCCTGTTCGGCGGCCTTCAGCGGTGTGCGCGCGTGCAGTGTTCGCGCCACCGGTGCCGGCGTCCCCGCTGATTCCAGCTCGGTGAGCGAAGCGGAAAAAATCCGCTCGGGCGAGCCGAAGCGCTTGAGCAATTGCGCCGCCAGGCGCGCGCCAATGCCCGGCGTCAGCGTGACTGCCAGCCAGTAACGGTAGCGTTCCAGTTCCTGCGCCATTTGTACTGTTTGCCCAGCCGTCGCCAACAATCAAGGAAAAGCAGCCCGCGTGTCAAGTAGGGGAAGGTTGTATTCAGGTACACTAGAGCGGTGGTCGGGAGGAAATCATGAAACTGAGTGTAGCGGTGGCGCAGGCGACGCCGGTGGTACTCGACCGCGAGGCGACGGTAGAGAAAGCCTGCCAGTGGATGGCAGAAGCGGGTCGGCGCGGTGCGCGGCTGGTGGCATTCCCGGAAACCTGGATTCCCTGCTATCCGCTCTGGTGCGACGCCGGGACGTTCGGCAAGTGGGAGCACACGCCCGCGAAGAAGCTGCATGCGCGGCTGGCGCGCAACAGCGTCGAAATACCCTCCGCGGCCACCGAAAAGCTCTGTGCGGCGGCGCGAAAAGCGGGCGTGGCCGCGGTCATCGGGATCAATGAGCGCAACACACACGGCGGCTCGCTCTATAACACGCTGCTGTTCATCTCCTCCGCGGGGGAACTGCTGGGCCGGCACCGGAAACTCGTGCCGACCTTCGGCGAGCGATTGGTGTGGGGCTACGGCGACGCGGCGGGCTTGCAAGCCTATGATTTCGACGGGGCGCGCGTAGGCGGGCTGGTCTGCTGGGAGCACTGGATGCCCCTGGCGCGACACGTACTGCACGCTTCGGGCGAGCAGATTCACGTGGCCGCGTGGCCGCACTGCCATGAAACCTATCAGCTCGCCTGCCGCCACTACGCGTTCGAGGGGCGCGCCTTCGTGCTGGTGGCTGCTGCATTCATGAAAAAGTCTGACTTGCCGGCGGACTTCGAGCTGGCAGATGACTTCCAGCAGGCGCCCGAGGTGCTGCTCAACGGTGGCTCCGCCATCATCAGGCCAGACGGCCGCTACTTGGTCGAGCCGGTCTACGGCCGGGAGGAGCTGCTGACGGCCGACATTGATTTGGAGCGCATCGCAGAAGAAAAGCTGAGTCTCGACGTGGGCGGCCACTACGCCCGCCCCGACCTGTTCGATGTGCGTGTGCGTCGCGAACCGCTCGTCCCGTTCCGGCCTGCTGAAAAGAAGCCTCCCCAGCGGGGCGCGCGACTGGACAAGCGCGGCCGGCGGAAGTAGGGTATTCCGATTCGGACGATGGTACGCGAAGTCGTCAAGATGCGCTCGCGGGGTTTCATCTGCGTCAATGCGCATCCCGAAGGGTGTCGGCGCAACGTTGAGCGACAGGTTGAGGTCATCAAGAATGCGCGGGGAGTGGGCCGTGAAGGCCCGCGTAACGCGCTGGTCATCGGCGCTTCCACCGGCTACGGTCTGGCGTCGCGGATTGCGGCTGCCTGGGGTTTTCAGGCACGCACGCTGGGAGTTTTCTTCGAGCGGGCGCCGGAAGGTGGGAAGACCGCGACCGCGGGCTTCTACAACACCGTTGCCTTCCACGAGCAGGCGCGACGCGACGGTTTGTTTGCCGCCAGCCTGAACGGGGACGCTTTCTCCGACGAGCTGAAGCGCGCTGCACTCGAAATCATCCGGAAGGAGCTGCGGCCGCTCGGGCTGGTCATCTACAGCCTGGCCGCACCCAAGCGCGTGCATCCGCGCACCGGCCAGGTGCACACCTCGGTGCTGAAACCCATCGGCCAACCCTACACGAACAAGACCATCGAGCTGGATGCGGAAAAGGTGGTGAGCGTTACCGTTCAGCCAGCCGCAGAGAACGAAATCGCCGACACCGTGGCGGTGATGGGCGGGGACGACTGGCGGTTGTGGATGACGGCATTGCTCGAAGAGGGATTGCTGGCGGAAGGTGTACCCACGGTGGCCTATTCCTACATCGGCCCGGAGGTGACCTGGCCGATCTACCGCGACGGCACCATCGGGAAGGCAAAGAAAGATCTGGAGGAAACGGCGCGCGCGTTGAGCGCAACCTTGCAGAACCGCCGGGGGGGAAGAGCATGGCTCTCGGTCAACAAAGCGGTGGTGACGCAGGCTTCCGCGGCTATCCCGGTGGTGCCGCTCTATATGAGCATCCTCAAGCGCGTCATGGCCGGCAAGGGGATTGAGGAAGGCCCCATCGAGCAGATGCGGCGGCTCTGCTTCGACTACCTGGCGGCGGACACAGCCGGGCAGTTGGATGCCGAGGGGCGCATCCGGCTGGATGACCGGGAACTCCGGCCGGACGTCCAGGCCAGCGTGAACGAGCTCTGGCCGCAGGTCACAACCGAGAATCTGCGTCAGCTCACCGACTTCGCCGGCTTCCGGTGCGACTTCCGCAACCTCTTCGGCTTCGAAGTGGAAGGCGTGGACTACGACCAACCCACCGAGACTGATCTGCACTGGTGACGCAGGCGAGCGCACGCGAGCCGCCGATGAAAACTTCCGGAGTGCCACGCGACGTGATCGAGGACTTTCTGCGCGCGCATGCCGGCGCGGGCCTGGAGGCGAGCGAAGACGGTGAGTTGCTGCTCCGCTTGAGCGGAGACGGTTACGAGCTGCGCGAGCAGGGAGGAAAGCTGCTGCTGCATCTCTGGTCGGAGGAGCGCAACTGGGTACGGCGGGTGGCGGCCATTGAAGGCCAGGGTGCGGGATGGCTGGAGCTGCGCGTCGAGCGTTTCGGGCAGCGGCGGCCCGGCACGCTGCTGCTGGCCGCGCCGCGTGCCCGTTCCGCGAGCGAAGCTGAGCGGCGCACCGCGCGCCGCCGCTACGCGAGCTATTTCCGACGGCTCCTGCAGCGGGAATTCCCTCGCGGCAGAATCGAAAGTCTTTCCAGCTCGGCTGACCTCAAGAATTCTCTCTCCGGTCTCTACACGCGTGGCGTAGTGGCGGAGGGCGGGACGCGCTGGGCGGTGGTCGGCGGCAACGCAGCAGAAGATCAATCCAGCGTGGACGGCATTTTGACCTACGGCTTGATTTGGCTGGACTGGAATCGGCGGCGGCATCCCGAGCAGGTCTTTGCCGGCCTGCGGGTCTACGTTCCCGTGGGACGCAGCGCACTGACCGCGAGCCGGCTGCTGGCGCTGAATCCCGCGCAGGGCAGGGTGGAGCTGTTCGAGGTGAACCAGGAAGAGAGCAGCTGCGAAGCAGTAACGCCGGAAGTCGGCAACTGGGATACGCGGCTGCTGCCAACGGCGTGGGCGGCTGAAGTCCTGCGCGCGGAAGAGTCGAGCGTCGCACGAATCTTGGCTCTCGCATCGGAAGTCGAACGCGTGCTCGCGCCGACGCGTGCGGAAGTTTCGCTGCGCATTCGCGGATTGGAATTCGCGCGCGCTGCTGGCGGTGAGGTGTGGTTTGGGGTGGGCGAGCAGGAGCGGCTGACAGTGCAGAGCTGGGCGAAGCTGGAGACGCTTGTGGGCGAACTCGTCCGGCGGCGTGTCCCCGGCGGCCGGGCCGACGATCCGTTCTACCGATTACAGCCGGAGAATTGGCTGGAAAGCTTGGTGCTGCGCAACCTCCACACGATTGACCCGCGGCTGGAGGTCGAACCGATCTATCGCCAAGTGCCCGCGTTCGCCGGCGGCGCGCGCGACGTCCTCGACTTGCTGGCCGCGACGCGCACAGGAAGGTTGATTTTGATGGAGCTGAAGGCTTCGAGCGAGATTCACCTGCCCGTGCAAGCCCTCGACTACTGGCAGCGCGTCCGCTGGCTGCAGACCCGCGGCGAGCTCGAGCGTTTCGGCTACTTCCCGAATCGTCCGTTGCGACCCGAGCCCCCGGAACTTCTCCTGGTCGCCCCGGCCTTCCAGTTTCATCCTACGACCGAAACCCTCCTCGGTTATTTCGCCCCTGAAATTCCTGTGACTCTCATCGGCCTCAACGAAGACTGGCGGCGGGGCCTTCAGGTGGTACTGAGGCGGACTGTCTAGGACCGAAGCGGGTCGGAAGGGGGCGGGTGCGGGAATCGCCCGGGAAAGAGAAAGGGGAAGCAACGTCTTGCGGTGGGGGTACCGTTGCTTCCCCGTGTCGTGGAAGTCGGGGTTACTGGCTGATTAGATGCATTCCAAGCAGCCGGGTTGCTCTCCCCGGCGCCCGCAGGGAATCTTGTCCCTCTGCAGGACTTATGCGAAGATAAAAGCTGCGGGGGGGCAAGCAGAGGATACTATGCTGATTCGTTTCTGGGGGGTACGCGGCTCCACCCCCACGCCCCAGCCGGAAAACTCCGGCATCGGCGGCAACACCCCCTGCGTCGAACTCCGCACGGCCAGCGGCCAGCTCTTCCTCTTTGACTGCGGTACCGGCTTCCGCCTGCTGGGCCGCGCCCTCGAACGCGAGTTCGGCCAACGCACCATCCACGCCCGCGTCTTCCTCACGCACTTTCATTGGGACCACATCCAGGGCATCCCCTTCTTCAAACCCCTCTACCGTCCCCGCAACCACTTCCTCTTTTATTCCTACCGCTTTGAAGACCAGAGCCTGCAGCGCGCCCTGGAAGGCCAGATGTCCGACCCGTACTTCCCCGTGAATATGAAATCCATGGCCGCCCAGCGGCATTTCCATGAAATCAGCGAGGAGCGGATGAATTTCGACGACGTCCGCATCATCTCCCGCCAGCTCAACCACCCCCAGGGCTGCCTCGGCTTCCGCATCGAATGCGACGGCAAGGTCGTCGTCTACGCCAGCGACAACGAGCCCGGCGACCGCGCGGGTGACCGCAAAGTCCGCGAGCTGGCCGACGGCGCCGATGTCTTCATCTACGACGCCCAGTTCCTCCCCGAGGAGATGCGCTACCACCGCACCTGGGGCCACTCGAACTGGAAGGAAGGCGTCCGCATCGCCAGCGAGTCCAAGGCGCGCAAGCTCGTCCTCTTCCACCACGATCCCGACCGCTCCGACCCCGAAGTGCGCCGGCTCCTCAAGCGCGCCCGCCACGCCTTCGACGATGTCGTCGCCGCCCACGAAGGCCTCACCCTGAAACTCTAGCTGCTGCTTCGTGGCACCGGCGTCTCGCCGGTGGCTAGAAGGTGTCCGGAAGAGGTGCTTCGCACCCGCTGACCATGTCGCTCGGTCACTTCCGAATTACCCACACCTTGACGTCGCGCGCAATCGCCTCGCGGAAATTCTGAAAGATATTCCGATCGGCCGTGCCGACAAACACCGTGATGATGGTCTGACCGGGAAATTCGCGTTTGTAGAGCTCGATTTGTCCCAGCAGCTGCTGCAGCTTCGTCGTGGTGTCGAATCCGACCTTGAGCTCGATAATGACCGCCTTCCCGACCTCGATGTCGGCCCGCACACGGCTGCTGCCCGACTCCATGGTCACCTTGACGTCGGGCAACTCTTCGGCCAGGTAGGCGCTGAGCGATTTTTGATAGTCCTTGTGGGAGCGGCAGTCCTCCGGCTGCCACGCCCGGATCAGGTCCGCCACCGTCCCCGCCGGCACCCACCGGAAGGCCACCGTCCGCTTCAGGCTCTTCCAGCGCGTGGCCGCCCCCAGGGCGGCAAAAACCAGCAGCCCGATGAGCAACGCGCCCAGCACCCGGTTGCTGATGCCCGCCACCCCGCCCGGCTGCCGCGATACATACCAACCCAGGAGGCACCCGCCCGCAAAAACAGCGAGGACAAACCACCAGCGCATCGGTCTGTTCGGTCGGGGAATAAAAGGACCGCGCCACGTCTAGCACAACCCGTGCGGCCTACATCGCAAACGTGGTGGGGTGCTCAGGATCACAAGCAAGAAGAGCGCAACGGGTGCGCCCGGTTGGATTCGAACCAACACACTTCGGATTATGAGTCCGATGCTCTACCGTTGAGCTACGGGCGCGACTCCGTCTCTACGCTAGCACCGACGCCCGGGGAAGGCAATTCTCCCTTCCGTGTCACGGTTGTCATTCTGAGCGAAGCGAAGAATCTGCTTTTCGAACCCTAGGAGGCGAGGAAGCTGCTCAGGGCTTCGGATTCGCTCTCGTAGAGGTCGAGCAGGCTGGTGGCGCTCGCTGCTGACTCCATCTCGCGCGGCCGGACAATCTTCATCTCCCCGCCCTGCTCCCCCGCCAGGATCACGGCCTTCATCAGGGCGTTCATTCCGATGCTGTCCATGAAGCTGAGCTCTTCGAGGTTGAGCAGGAGCTTTTTCTTGCCGGCGGCGAGAAGGTCCCCAACCTGACGGCGGAGTTTTTCGCAAGGCTCGCCGCGCACCAGGCTCCCGGTCAAGTCCAGAACGGTGACGCCGCGCGATTCGCGAAGCTGAATGCTGAAGTCCATTCCGCAAGCGTGTTAGCGTAGCACGCCCGCCGGCGCTTGTGGTAGGCTGGCGCGAATCGGGCTCCCGCGCCATGGCCGGAGACACGCCGCGCACTTCGTGGTTGGGTTGGGTGGCCCTGGGCTACGTCTTGCTCCTCTATCCCATCGTCTGGGGCAACTTCGGTTCCGAGATTCCCGGCGTGCGCGAGCTTGTCACCGCTGGCTCGCGCCGCGGCTGGATGACCCTGTGGACGTGGACGGCAGGAATGGAATGGCTGGGGTTTCTGCTCTGCTGGGCTGCGGTGCGCCACGAGCCCGAATCGGGCGAGCGCGTGGGGCTGGCGCGCATCGGCTGGAGCTCGCGCCGCCCCCGCATCTACCTGTGGGCTTTCTTGGCGACGCTCGTCTTCTTCACCGCGATGATCTTCGCCCGCCAGGCGGGCTATTACTTGTCCGCCGAATCAACCAGCTTGCCCAAAGGCTACCGCGCCCTTTTCACCCTGACCTCGACTCCTGAGCGCTTCTTCTGGCTCGGAATGTCGCTCACGGCGGGCGTCTGCGAAGAAACCATGTACCGCGGCTTCGCCCTCACCTATCTCAAGCGCATCTTCCGCTGGATGTGGCCGGGCGTGCTGCTGGCCACCTTTGCGTTCGCCTACTTCCACGGGGGCTTCTATCAGGGGGCGTTGCAGTTCACGCTTCGCTTCGCCATCGGTCTGGGTTTTGTGGGGATTTACTTGTGGCGGAAAAGCCTGCTGCCCGCCGTCCTGCTGCACTACCTGATTGATGCCTCCCTCACCCTCGCTCCCTGACACAGCAACTTTAACCCCGCGACCCTGGCGAGCGTTGTCATTCTGAGTGGAGCGAAGAATCTCCGTTCTTAGAACGGGATCGAGACGCTGACCGTCACGCGTCCCCGGCGATGACGTGGGTACCCGTAGCGATAGCGCGTGTAGCCGCGATAGAACCCGCTCCCATGGTTCCGCCAGTAGCCATAGGCGCGCCCGCGCGGATGGTGGTGATAGACGTGGTGAACGTGGCAGTAGGACGCATCCACCCAGTAGGGTGCGCCGTAGTGGCCGCGATGGTGCCCACCGCGCACGATGATGACGGTGTCGTCGTCGTGCCCGGCGGCGAGCGGCAGTGCGCCTAACAACGCTGCGGAGATAACCACCAACCCAACCAGTGCTCTCATAGGTCACCTCCTCTTACTCTGGATGCCCCCTCCAGCCCGTAGGTTTTCTCACCCGCTACCTAAGCTGTCAGAGGGGAAAAAGAATGGGGGCTTTAGCCGCGTACCCCAGCGGCGGAAGCCGCTGGGCTGAACGCTGGAAGCGAACCACCGGTTCAGCCCACGGGCTTCGGCCCGTGGGTAGGGGTCTGGGGACTTCTCGTCCTTTGTCCCTCCGTGGGGGGGAGTCGTTCGTGTCTTTTCCCGAACTCACCTGATTGGGGTAGAATGGCGACCTCATCCCGGGGTCGAGCGGACCCTATCTTCAGCAGGAGGGAGACCATGCAACTTTCGCGGCGACACTTTGTCGGCTGGATGGGTGCAGGCGTTGTCACCGGAACCGCGCTCGCACCTCTGCGCAGCCAGGCGTTTCCGTCCGACAGCAACCCCTCGATGCGCGCTTCGATCGAGCGGGCGCTGAAAAACGTCAAGGTTCCCTCCCTCAAGCCTCCCTTCCGCCTGCCGGTGGACTGGTACCAGGCTACCGTCGCCCGCCTGCAAGCGAAGCTCGTCGAGAAAGGCTTGCGGGGCGTGCTCTGCGCCAATGGCCTCAACCACAACTACCTCGCCGGGTACTTCCTAACGCAAACCGAGCGCCCGATGTTTCTCTTCGTCCCTGCCAGCGGCGAGCCGACTTTCTTCCATCCTGGCCTCGACCGCGACCTCGTCTCCACTTGGTGGATCAAGGACCACGAGTGGTACTTCGACTTCCACCACGCGGGCGAATACAACAAAGTCCAGTCGAAGGCCGGCGCCAAGGAAGACCTCTGGCTCTGGGTGGCGAAGGGGCTCGCCAAGCGCGGCTACGGCACGGGCAAGCTGGGTCTCGACCGCGAAGCCGCGCCCTCCCTCGCTAAGAAACTCAAGGACGGCCTGCCCGAAGTCGAATGGGTGAACCTCGACGACGACCTCCTCCACATGCGCCAGGTCAAGACCGCCGAGGAAATCGAGCTGACCCAGAAGGCCATTGACCTCCACGACGCCATGCTTGAGTTTGCCCGCAGCTGCATCCTCGAGCACGGCACCGCCGCCAGCGACTACGACGTTCGCATCGCCACCAGCGAATTCGGCACGCGCAAGCTGATGGAGGTACTGGGATCGGAACTCGACGGTCGCCCCCACACCGGCGTCGGCCTTGCGCTCGGCTTCGGCTGCCGCACCGGCGTTGCTACCGCCTACCCGCACCCCAACCAGTTCTTTTTCCGCCGCATCCAGAAGGGCGACGCCATCCAGGTCTCCTCGCTCATCCGCATCGGCGGCTACGGCGGCGAAGGCTATCGCGCCTGCCACATCGAACCCATCCCCGACCTGGGCAAGAAAATGTGGGAAGTGCACACCGAGATGACGCTCAAGCAGGCCGAGCTGTGCCGCGCGGGGATGCGCTGCAACCAAGTCGCCGAGGCAGTCCTGACTATCCCCATCAACGCTGGCCTCGAGAAGTACATGTACCACCGGCCCGCCCACGGCGAAGGCATGGAAGGCCACCAGGCCCCATGGCTTGCGCTCGGCGACGACACCGTGCTCGAAGAGAACATGATGTTTTCGAACGAGCCCGGCCTCTACAACCCCGAAGGCGGCTACGGCTACAACCACTCGAACCACGTCCGCGTCGCGCGCGAGCGCGGCGTCATCATGAACAAAACCCCGCTGACCAAGGAGTGGTGCTGGCTCAAGCTCTAGTGACCAGTGCCCAGCGACCTGTGACCGGTGTTGACACTCTGGTGGCACGGGCGTCTCGCCCGTGGTTCTTGGCGGGGCATGGGCCACGAATAGAGTCGTGTCGCTGACCTCCGCAATCTTGCTCGCCGCGCTGACAGCGCTCTCGTTGACGCTGGCATTTCTCCGCCTGCCGCCCGCCGAGGAAGTCGCCCGCCTGCGCCGCTGGGCCTACCGCAGCATCATCCTGATCGAGTGGTGGCTTGCCGCTCTCTACCTCATTCTCCTGCGCGCTGACGGCTGGTCATGGAGTCGCTTGGGCCTCTGGGTTGACGCGCGGGAGTGGCAGAGCGATCTGCTGTGGGCAACCGGGATCACGTTGGCGGCCCTCGCCTTCGGCGAGCTCTGCTGGCGACTCGCCCGGCATCGCGGCTGGAGCGGTCGCGACTTGGTCGAAGCCTTGCTGCCGCGCAGCCCGCAGGAGAAACGTCTGGCCTTGGGACTCGCGGTCACCGCCGGCTGCTGCGAGGAGCTCCTCTACCGTGGCTTTCTGATTCCAGCCTTGGACGAATTCTTCCATGTAGCGGTGGCCAGCGGGATTTCTGTCCTGCTGTTCGCGCTCGCCCACGCCCCCTATGGCCGGCTCGGCCTGGTGTCCTCACTGGGTGGAGGAATCCTGCTGGCCGCAGCTTTCCTGGCCACCGGCCGCCTGCTCGCACCCGTACTCGCTCACATCGCGTATGATTGCTATGCCTTCTTTTCCGGACGCCTTCAGACCGTTGAAAACTACACGTGCACGCGGATGAATACGCATAGATAAGAAGGGGGACTCGATGTACTTGCGACGCGTTTTCGTGTTTGCACTTATCTTCGGTCTCTGCATCCTTGGCGTCCCGGTTACGAGCGCGCAGGCCCCGAACCGTACAGGTTCGGGGCAGAAGAAGCCGCTCGAGATTGAGCGGCTCTACACCTACCCGAAGCTCGAAGGCACCGCCCCCACGCAGGCGGCCTGGTCAAAGGACAGCGCCAAGATTGCCTTCCTCTGGAACGACACGGGCTATCCCTTCCGCGACCTCTGGGTCTATGACGTCGCAGCGAAGAAGCTCACCCGCCTCACCGACCTCGACCAGCCGCGCGATCAGTGGACGGAATCACCTGCCGAAAAAGACCCCAAGCTGAAGAAATATCTCCCGCCGGAAACCGGCCTGGCGGGCTTTCTCTGGTCGCCCGATGCGAGTCGGCTTGCCGTCTCCTTCCGCGGGGAGCTCTACCTCATCGCGGCCGATGGCTCCGCCCCACCGCAACGCTTGACCCGGACGAAGGAGGCCGAAGGCGCGCCCAAGTTCTCCCCCGACGGCCGCCGCCTCCTCTTCACGCGCGCCGAGAACCTCTGGGTGCTCGAGTTGCCGACCGGCCAGACCACGCAGCTCACCACCGACGGCTCCGACGAC
>Ga0209172_10001195_pt1 | contig 58231 bp, 42 predicted proteins | sample LarsenN4metaG_FD_184113 | JGI IMG/M metagenome (GOLD analysis project Ga0209172, IMG submission 184113) | Hot spring sediment bacterial and archeal communities from British Columbia, Canada, to study Microbial Dark Matter (Phase II) - Larsen... ...
CTTCCGCATCCTTGTCTCCAATTCTTTTTTGATAGTCCTCTTTGTTTTCCTTAAAACTGTCGGGATAAATAAAACTGTCACTACCTGTATTATAAGGAGGGTCAATGATGATGCACTTGATTTTATTGTAATAACTCTTTTGTAAAACTTTCAGCACTTCCAGATTCTCCCCTTCAATAAAAATGTTCTCAGTTGTATCAAAATTTATAGATTCTTCCGGTACTGGTTTTAGAGTTGCAGTAGTCGGTATTTGCAGTGCTTTAAAAGCATCAGCCTTACCAGCCCAATTCAAAATATACCTTTCATTGGAAAAATTAATATCATCACTGAAAGCAGCTTTCAGCTTTTCCCAATCCAATTTATCTTCTGTAAAGAGGTTTGGGAATTGCTCTTTCAGCTTACTCAGATTGTCTTGCTGTATATTCAAAGATTCTCCGTTCATCATTTCTTTTTAATTTTCTTTGATACATTTTTGATTGCTTCATTAGCTACATCTTCATCCTTAACCACATCATAAACCTGGTCTGCCAGCCAGAGGGTCAATAACTCCTCTTTATCTCCTTTTAATATCTCAGCCAGTTTATTGACCATTTCCTTTTTTGCTGTTCTCTCACCCCGTTCAATTTTGCTTAGTAATGGGGTATCTATTTCCAGTAAAGGGGCAACCTGTCTCAGCAGCAGATTTTGTTGCTCTCTTAGTTGCCTGATTTTATTTCCAAATTGGCTTATCACGTTTATCAGTTATTGACTTGTCAGGAATTGCCAAATATAGCTAAAAATGCAAAACAGATAAAGTATTGATTTTTAATGTATAGGGTACGACAAAAAGGGGAATAAGCCTTGTATTGCTACAAAGCCTACAAACCCCTTAGCCTAAAACAAATCCTTGTTCTTAGGAAATGCTTTAAAGCGTTGTTTTTCTTTTCAGTGGTTTTTTATTACAGAGTGACCATCTCAAAAGAAATCTGAATAAGAACAGAGAAGGAAATTCAGAAAAGAAAATACAGCATAACTCTATAAGGATAACTTGTGCAGAATTGGGTAAACTTGGGTCATTTTGTTAGGCACAAAAAATGTTTTGGCAATGCACCCTCTTAACCCCTATAATTGTGACATATTTCCAGAAATCAGTAAGGGGTGGATTCCATCCCTTTTTTTTAACACCTAAACCAGTAATTTATGTTTCAAAATTTAGCCAGCATCAAAGAGGCAGGATTTACAGGGTTTAAAACTGTTGAACAGCTTTGGAATGATTACTCAGTGATACCAGATGAAAGAGGTGTTTACCTAATTCTTAATCCCGACTGTACAATGAAACAATTCCTTTCAAAAGGTGTTGGAGGATTCTTTAAAGGCAAAGACCCCAATTTAAGTGTCCAGCAACTAACATCTAATTGGGTTGATAATTCCCATGTTCTTTATATTGGGCAGGCTGGTGGTAATGGTTCTTCAGCCACCCTTAGAAAGAGACTAAAGCAATATCTGGAATTTGGAAAAGGTAAACCAGTTGGTCATTATGGAGGAAGACTGATTTGGCAGCTTTTTCATCATACTGAATTAATAGTAACCTGGAAAATATTAATAGACTCTAATCCGAGAGATGAAGAGGGCAGTTTACTCAATGAATATTTTAATTATTACGGGAAGCTACCTTTTGCAAATCTCACTTTTTAATGAGTTTTAATTTTTAAAGCAAAGCCATCTCGTATTAGTGAAATGGCTTTGCTATAACCTAACTCAAATACCAGTTATTATTCTTTTCTTCTAATGCCCATCTGATTTTTTCAATGAAATGATAAGCATTAACTGACCTGTCAATAAAGTTATCTATGTAGCTACTTTTGTTCGCTTCAGTAAAAAGGTTATAAAGCCTCCACAGATTGATATTGCCTTGTTCGTCTCTGCAAAAGGAATTATCACGATAATAGTCCCTGACCACAGAACCTATTTGCTGGTCTCCAAACATTAACTGAGGTATTTCCCTTTGTGCCTCTTTAGGCAAATGCTGATACATTCTGGCTTTGCCTATCAAATGAGCAAATTGGCTCTCAGATAAGGAATAATCACACAACATTTTCATCTGATTAAGTTGAAAGACTGCATTATGCTGTTCCAGCAAACTCCTGATACAAGCTGATAGCTGACCTATGGTAGTTACTTTCAAATCACCCATATAGCCATCACTCCATATTTTTAAGTTCAAACACACTCGGTTATTGAAGCCTACAAAAATCTTGAAATGCTGGTCAGTCTTTCTGCTATACAGGTTGTCCATGTTGTAAGACTTAACACCCCCGATAGTTAATGAGAGGGTATTATCTCCAATGACATCACTAATTGAAGGCACTTCAATAATAAAAGCCATCCTTTCAAAGTAGATTGTTTTTTCCCATTCTTCCAATTCATTTGCAGGTTTATTCTTTGCTTCTGGCACTCTCCCTTTTATTGGGTGGGATACCCTCACAGTTGGACTTAGAATTGTCTCATTTGAATATACATCTGAAGCAACTTTTAATGTTGTTTCAATAAAATCTGCATGAGAAATCAAAGGTTCATTATCCTTAATGAAAACAGGGATAATGTGATTGTCTTTTATTTCTTGAAGACTTACCTCAGTTGTGTTTGCCTGAATGAAGGGTTTATCTGTACTGACAGAACTTGGTTCTTGTATAGCTTGACCTTCATCAAAAGATATTACTCCATTTGAATTAATGGGTTGCATTTCCAATGTTTCCATTTGAAGTTGGTTTTAAGTAGTGAGAAATATGTTTTGTCTCGTTGGGAGCTACAACAGTTAGCTCTGTTCTTTTCTTTGTAAACAATGCTGAGAATTGTTGCTGAACTTGTGGAGTTTGGCTTTTGTAAAATGAAAGAAGTTCTTCAACTGTTTTGATGGCTGAGATTTTTTCTTGAAGGGATAGTTCTGTCTCCTGTATATTTCTTTTTGAAGGCATATCCAAACTTTCACCAGTATTGCACCAATCCAGTATTCTTCTTCCAACATCAGCAGTTATTTTAAATTCAGATTCATTGCTGAAGATTCCAGTCCTGTCTTTGCTGACTGTGGCATTGTGTTTTATGTCAAGGTCAAACACAATGGTTAACTCGTAATCCATTCCATCCCTTGTTATACCTTTTAATCCCACCTTTTCCGGCACTTGTTTCCCATTCTTTTCTACAAGTACATAATCCTGCTTTGTTCTTATGGTTGCAAGAACATGAACAGGGCTTTGAAGAATAGCATTAACAAAGGCATTATGTCTCGGAGTAATCTTATTCCAGTTAGTAAAGGAATTACCTGCCATACTCCCATGCAGGTCAATGATGCCTCCAACTCCTTCCCATTCATGGCTGATACTGTCGATAATAACTGCCTCCATTCCTGCCTTAACAGCCAGGGCAAGAGCTTCGATATATTTCTCAGGGTTAAAAGGGGCTGATATACCGATAACATTGTAAGCTCCAAGATGGCTATATAAATGGGCTGATAAGTTTTCAGAATCTATTACTGCAATCTTTTCCCAATTGTTGCATAGACCATAGGCAATTAAGAGGGCTGAATAACTTTTTCCAGAACCAGAGCTTCCTTGAAGTCCGATTTTAATTTTCGCTTTTCTTCTTTCGGCTTTTTGTAATTGCATGATATTAATTTTTTGAGAATGAAAAAATATAGTTGTATAAAATTTGTCACTTGAAATATTGTTAGGAGATTTGTAATCAGAATTGATAGGAGTTCTTTCTTTTTTGAACATACTTCTTCATTGACATAGCAGGAGGTTTTTGTTTTTGCTGCCTGTATCAATATTGTCAATGACCAATCTTTGTGATTGGCCCCGGTTGGGGAAAGATGAAACAAAACAACCCTGCGGGTTCTGCAAATAACAATCCCCGCAATAGGAAAAGGACATCTCAAAAAAATGCAGTGAGAGATGGTTCAAAGAAGAAAACAAAGAAGGTAACATCTTACCCTCTTTACATTCCAGAAAATATTGATTTAGATGACCTGTTAATCAGGTATCCAATTGATGTTCCAAATGCAAGAGATAAATTGGTTTATCTTCTGCATCAAATCCATGCTGTACCTGCATTTAGTGGTGATGATGAAGAAGTAGATAATGGTTATACGATTCTGTACAGCCCTTATTTACAAACCGTAGTTGATGAATATGCGGAGCTTATTTCATGGCTAATTAATCGGGGAATAATTGAGATTGAAAACCACTTAGATGGTTTGCGGTCAAAAGGATATAGATTCACACTTAAATACCGCACTAAAGTTGAAAAAGTTCATATCACAACATGGACTTTAATTCGCCGGATTATTGAGGGTAAAAGGTATCAGAAAAAAGAGTCGCTACTATTTCCCATTCATCTTTACAATGTAACTCCTGCTGAACTTAGGAAGCACGTTTTAGGGTATACTGCACTTGCAAAATCAAGGTTATCCTACATCACAAAATGGTTAGATGATAAGCTGACCTTAGATGCCGACTTGTCAATGCAATTCTTGCATGAAAGATTGGATGAATCTACCAGGCTGAAAGTTGACAGGTATCCTATGAGAAAATATAACATGGCTAAAATAGTCGTTGAATCATTTGATAGAAAAAGAGATAATGTTACAGTAGATGATAAAGCCGGAAGGTTGCATACAGTTCTTACCCGGTTAAATTCCCCTTTAAGAGCCTTATTAAAATATGATGGAAAACCTCTGGCAGCAGCAGATATTAAAAACTCTCAGCCTGTTTTATCATTATCCCTATTAGATGAATTGCTATATCGGAAAAATAGAATGAAGGAGAGAATTGAACTCTACAATCAGGGCTATAATAATTCAGACTACTACATAACCTTAGGGGATTTGATAAAACGCAATTCAACCAACTCAGACACAATAAAATATAAAGAATTGGTTTTGTCAGGAAGGCTTTATGTTGAATTTGGTAAGCAGTTACAGGGTTTTGGTATAATAAACAAAGGCCTTGAAGATGATGAATTAAAGTCAATAGCAAAGAAAGGATTATTGAAATGCCTTTTTAATACAAACCAAGCTATTAGCCGTGAAAGAATCCAATGGGCATTTAAGCAGGTATTTCCATCAGTCTATGAGGTATTTGAATTTGTCAAAACGCACAATTATAAAACCCTTGCCTGCATTCTGCAAAACTTTGAAGCGGAAATTGTGCTTCATAAGGCCTGTTTTGAACTTGGTTTAAATCACCCGGATATACCCTTATTTACTATTCATGATTCAATCGCTACTACTGAGGAGAACATTGAAGTCGTAAAAGATGTTTTATCCAAGCATTTAAGCGATGCCTTAGAGCATCCAGTAAAACTTCAGACAGAGTACTGGAATGAGAAATACTTTGAAAAGGAAAAATGCAAAAAAAGGGTCAGTGTAAATGATGATGTTGTTAACGCCTCTTATAAACATCAAGAAAATACACCTCATAGTTATGGATATTTTGACTATAACCTGCTTTTAGTCCCGCTTCTGAGAAATCTAAGATTAACGGCCAAAGAACTTGGGTTAAAACAGAAGAACTTTTTTGAAGGGTTAAGACAATTAAACATTCTGGATGACTTTAATCACCCAATTGAAGAGTTTGAACAGGCCAGCTTATTTATCAAAAGTGAATACAGCAAAAAAATCAAATGGAGAAGGCTCATGAAATTGGTGTCAGTTAAAGTAACAGATAAGGGCTTTGATTTTCTCAGACAACTGGCAGAAGATAATCCTGACTTATTTCCTAAAAAAAGGGTACGAATAAAAAGGACTTACAGGCATAATTGAGGGCTGTAACATCAGCCCTCTTTTTAACAAAATATGGCCTCAATCACCTTTTCGTTCATTTTATCAATAATATCTTTATCATAATCATCCAGATAAATCCCTGTTACCTTATTCCCATACTCATGTCCTAATGCTTCAGCTATCAGGTCTTTTGAATAACCTAAAGACTTGGCAATATTAGCCCAAGAATAACGGGCGTAGTAAGTGGAAACAGGCTTAGTGATTTTTTGCTTTGAAGAAATTGTTTTTAGGTTTTCATTTACAGCATGAATAACAAGGGCTATATCCTTCTTCAGTTTTATTGGATTTCCAGTATTCTTTACGAAAGGAAGTAAGAAGTCATTTTTACCTTCAACTTTATAGATGTTATAAGGTTGAAATCTTTTCATGGCTTCATCTGGAATTTTGATACTGTAAATCTTCCCTGTTTTCTTCCGATGAAACACAATCCTTCCATCTATTAAATTCTCCGGCTTCAAAGTCAGTAAATCAGCAAAATTTATCCCAATGAAACAAAAGGAAAGCAGGAATAAATTCTGATAATGCCACATATTTGAGTTTGGGTCAAACTGAACTGCTGCTATCTTCCTCATTTCCTCAATGCTTAAAGCTCTGTTGATTGTCTTTTCAGACTTGATTTTAAATTCTTCAAAGGGGTAGTATTTGCGGTCGACAACCTTTTCCTTAATAGCCCTGTTGAAAATAGCCCTCAGCGTTCTCAGGTAATTGGAAATTGTGTTGACCTTAATTCCATCTGATAATAGAGTAGTATTGAAATCATCCAAAAACCGGAAATCTATGTTCTCAAAATAAAGCTGCCTGTTACCACAATGTTCTTTTAACTTATTCAAGGCACAGGAATAGACAATTGAGTTACCAATTTTCCCTTTCTTCTCTAACTGTGCTACCAGTGTTTGCCCAAATTCAAAGACTGTTTCTTTGGCCGTTACTGAGGTCTGTTGTGCAGGCTTCAAGATTTCAATCAAATCATCAATTTTAAAACCTGTTTGATTATTGATTTCAGCCAGTAGTATAGCAGCATTGATTTTTGATTTGAAGGAACTAATCTTCGCATTATAAAGTTTGAAATCCGGCTCTGATGCCAATACCTCCTGAGCTTTTTCATCCCAATTGGCTTCCCTGACTTTTATTTTCAGGTTAACCTCCTTGTACATTCTATTCTGAAAGATTCTCAGCTTTATTGGATAAGGTTTGTTAACAGGTTGCTTCCTTTTATCAAGGATGAATTTGTAGGAAATTTCCATGCAGTATTGATATTTGCATGGGCTTTGGAAAATGCACAAGCAATGCACAAGCAGATTGCCACTTTTTAGCCTTTTTCAGACCATGTGCAGGACAGGCCATAAAAAGCTGAAGCCTCTTAAATACTTGTTTTAAAAGTACTTAAAAGGCTTCTATGATGTGGGAGCTGACGGGATCGAACCGCCGACCCTCTGCTTGTAAGGCAGATGCTCTGAACCAGCTGAGCTAAGCTCCCGGTTTTGGGAGGGCAAAGATAAGGGTAAGCTTCCTCCACACAAACTTTTGCATGAAAAAATCACAAAAAAGGCCTGTTTTTATATCTTCTGAAAAAATCAATCCGCTCCTGTTTGTCTCACAAAAAGTGATTTTTAACTTTGCTTCAGCAGTTCAAGATGCCTCAAAAAAATACGAACATACAAGCCGATACCGAAAAAGATACGGATCTTCTTGCTGAAGTAATAGAACCTTTCAGCCTTATTGTATGGAACGATGAGGTAAACACCTTTGAGTGGGTAATTGAAACCCTTGTAGAGGTATGCGGGCATAGTTATGAACAGGCAGAGCAGTGTTCCTACATCATTCACTACCAGGGTAAATATGCCGTAAAACAAGGGGCATACGATGACCTGAAACCGATGTGCGATGCCATCACTGACAGAGGTATAGGAGCAACCATTGAAGTTTTGGCCTGATATTTTTCTGATAAATAATAAAGTCCTTTCTTATTAGTATATAAGTGTGATTTGGCGCTATTTGTTTTAGATAATGAAACCTCATTTCCGCCCGTATACTTAGCCGAACCAGACGGATTGCTGGCCATAGGTGGTGATCTTTCGCCGGATCGTTTGCTTGACGCGTATAGAAAAGGCATATTCCCGTGGTATGAATTTCCCCCTGTTCTGTGGTGGGGCCCCGATCCAAGATTTGTGTTATTCCCCGATGAATTAAAAATCAGCAAAAGCATGAGCGCATTGCTGAAAAGAAAAGAATTTGAATTTACTATAAATAAAGCCTTTGATGAAGTTATACACAGTTGTAAAACTGCCGCCAGAAAAGGTCAGGAAGGCACCTGGATAACCGACGAAATAGAAGCTGCATATAAAAAACTGCACCGGTTAGGTTATGCAGAAAGTGCAGAAGTATGGAAAGAAGGAAAGTTGGAAGGTGGTTTATATGGCATCCGGCTGGGCAAAGTATTTTTTGGAGAGAGCATGTTCAGCAGACAACGCAACGCCAGTAAGTTTGCCTTTATCAGGTACGTGGATTATCTCAAAAGCAATCTTGTTGAATTAATAGACTGCCAGGTATACACTTCGCACCTGGAAAGTTTCGGTGCCCGTTTTATTGACCGAAAAGCATTTACAGACCTGCTTCAGAACCTGGTACCGAGATAATGTGGAAGCATAGCCCGCCAGGTGGGCCAATCGTGTGTCCACTCCTGCCCCCATACATCCAGTTCGTACCAAATCCCTTTATCATAAAGTATTTTGGCAAACCTACCGCTGCTGGAAGGATCTTCATATGCACCGCTGCCCGTCATTATATGAATATGATTGCTTTTGCGTATCTGCTCCAGAATATTGTGATCCGTGAGATTGGACATAAAGTGCATGGGGCTATTGAAATAAACATCTTCATCATAATATCCTTTTGTATACTCGGTAAGTTCATAAACCCCGCTCATGGCCATCACTCCATTAATTAAATCGGGGCGCTTCAAAAAAAGATTCATGCTGTGTAAGGCACCAAAAGAGGCACCACAGGTAAAAATGGGAGTTTCCTGGCTGCTGTTGTTTTTTATAAAAGGAATCACTTCATTAAATATATAGTTATTCCATTGTTGATGACGGATGCTCTTATGCCGCGGATCCATGTGGTTGTTCAGCCAGCTTTCGTTATTGATGCTGTCTACCGAATACACTTTCAATTTCCCCCCCTCGATAAAGGGTCTTATGGAATCCATGAGTTGAAACCTTTCATACTCAAGATAGTCGGCCGCTGCTGTCGGAATCAGTAAAAGCGCAAAACCGTAATGACCGTAAATAGCGATAGGCATTTCTTTTTCCAGCGATGGGCTATGCCATGAAAAAAGCTCTCTTTGCATAAACAGATAATTTGTAAATCAAGATAACCAGATTTGATAAACATGTTCTCAACTTCGTAAAGAAAATATTTACCGGGCAAACCCGATCAAGTCCCGGAACGGGAAAACCATCACTTTACAGGATGCCTCCCCTTCGGCAATCTGTTGAAAAATTGGGGAAATTACTTGATATTTTACCCAAGTATTTATACTTTAGTTTTTAGTATTTTTACTAAAATATATTTTGCGTTTAATCAAGTCCTTCACCCTGAAAAACTTTTTTTTAGTAATAAACTCCGTAACTAATTGAAATTAAAATTTTTAAAAATACTAATAAGATACAGCAACTCTAGTCTTTTAACCAAACCAACTGCCGGAAGATGGCTGACAAGATGATCCGTATAATTTTAGTTGAAGACCACCGGATGGTCAGAGAATCGTTAAAACAATTGTTTGAAGAAGTAAAACGAATTAATGTGGTGGCTTCCTGCGACAACGGCATCGAGGCGTTAAAACTGGCGAAGGAGCATCAACCGGACATTATGCTGATGGACATAAATATGTCGCCTGTAGATGGCTTTGAAACAACAAGAATGATTACAAAATCACTAAGCAGTATCAAAATAATCGGCATTTCCATGAATAATCAACCGTATTATGCCGAAAAGATGCTGAACGCAGGCGCTCTGGGTTATGTCACAAAGAGTTCTCCGTTTTCTGAGATCGTATATGCAATTGAAACCGTCAGCAGAGGAACGCGTTATATCTGTGAAGAGGTGAAAAAAAAGATGCAATAATCCGTACCCTTATTGCGGCCATATCAACCATCCCGCTTTTCCTGATCTATACGAAAGAAAGTAAATTTGCGGCTCGTTTATGGAACTAAGTAAAAACTTTGAGCCGAAGGCCGCAGAAGAAAAATGGAATTCGCACTGGAAATCGCAAGGATATTTTAACTCAACTCCCGATCACCGAAAACCGTTTACTGTTGTCATTCCTCCGCCCAACGTGACCGGGGTACTTCACATGGGGCATACCCTCAATGAAACTGTACAGGATATACTTGTGCGCCGGGCGAGAATGAGCGGGTATAATGCCTGTTGGGTTCCCGGCAGCGACCATGCCTCTATTGCTACCGAAGCCAAAGTAGTGCAGATGTTAAAAGAAAAAGGTATTGACAAAAACCAGATTGGCCGGGAAGAATTTCTGAAACACGCATTTAACTGGAAAGAAAAATACGGCGGTATTATTTACAACCAGATCGAACGTCTGGGTTGTAGTGTAGACTGGAAACGGGTCACTTTTACGATGGATGATCACTATTACAAAGCCGTCATAAAAGTATTTGTTGATCTGTATAAGAAAGGACTTGTTTACCGCGGCGCCCGAATGATCAACTGGGATCCTGCTGCCAAAACAGCTTTGAGCGATGAAGAAGTAGAATACAGAGAGGTGCGGGGAAAACTTTATTACGTTAAATACAAAATAGCCAATGAAATGGATACTCTCCCGGGCCTATCTTCAGCGGAGGAGAGTATTCTTATTGCCACCCAACGCCCTGAAACGATTATGGGAGATACTGCCGTTTGTGTACATCCCGATGATGAACGATACAAACATCTGAAAGGTAAAAAAGTAATAGTGCCGCTGGTGAACCGTGCAGTTCCTGTAATTTTTGACGAATATGTAGACAAACAGTTTGGTACAGGCGCTTTAAAAATTACTCCGGCTCATGATATCAACGACTATAATCTGGGATTAAAACATAACCTGCAAATTATTGACACATTAAATGAAGACGGTACACTGAGTGAAGCCGCACAGGTATTTGTCGGGCTCGACAGGTTTGAAGCACGGAAAAAAATTATTGAAAAGCTAAAAGCCGATGGGCTGCTGGTAAAAGAAGAAGATTATACTACCCGCCTGGGTTATTCGCAGCGGACACACACGGTAGTTGAACCACGTATTTCCACGCAATGGTTTGTAAAAATGAAACCATTAGCTGAAAAAGCATTGGATGCGGTAATAAGCGGCAAAGTAAAAATTCATCCCGAAGAAAGATTTTTTGCTACATACAAGTACTGGCTTGAGAATGTAAAAGACTGGTGCATCAGCCGCCAGCTATGGTGGGGACAGCGAATTCCTTCCTGGTATGATGATGCGGGCAATTGTTATGTAGCGGAAACGAAAGAAGAAGCGGTTCGTCAATGCGCAATGATCAACGGTAAATCTGCGGATTCTCCCATTCAGCTCCGGCAGGATGAAGACGTTCTCGACACCTGGTTCTCTTCATGGCTATGGCCGATTGAAGTGTTCAATGGAATAACCCAACCTGCAAATAAAGACATCAGATATTATTATCCTTCTTCCGTTCTTGTTACCGGACAGGATATTATCTTCTTCTGGGTAGCAAGAATGATTATGGCCGGAATGGAGTATATGAATGAAAAACCATTCGAACATGTATATTTTACCGGCATGGTAAGAGATAAGCAGGGAAGAAAGATGAGCAAAAGCCTCGGCAACTCCCCCGACTTGCTGGATCTTATCGACCGTTATGGCGCCGATGCCGTCCGCTTTGGCATCATGATCTCTTCACCGGCAGGAAATGACCTGCTCTTTGATGAAGCAAGTCTGGAGCAGGGAAGAAACTTCAATAATAAGATCTGGAATGCGCTGAAACTGGTTAAGAATTGGGAAAACCGTCAGACCGCTCCCGCCGGCAGTCAAACCGAAAACTTTGCCGTTTTATGGTTTGCAAACAGACTGAATGAAGTAAGGTCAGAAATTGAAAAGATGTATAAAGATTTCCGGCTGAGTGAAGTACTGAAAACAATTTACTCGCTTATCTGGGATGATTTCTGCAGTTGGTACCTGGAATGGATAAAACCGGGCATACACGAGTCAATAGAAAAAGAGGTTTATGAAAAGACGGTGCTTTTCTTTGATGAGCTGATGCAATTGCTTCACCCCTTTATGCCGTTTATTACCGAAGAAATTTATCACAGGCTGAAAGAAAGAAACGATGATTTAGCCATAAAACAGTATCCGGCAATCGCACCAATTGATCTCACAATACTCCAAAATGGTATTCAATTAAAAAAAGACATTACAGCAATAAGAGAAGCCCGAAGTAAAAATGGGATAAAAAATAGTGAAAAACTGAAATTCCGTGTGGAACCTCCGTTAAGAAAATTTTTTCTCGATAACCCCAACATATTTCAGCTTTTACAAAAACAAACCAATACAGATTTCGGTGAGGAAAAACTATACCAGCAGGGCCTTTTGAAAGTTCCCGAAAACGAAATAGTAGTTTTAGCTTCTGGTAATAAATTTTATTTACAAACCAATAAAGAACTGAACAGCTCCGAACAAAAAGATCAGCTTCTTAAAGAGCTTGAATACCACAAGGGCTTTCTTGCATCCGTTGAAAAAAAACTGGGTAATGAACGCTTCATTCAAAATGCAAAACCTGAAGTAGTAGCCATCGAAAGAAAAAAGAAAGCCGACGCCGAAGCAAAGATCAAAGCAATTGAAGAAAGTCTGAGCAGCCTCGGCGGCCCCTCCTGCTAACCTCCTCGCCGCAATCAATACGACAAAGCAGAATAATTGCCAGGGCTGAACACTAGTTTCTCTTTATCGGATAGAGAGAATTGAAAAGCATTACAGGTATTTTTAAAATCAAAAAACGTTGGTTTTGTACGTGTGCAGGGCCATTTCTTCCGGAAATTCGGATGATTTTTATCTCGGTATTATACTCACCGGTAAAATAAGTTCTGCCCAGGTGGAGCCTGCCGGTCTTCCCGCAAGGGGATCGTCATCCAGCAGGTGATTTACCCGTAATCCCAGTGTCAGCTCATACTGATTCCACCACCTGGTATCTGCATAAAACTCAACCCCTGTACTTCTCAAATCAGCCGTCAGCTGTTTATTGTTGGAAAACAATCGCTGAAAATCATAAAACAGGCTGGCACGAACCCGCTGGATATACAGTACATTTCCAAAGCCCCAGTCGGGTAAAAATAAAGGAAGATGATAATTTGCCGATAAACGCCACATCCTTGAACCCGCAGTAGTTCTGTAATAGCTGGTATAACCCCGCGCATCTGCAAAACGATTTGCAAACAGTGCCCGTAAGGTATCACGCTGCTGAAAAGCTCCGTTCAGCACAAGGTTATGATTAGATAAAAATCCCGGCAAATACAAAGAAGACGAAACATAAAACTGATAACCCTCGTAGCGTGAAACGGGACGACGATATTGTATAGAAATACCATAACCCAGGCGGGGCATTATATGTTGCCGGGCCTGCTGTATCTGCTGATTATAACTTATGAAATGAGAAAGATAGCCAAAGCTCACAGTACCCAGTGTGTCTTTATAAGCTCCTTTATAAAATTCGTTGCGTAACACATAACTGCTGCCAAAATTCAGAAAACGAAAAGAACGGCCACCGGTAAAATTCAACGGAACCGATAAACCAATTCTGCTGTCGAGCTGATCCCAGCGCCGAACAGAATTAAACACAGAGTAACTCCTGTTAAATGTATATTCTGAACCCGCTGAAAGAAGCGGAAACAAGGCTCCGTATATAACACTGAATCCCGCCGCATTGGTTTTCTCGTCCTGATTATACAGATAATACAGTTCCGACCGAAAGGTATTCAGTACATTTTCTCCATACAGTGAAAAGGTAAAGGTGGGATCTTCATAGTAAGGACGCCAGCTGTGAAAATTAAAAAGGCCGGTGCCTTTGCCGTATCGTTTTGTTGCAAATCTTCTTTCCGGAACCGATTGTAAAAAAACATACAAGCCGTCTTTATACCCGGCTACCGGATAGCGATGCATCATTTCCTGCAACTGTACAGGGCTCACAGGGCCTGTTACCAAATTACCGGCAGGCATTTTCATCAATTGATAACCATCCGAAGTAAACCGCGAAAAAACAACGCTGTCTTTATACCTGTTTACAAAATAATTTCCCAGCCTGTCTGATGTCACATGAAAAATCCGCTTTGTATTCAGCGAAACGGCATACACTTCATCATTGCCGGCATAGGAAGAAGTATAATATACCATCCCGTCAACCACCTGAGGAAAACCAATTACATTGTAAGAATGTGGCGTCAGCCATTCTGTTTTTCCCGATACAAGTTCAATTTTCGCTAATGCCATCCTGCCGTCAGCAACTCTGACAGCAGAAACAACCGCTTCCTCATCAACAAACTTCGGATCGGTAAAGATGCAGTTATCCGGATTCGGCAATTCATTTAATAGTTTACCATCGGCAGCAGAAAGAATATGCAGCCGGTTGTTTCCATCATTGCCCTGATATACGGCTACAATCTTTCCGCCGTCAGGCGAAATATCCGGCGAAAAATATTTTGTCTTTTTTGTTATTCTTTTTTGCATGCCCGTTTGCACATCCAGCAGTTTAATCACGCTATAGTTCCTCCATCCCCAGCGGGCATCCGGTTCATAAGCCGCATACACAATTTTTCCATTCCGGTAACTGAATTGTTCATCCTGCGAAATATCTTTTACCCTCAGCCTGCGGTTGCCATCCCGGTCTTTAACAAAAAAAGCAGACCGGTGCCGGTAACTGTTTTTCAGGTAAATCAGCGATCCGTCATCGGCATGATAGGGAAAAAGATAATTGGTAACATATTTTGTATTAACCGGAAACAATGAGGTGATACCCGCTTCACCGCTCCGGTTCAGCTTCTGTTGCGTCGCAATCACTTCATCGTTCCCGGCTCTGCTCATGCTCTTATAAAAGTCAAAACCCTCTTTTGTAAAGGTTCTGTAATCTGCACCTGCGTACTTCTTTATAGCCCGCTGAAAAGGATAAAACAGCCCTTTGAATGCAGCGGCATCCCGGGTTACTTTTCCCCAGAAATCATTTCCATATTTTTCATAACCATAATTCACCAGCAAATAACCGAGCGCATAGTGATTGGGCACATAATCTTTCAGCGATCCGTTCCGCAGCTTCATCCACGAATACTTTTTATTGGCCAGCCAAAGTGAGTTGTATTGATTCAGGAAAAAAGGCAGGCGCCCCCTGCCCTGCGCCGACAATCTTGTTTCATTATACACGGCATCTCCCTCATAAAACCAATCGGGTACCGATGCGTTAATAGCCAGCGCCAAACCATCTTCGCCAAAAAGATAATACATCAGTTTGCTGGCCCCGGTGCGAAAATTATTGAATTGCTGCACATGCCGGTATTCGTGAAGGGCAAGCACATCATTCCAGTTCAGGCTGCCCAAATCAAAATTGTTAAGCGAAGGCGTCATAAAAAACTCGCTTCGGTAAGGGCCAAGCCCTACGTAGCCGTTGGCAATTGTTGTCTGGTTTTGCAGCACTACGTTTATTTTATACAACCGCTTTCCAAGCGATACGGAAGAATCTCCTGCCATGGCATGAATTAACGCAGCCGTCCGTTGGGCCTGTTTATCCAATCCTTCAGGAAAAAGAATTCTCGCTGTATCGGTATCGATCTGCCGCCAACGCAGCGACGGGGGATTGCCGCCAAACTCCTGAGCGTTTAGCAGGCAAAAACCAAAAAATAAAAAAGGAATACCCAGAAGTTTTCGCATTTGTGCGGATTTAAAGAAGAAAGTTACGGAAAACCTGCCGGGCTCAGAAGGTGAATATCAGCCCGCATCAATCGCAAAAAGGATAGAAACCAATTATACAACTGCAGCTGAATGAGATCTCACTTTTCCGCAAGTATCACAAACTCCTGCTCCAGGCTGAGGGAGTTTTTATAAAGCATATGAATAAAGTCTTTACCCCGGCGGGCATAATAAGGAATGAAATTATCGATACGCTCCTGCAAACCGTTTTGCGGAAACAACTGTTCTTTTATCCAATGCACCTGCCGCTGCTGATCGCTGAATTTTCTTCGTTCGGCCCGCAGCATTTTTTTTTCCAGTTCCTGCAGCCGCTTCAGCGATTGCACTTTCAACGCTTCTGTATGTTTTTCCAGCGTTATATCCACTGCAGCCGCCTGCTGTTTGAAAGACTCGTACAACTGCTCCACCGCCGACAGATTGCCGTTCAGCTTCAGCACCTGCTTCGATTCCCGCTGCACCAGTTTATTCATCAGCTGCTGTTCTTCCATAAAAAAATCTTCAGGCAAAAAATTCAGCTTCGCGATCAGTTGCGCCCATTTTTTTTCAATAAGCAGAAATGAATTACGCAGCACCAGCACAGGAAAAGGAACTTTGTAATTATCAAAAAGCGCTTTCAGTTGCAGCCAGTAAGCCGTTTCTCCCCCGCCGCCAATAAAAACAAGGTTGGGAAGAATGGTTTCCTGATAAAGTCCGCGCAAAATCACATTAGGGCTGAACCGCTCCGGATGTTCGCTCAATTCTTTTACTATTTCCTCCCGGGTAAATGTGGTTTTGGAATGTTGAATCCTGAATGATGAATCTTGTTTTATAATTCTTTCCCTGGTATTATCCTTAAGATAAAACAGATTTACTTCCCTCGGGTTAGCCTGTACTTTATACCCGGCTGCCTCCAGTTCTTGTGCCGTGCTTTCCACTATGCCGGATGCCGATTGGTTGAGAAGATCATCTTCAAATACCGGTATCATTTGTTTTTTGAAAGCGGCACTGTCCGGTATCAGTACGATCAGGCCATATTGGCCAAAAAGTGCATTCACAAGCCTGAATGTTGCTTCCTGTATAGTTGTTCCTTCTTTATAACAATCCTTAATCAACGAAAGAATCTCATCACCGTGTGGCTCTACCGCTACCTGTCCTTCTATGCGTTGTATCAGTTTTACCAGCTCTTTATCCACTTTCATGCGTCCAACGGCACCGGTCTGTTTTGTTTCCCAGGTATATTTTTCGCCATTGATATACACATGGCCCAGTTCATCCAGATCAGCATCTTCGGAACCCATGTAATACACCGGCACAAACTTGTATTGCGGCAGCGATTCATTGAGATGCTCTGCCAGCCGGATAACATGAAGTATTTTATAAACGGAATAAAGCGGTCCCGTGAAAATATTCGGCTGGTGGGCCGTGGTAACCGTAAACGTATTTTGCTGACCAAGCAATTTGATGTTTGTAGTTACAGCAGCGGACGGATCAACCGTTTGATACCATCTGTTTAATTCCTCTGCCAGGGTATTGCGGTCAACAGGATATTTTTTTCTTTTTTCAATAGCTTGCCTGACCCCCTGCAAGGACGGAGGATGTTCAAAAAAAGGGGTAAGTTTTTTATCTCCATCCAGGTAATCAAGGATGAGTTTAGTGAAAGCGTTGGTTTGCCGGTATGGCATGCGGGTGGAAATACAATCCATAATCAGCGTAAAAATAGCAACTATCCTGATTTGGGGTTGCTGGTGGATATATTTTAAGTTATCCTTCACTGGTCGTTGACCGGAGAATCAGACGCAAAAATCAGTTGAACCGTTCCGGATCAAACGGTGAAATATCCATTGATATCTTTTTTCCGTTAATGATTTCATCCACCAGCTTGCCGGTTCCCGCTCCCAAGCTAAGGCCAAGCATTGAGTGACCCGTAGCTACGGTTACATTTTTCCATTTTTGAACGCGGCCGATATAGGGTAATCCATCGGCCGAAACAGGCCGGTATCCATACCAGATTTTTTCGGGTGCCGGAAGCGGAATTTCAAACGCGGGAAAATATCTTTTAACCGCATCGAGTATGCCTTGTACCCGGTTCATACGCGGCGGTGTTTTATGGGATGTAATTTCCATCGTTCCTCCAAAACGCATTTTATTTCCATTCATGGGCGTTATGGCTACCCTTCCTTCCATCAGCACTGCAGGATAGTTTAGTTTCATTGAACTGTTTTCCAGCGTAACAGAATACCCGCGGCCGGGTATCAGCGGAATTTTCAGATTCATTATTTGTGCCACTTCCCTGCTCCACGACCCTGCCGCCAGCACCACTTCATCGGCATCATAGGTATTTTTTTCAGTGATCACTTTTGTTACTGCTGAATTTTTATTTTCAATACGGCACGCCGTTTCGTTCGGTACCAGCCTCACTCCTGCTGACTTCAAATAAGCAATAAGATCGGCCATCAGTTTGTTAGGATAACAATGTGCATCGCAGGCAAAATGAATGGCACCCAAAGCTTTTATCTCTGTTTGTGGTTCCAGTTGCCTCAGTTCGGCGGCCGTCAGCATTCTTGTTCCGGCAAGACCCAGTTCATCGGCTTTCTTTTTTGCATGATGTGCATGCTCTTCCATTTCTTTTGTCTGGAAGATTTCAATAAGTCCTTTCTTTTCATACGCATAATTGAATTCGGCAAGCCTGTTCCATGCTTCATATTCCTTCTGGCTCAGCAGGGCAATATCCCGCAAGGGTATTGCAGCAGCTTCCACACGTTCGGCATTGGCCGACCGCATAAACTTCAGCCCCCAACTGATCAGCGCTGCATCCAGCCGGGGCTGCACATAAAACGGGCTGCGGGAATTCCACATCCACTTCAATCCTTTTTTAACTATGCCCGGTGTAGCCAGCGGCGTAAAATGACTTGGGCAGATGTACCCCGCATTTCCATACGAGCAATTGTCGTTGAAATCACTTTTATCAATAACCGTCACATCCCAGCCTGATTGCTTTAAATAATACGCCGAACTTAACCCTATAATTCCTCCGCCAATGATGATTACCTTCATAGATCCGTTTCCTGAAAAAAATTTTTATGCTATTAACTATAGAATACCCTTTTTTTGCTCAATTTCATTTCATCAGCATTTTTTTTCTTCCGCTAATTGTTTAACCAGCCTTTTAATACCGCTTTTTGCAAAGTTCCTCTTTCCGGCAATACCGATATCCGGTAGCTTCTTTCTTTTTTTGTTTTCAGATCTATTACTAATTCCTTTTTTTCAGCCCCCTTTGTTATCAGCAATTTTATTCTTTCTGCCGGTTTCATAGAGGATAAGGATTCTTCAAACGCTTTCTGTGAAAGCGTGATGCCGTTTACCGTAAGTAAAACATCATTTCTTCTGATGCCGGCATCCCACGCCGGCGAAGGCCAGTCAACCCTTGTTACAATCAATGAATCGTTTCTTTCCCTTACTGTAGCCCCCAGCCATGCACCCGGTTGTTCCTGCGGCACGGTATCTATTTGCAAACCGGCATAGCCGAAATATTTCGGATAATCCACCTGCTTCAGTGTGCCGGTGTATTCAAAGAAATCGTCCAGCGGTTCCCCGGCCATCTTTTCACAGGCTGCCTTAAATTCTTTTTCGGTAAATCCCCTTTTTTCTTTTTGATAATACTCCTGGTATAAAAAACGCATCACATCGTCCAGTGATCTTTTGTTTCCGGACTTGTGCCGGATGCTGAAATCGAGCATTATGCCCAGCGCGGGTCCTTTATCGTAAGGCGAAATGGTTTTATTTAATTCATCGTCTGTTCTTCCAAACGGGCCATCTTCCCATGTGGCAAGGCTTGCCTGTACCGGCGTCTGAAAATGACGACCGGGTTTATCTTCATAAGCTTTAATGGATGATTGAAAAGCGCTAAAAATATCTTCATCGGTAAAAAGGCCAGCCCTTCGTAAAATGATGTACTCGTAATACACCGTTAGCCCCTCCGATATCCAAAGCATTCCGGTTCTGCTGCCGTTATCATAATCAAAAGGGCCCAGTTCCAAAGGGCGGATACGCTTTACATTGTAATGATGAAAATATTCATGTGCAAGAAAAGAATACAGCCGTTTTTTACCGGCCGGAGAATTCAGCCCCTCGCCGCTGAAAGAAATGGAAGTGGAATTTAAATGCTCAATACCTCCTGCACCGGGACCAATGGCGAGAAAAGTGTAATGACGGTAAGGAATATCGCCTATGATGCCGGAGGCTGTCTCTACTATTTTTTTCAGATCCGAAATAAAAAGCTCCCTGTCAAAATTCCCCAACTTATATCCGATAAAATAGTGGGGTATGCCTTTTACATAAAATACAGGAAGTGATTCCAGATTGCCTATTAATATCGGGCTGTCGTACAGAATATCATAGTCCGGCGCCGAATAAGTATGGGGTTTGCCTTTTACCGAATCAAGTCCTGTTGCTACCGATGACCATTTTGCATACGGCTTTACCGAAACCGTTACCGGATGATTGATCATTCCGGCGGGATGCATGAATACACCGGCCGGAGAAATATATCCTCTTTCCTCATCAAGATAATTACTGGCTACAAAGAGCCGGGTTGATTTTACATTGTATGTAAGAGTGAATGATGTGGCATTCATGCTAAATACCCGCCATGTGTTTTTGGATACCTTTTCCCATCGCAAATGATTGTTCTTTTCATCCCATGCAACAAAATTTTCAACCTGACCGGGATAATCCATTATCTGATAATATCCCGGTGTCCAAACAGGCATTTTGAAATCGATAGCTCCGGATATTATTCCCTCGCACCGGAATGTAACCTGGTAATAGCAGGATGACGGGTTTTCTGCTGACACTGTAAATGACAGCCGGGATTCCTGCTGACTATTTAATGGAACAGTGCATAAAAAAAATAAACTGAATAAAAAGGATCTTACCGTTTTTGAAACGCTCAGCATCAATTCTCGTTTTTCTGAACTTTCTTCTTTGGTTTACTGTTTTTTTATGATTCTTGCTCCAAAAATTCTTCCCGCCGTTTTTTCATGGTTTGCCTCAATGCGAATTGTAATCTTATCTTTCCCGCGTATAAGTTCACCGGGCAGTTCATATTCCACGTCATAAAATTTTCCGGTTACTCCTCCCTTCCAGTCTTCAGTTGCAATTTTCACTCCTTCGGCAAGAATATCAAATTTTCTGTCCTTATCATCGCCTATGTACGTCAGGATCAAACTTTGCGATACTCCGGGCATTACTTTCATTTCAAAAGAAAAATAATGGTCTCTCCTTGCTTCTCTTCCGTTTCTGCCCAGGGCATCGCTTACATAACTTCTTTCACTGGCTTTCAGATTATGATCCCGCTCCGGCTGCATTTCGCCAATGCGGAAATTATCTACTGTTCTCTCCTCAATGTCTTTCAGCCGCTTTTTTTCTGCTTCGTATTCTGCCTGCCGGGCATTCCAGGCGGCATGGGTAAAATAATCCCAATACACACTATAATACTGATTGTACAACTTATAAAATGGAACAAGCGTGACGTCGAATGGTTTTCCTACTCCGCTGGTTGAAAAAACCAGCGGGGCATCCGTATCCTGCTTGATCCACTCGCTTACATTCCTGTTATCCGTCATCAGAACAGGAGTACCAAATACCGGGTCGGGCATTTGTTTTCCCAGCATTCCGGCCAGAACCAGCGGTCCATACTTGAAAGCAATACGATCCGGATTATCCGGCATGGCCTCAGTATATACATGCATCGGGAAAAAAACTTCGATTACATCTCTGTTTTTCCACACTCTTTTTAATTCAATATATCCATCAATAATTTCTGTTTTTTCCACAGATTTGCCATTGATGGTTACCATCACATCGCCATTTACCCAAAAGGGTTTTCGTATGCGTATGGCCATTGGCTTATCGGTTTTGTGTCTTATCGACAAGCGGATGGAGTTGGACTGAGGAAAAGAAGTTTGTTGTTCAATGATGAAAAATTTATCCGTCCAGCTTACCCGGGAAGGGATAAAAAGATTTACCCAAATGGTATTGTTTCCGTCATGACTGTAGATCTGCTCGGCATACTTCGAATGATTTTCCATACCGCTGCCGACACAGCAGGTAAACGTGCTGAACGGGTGGCTGAACGTTTTTTTTGTTCCCATCCGCAGCGGAACAAAGTAGGTCATCATTCCGTCTTCGGGATTTTGTGAAGCAAGAATATGATTGTACAATGCCCTTTCATAATAATCCATCAGTTCACTGCCGGGATTCCATGCAAACAAATGCCTTGTCAGCTTGAGCATGTTATAGGTGTTACAGGTTTCGCAGGTATTATCGCTCAGCCGGTCATTCAACTTTCCCGGTTCGCCGCAATATTCATAATTGCTGTTTCCCCCGATCACATAACTGTGATAATGCACCATCCTTTCCCAGAAAAAAGAAGCAATTGTTTTATCCCTTTCATTACCGGTAAGTTCGTATTGAACGGCGCTGCCTATGGCTTTTGGCACATTGGTATTGGAGTGTTTGCCGGGCAGGGGATCAATCCTCTTTGCCAGCTCACCCATTACAAACTCATCATAAAACTTATAGGAAAGATCAAGATATTTTTTATTTCCGGTAATAGCATAAATATGCGCCAGTACTTCGTTCATGCCTCCGTACTCACAATTCAGCATTTTCAGCCGGAGCGAGTCTGGCAGATGATTGACAGTATGGTAAGTCCAGTCGGCCATGCGTGTCACCAGTATAAGCGCTTTATTGTTTCCGGCGTACAGGTAAGCATCTACCAGCCCCGCCATTACTTTATGCACCGTGTACCAGGGGCTCCAGCCGCCGTTGAGGTCAAAACCGGAAGATTTTATCTCCCCTCTTTTTACTTTGCCAAAAATGGAGTCTTCATCGGGGATAGCTCCGATGTAACCGGACTTACGTGCCTGCTGGCATTTTTCCAGTTCATCAACAATATAGTTTACCCTGTTTCGGAATTCAGTATTGCCGCTGGAAACAAACATCATCGAAGCAGCAGATAAATAATGACCGAGCGTATGCCCGGAAAGCCCCATGCTTTCCCATCCGCGGTAAACGGAATCTTTTGTGGGCAGGCCTGCGAAAAGATGAAACCGGTGCAGCAATCTGTCCGGATTCAACGATAACAGATAAGCAGAATCCATCGACATGGCATGCGCAAAATCGCCTCCCGTAATTTTTACATCTTTCAGGTTAAACGCATAAGCACGAACAGGTATTACCGGTTTTACTTTCACCCTGTCATTGTTCTGCTCCGGTACATAAGACTGGGCGAAAGAAAATGAAAAGGGAAAGCTAATAATCAACAATAGTACTGACCTGATCATTTCACTGAAAATTTATAAATGGTAGTGTGATGATAAGTTTCTCCCGGCTCCAGAATTGTATCCGGAAACGAAGGCTGATTAGGTGAATCCGGAAAATGTTGTGTTTCCAGGCAAAGCCCTGCGTGTTTGATATACTTAATTCCTTTTCGCGTATACTTTAAAGTACCATCCAAAAAATTGCCGCTGTAGAATTGAATACCCGGTTCCGTGGTATACACTTCCATGTAGCGGCCGCTGCCGGGATGATGCAATGAAGCAACCAGATCGAGTTTCTTTTCAGGTTTCACGAAAACCCAGTTATGATCGTAACCGCCTTTTACTTTCGCAATATTCTTACCGATTTTTTTGGGTGTGAGAAAAGACATAGCCTCGCTTTCCTCATCATCGGCCAAAATACCCATATAATAAATTTTACCGGTGGGTATCAGCTGATCATTAACCGGGGTATACTTTGGCGCATTAATCAATAATTCATGATCAAGAATAGTAGAGTCGGCCCCGGCCGATAAATTAAAGTAGCAATGGTTAGTCAGGTTGATGGGTGTAGGTTTATCGGTTACTGCCGTATACTCAATCCGGAAGGCATTGTCATTACCCAAAGAGTATTTTACCTCAACCGAAAGGTTACCGGGATATCCTTCCTCGCCGTCTTTACTCAGGTATGAAAGCAGCAGGCTTGTATCGGTAACATGTTTGACGTTCCATATCACTTTATCAAATCCCTTTAAACCGCCGTGCAGCGAATTACCGTTGTTATTGGCAGCAAGCCGGTATTCTTTTCCGTTTAAGGTAAATTTTGCATTGGCAATTCGGTTGGCGTAGCGGCCCACTACGCAGCCCATATAAGGATTGCCCGGCTGCAGATACCCATCAAGCGAATCGAAACCCAGCACCACATCATCCGGTTTTCCATTTTTATCAGGAGCTAAAATCTGAGTTACGGTGGCTCCGTAATTGATGATTTTCACTGCCATCCCATTTGGATTGGAAAGGGTATATTCAAATACGGAATCCGGACCCATCATTCCGTAAAGCCTTTCTTTCGCATTTGCATTCATTGTTTTTGTTTCCGTTTTTTTGGGCTCTTCTTTTTTTTGATTTTGTTTGCAACTGATTGCAGCAGCTGCCAGCATAATTATTAAAAACTGTTTCATTTAGTATGTTGATTTTTTATTTAGTAGTTCAGCTTTACATCTGTAATCTTTATGGGAAGCCACACCTGCATTTCGCTGCGGCCCCGGTTGGCCCAGGTGTAATAAGGAATAGCGATAATTTTTCTTTTTTCCGTTTTTACAGATAATCCGTTTTCAGCCAGGTCAACAACGGGTACTTCGGCTGTAAGGGCTTTAACCGGCTCATCCTGCACTTTATAATCTATCGTTTCGAATCGGGTGGTTTCAGGAATAACGATATTCCAGGCTTTCCCGTTATTATCGGTTCCTTCCACGCAGTAAACAATCGGGCCACGCTGAATGCTGATTCTGTTTGTATTTTGTTTTAACTCGGCCCTTGCTGTTATAATTTTTGTTTCGAAAGGAATTTCGATTTCGATAATGTCTCCCTTCTTCCATTCATTGTTTACAACAATATACCCGTTCTGATAAATGTATTTATACGATTTACCATTAATAGTTAATACCGGATCAAAAAAATCGTTTGCTCCTTCATCACCATTCTGCACTGCCGAATATAAACCCCCGGGCACAATTTTATTGGTGTACCAGCCCGGCATTCTTATATAAATTTTGAATTTCGACTTTTTTACCGGATCAAGGTGCAGCTTCACTTTTCCGTTCCACGGATAGTCTGTTTCCATTTTCACATTCACATTTCCGTTTCTCAAAGCAATGGCAGTATTACTTCCTACAAATAGATTTATATAAATTGCATCATCGGTTTTGGCATAAATATAATCACCCAAAGAAGCGATCAGGCGGGCAATGTTTGCAGGGCAACAGGCCGTACCAAACCATTCGCGGCGGAAATGCTGCCCCCGGGAGGCCAGGGGATTGCCATAAAAAAACCGGTCGCCACTTAAACTCAATCCATCCAATGCACCATTAAACAGGCTTCTTTCCAGCACATCGATGTATTCCGCTTCTCCTGTCATTGCGTTCATGCGCTGGTTCCAGAAAACCATACCTACACTGGCACAGGTTTCGCAATAGGCCTGTTCGTTGGGCAAATCATAATCGGTAGTAAAGCCTTCATTGCTTCCTGCCGAACCAATACCACCGGTTATATACATATTTCGGTACACTACATCTTCCCACACGGCCCGCATGGCTTTCATATAGCCGGTATCGCCTGTATGAGCAGCTACATCAGCAGCACCGGTGTACATGTACATGGCCCGCACGGCATGGCCGGTAATTTGTGTTTGTTCCTTTACGGGTAATACGTCCTGTGCATATGCCGTATCTTTCCATTCGGTCCAGGTGTATCCTTTTGCCAGTTTTTTACCACGTTCGCTTAATAACCAATCAGCCAGCTTCAGATACTTTTCATTCTTTGTCACCTTATACAATTTTACCAAAGCCAGCTCCAGCTCCTGATGACCGGTTACCCAATGACGCTTGCCGGGGCCAAACAAGGCATCAAAATGATCGGCCCATTTGATACACACATCCAGCAGTTTTCTTTTACCGGTAGCATTATAATACGCTACTCCGGCTTCGATCATATGCCCGGCATTATAATCCTCATGCATACTCATATCGGTATACCGGTTTTGCAGGCCTTTTAATGTGTACCATGTATTGAGGTAGCCATCCGGCTGCTGCGCCGCTGCTATCTTATCAATCCATTCATCACACTTTTTTTCCATTTCGGCACTGGGATGCGTTTTTAATGAATAAGCCATTGCCTCCAGGGCTTTAAACACATCGCTGTCATCATAAAAAATGCCTTCATGGGGTTCGCCATTGTTTCTGGCTGCTCTTTCAAAATTTTTTATGCGTGGTGTGGCCACCTCCGTCTGGTAAATACACGCAGCCAGCGTTTTTGTTGCCACTTTATCAATTTTCGGCTTCCAGAATGCATCCGTAATATTCACCTGTGAAAAAGGTACCGGCTCCACCTTCTGCAAAGAAGGCTGAGAAGATGCTTTTACAATGAAAAAAAATAAGGTTAATAAAACCTGTACATATCTCATTTGTTACTTTTTTATTTTCATAATTATCTGGGTGAATGAATGAGCCGGGAAAGAATACGTAAAGTTATTTCCTTTCAAATGGATTTGTTTGCTTATTGCTTTTACCTTTTGCTCATTTTCATTATTCGCATCATAAATGCTTTTCGAATTCACTTCTATTACTTCCGCTTTATCGGTCAGCATGCCAAACTGGTTTTCAATGGTTGTCACTACCGCTTTATCCTCGCTTCGGTTTACTACATTCAGCACCAGTTCGTCTTTTACCTCATTGTAAGCCGAAGACACATCGAGGTAAGGAATATTTTTCTGGTCGCCCACATCGTACGTATCACCGCCCACATAAGCCAACACGGATTCACCATAGCAATTTTTGCCAAACAGCTGAAGCGGATAATAAATTGTCTGCAGCCAGAGTTTATCGTTTGTTACCATCATTGGCGCAATTACGTTTACCAGTTGCGCCATATTCGCCATCTTTACAATATGGGCATTACGCACAAAACAGTTCAGGAACTGAGCCACCACCAGTGCATCCTGCAGGTTGTAACGCTCTTCCAGCCCCTGCTCCGTCCAGGCCCGGTACCACACATTGTATTCATCAAAGGCAATATAAATCGGCCGGTTGATCCGGTAACGGCTTTTTACTTCATTGATCAGCGCTTCGGTACTTTTAATAATCCGGTCGGTAAATAAAGTGGCAGTCATAAATTTTTTATGATTCGAGTCGCTATTGTTCACATACTGGTGTACGGATATATAATCGATATAATTCCGCAGCTCTGTTAACACCGTACGGTTCCACTCCATCCAGTCAGCACTATAGTTGCTGCTGCCCGATGCTATCAGCTTGATGCCCGCATCACTCCACTTCATTAGTTTGGCAGCTTCCAGCGCATATTTACTGTAGTCTTCTGCATTTTTATGTCCCATTTGCCAGGGGCCATCCATTTCATTTCCCAGCCCCCAGTATTTAATATTATAGGGAGCGGCATGTCCATTCTTTGCCCGCAGATCCGAGTAGTACAATCCGGTTGGCGCATTACAATATTCCACCCAGTTTCGTGCTTCCTCAATTGTACCGGTACCCAGATTTACGCAGATATATGGCGCCGCTTTTGTTTTGGAAATAAACTTCATGAACTCATCAGTTCCTACTTCGTTTGTTTCAATGGCGCCCCATGCCAGATCTTTTCTTTTGGGCCGGCCGGCTTTTGGTCCAATGCCATCTTCCCAGTGATAACCCGAAACAAAATTGCCACCGGGATAACGGATGATACTTACACCCAGATTGTTTGTTGCCTCTATCACATCTTTACGAAAACCATCTTCATCAGCCTTTGAAGATTTCGGATCGTAGATGCCGCCATAAATGCACCGGCCCAGATGTTCGGCAAAATTTCCGTAAAGCAGGGTATCAATAGCCCCAATCTTCCTTTCGATATCAATCTTAATCTTCGCTTTCAGCGTTTGCGACTGTGCCGCCACGGCACTGAACAGTAAAATAAAAATTGAGGTTCGTTTCATTATCTTTTTATTTTTTTTGGTTATCCGCTTCAGTAATTCTGTTCAAAGTCCCTTGTGTCACTCACTTGTACTTTAGTAATACTATTCAGCTTTTCAACCGAACCGTATAAACCTCCCTCATTAATCAGTGGCAATACCATAGGGCAACCCATACACTATTCTATTCCGCACCAACTGCCATTATCTCTGCTGCATTTACCTCCTCATTGCAACCCATACTTACTTAATCCGCAGATGCCGGCAAGCTCTATAACAGCAGGGTTATACCACCTGAAATCCCCATGCATACGGATCGTCCTCTTTGTTAATACGGATTGTGTTATAGCCATAAATTTTTGCCCACCCTTCTATACCCGGCCGTATGGCCGGTTTTCCATGCACCGTCATTTCCTCTTCAATGGTTCCAATAAATTTACTGCCAATGATACTTTCATGAATAAACTCGTCTCCTCTTTTCAGTTTACCCTTTGCATACCATTGCGCCATTCGTGCACTGGTACCTGTGCCACAGGGACTGCGGTCAATCGCCTTATCGCCGTAAAATACGGCATTGCGTGCTGTAGAGGTTTTATCCAGTACGGCGCCTGTCCATAAAATATGGCTGCACCCATTAATTGTTGGATCATCCGGATGCACAAACTCATATTTCGCGTTGATGTTCTTCCTCAGTTCACGGGCCCATGCAATCAGTTTATCAGCGGGGTAATGCTCCAGCCCTTTGAAATTTTTTTGAACATCCACAATAGCATAAAAATTTCCACCATATGAAACGTCCAATACAAGCTCACCCAACTCCGGGCATTCGGCAGTTATACCCTCTTTATCAAGATAGGCAGGCACATTGGTTAGCTTTACGCTTTTGCATTTGCCATTTTCCATTTTGTACCGGATATTCACCAACCCCGCCGGTGCTTCCATTTTTATAATTCCCGGAGTTTTTGGTTTAATCAGTCCTTCTTCAATTGCAATGGTAACGGTACCTATTGTTCCGTGCCCGCACATAGGCAGGCAACCACTTGTTTCAATAAAAAGAACAGCAAAATCATTTTGCGGATCATGCGGCGGATATAAAATACTTCCGCTCATCATATCGTGCCCCCGGGGTTCAAACATCAGTCCGGTGCGTATCCAGTCGTATTGCCTCAAAAAATGCTGGCGCTTTTCGCTCATCGTATTCCCTTCGAGTTCGGGCCCCCCGTCAGCTACCAGCCGTACCGGATTGCCGCAGGTATGCGCATCGATGCATTGAAATACACAGCCTCCCGATTCTCTGATCGGAGAATTTTGAAAAGATCTTGTTATCGGTTTGGTTTTCATTCTGGTTAAAAAAATAATTAATCAGCACTATCTCAATCCTTTCAGATCATCCAGAATATATACTCCCCTTCCGTAGGTTCCTATAACCAATTTTTTATCTCTGGGATGAATAAACATATCGTTCACCGAAACAGCGGCCGGGAGGTTGCCGTTCAGCGCCACCCACAACTTACCCCTGTGTACACTCATATACACTCCCATATCGGTTGCGCAAAAGATTACATTTGGTAAGTCCGGATGTTCGGCAATAGCATTTACAGGCGATGCAGGCAGGTTGCCGGCAATCGGAATCCAGGTAGATCCATGATCATCCGAACGGTACAGATAAGGAGTATCATTATCCTGCCGCCGGTCGTTGAGCGCCACATACACCCGTGCCGGGTCAAACTTAGAAGGTATAATCTTTATAATATGCTTGTTAAAAGGCAATCCCTTCGTAATTTCTTTCCAGCTTTTGCCGTCATTCTTTGTAAGCCAGAGGCGACCGTCATCGGTACCGGCATAAATAATACCCGGCTTATCTCCTTCTGCCAGGGCGGAAATGGCCTGATGATAAATGAGGTAAGGATAATTTCCTTTTGCGGATTCTTTATTATATGAAAGATCGTCGCTGATTCTGGTCCAGTTTTCGCCTGCATCCGCTGATTTATACAAATGCTGCAGCCCGTGATAAATAATTTTGTTATCAAACTTTGAAATAAGGGTTGCGGCCAGCCATTCGCCGCGCAATGAATCAATCCGTCCTACATCAAACAGGGAAAACCGTTTTACTCCTTCCCGTCTGGGTTTACTCATATCGGTTTTCATAAGCCGGCCATAATAGGTGCTGGAGTAAACAATATTCGGATTTTGCGGGTCAATTTGTATCTGTGTGCCTTCGCCACCCGGCGCCATACGCCAGGGCCGTAATGCAGTATCGGCAGGTTTGCCAAATGTATTTGTACTGTTGCCGCTCATCGTACCTTCATCCTGCACCGCCCCAAATATGTTGAAAGGGGTACTCATATCATATGTAACCGTGTAAAACTGGGTGGTAGGAATTTTGTCAAAAAAATTTTTCCATTTTATGCCGCCATCATAGGTAATGGTTATACCCCCGTCGTTACCCACAATCATCCGGTCTGGGTTTTCTTCATCAATCCACATGGCATGATTATCTCCATGGGTCCAGTCGCTGGTTGTATCGGTTGCCAGCCAGTTTTTCCATGTTTTACCACCATCCCGGCTTATTGCCTTTGAAACACCAAAGGCATATACCTCATTTTCATCTTTGGGATCTACGCGAATTTGCCCGAACACCCATCCATAAGTACCGGAAAACGGAGTGAAAAAATCGTGTATCTCGGCCATCTTGCGCCATGTTTCTCCCTTATCATCGCTGCGGTAAACAGATCCGCCGATCACCACCTTCTGCACCTTTCTTTCATAGCTGTCTGTTTCATCAGGCCGGGGGTCGCGTTTCTTATTGTGATCGTCTACAAACGCATAAAGTACATTGGGGTTTGATTTTGCAATGGCAAGGCCGATTCTACCGGTATGTTTTGTGTCGGGCAGTCCGTTTACAATCTTCTTCCAGGTTTTACCCCCATCGGTGGTTTTATAAATATAATCCCCATCTTCAGGCACCGGATCGCTCCAGCGGCGACGGATGCGGTTCCAGAATGAAGCATAAAGCGTTTGCGGATCAGACGGATCCATCACCAGATCGATACATCCGCTCTTGTCGCTTTCATATAAAATTTTCTTCCACGTTTTGCCTCCATCAGCAGTTTGGTAAAGGCCCCGGTCGGCGTTGTATGTCCATTCATTGCCGCTGGCCGCTACATACACAATATCCGGATTACTGGGATGAACAATAATGCGGGCAATGGTACCGGTATTTTCCAGGCCGATGTGTTTAAAGGTTTTTCCGGCATCGGTTGATTTGTACATACCAATACCCGGTAAGGAAGCACGGAAAATATTGGCTTCGCCCGTTCCCACATACAGGATATTTTTATCGGAAGGGGCCAGTGCAATATCGCCAATAGACTGGGTGGCCTCCTTATCAAATAAAGGTATCCATGTGTTGCCTGCATCTTCGGTTTTCCATAAACCGCCGGTGGCAAAGGCGGCATAAATAATATTCGGATTGCCGGTAATGCCTTCTACATCCGTACTGCGACCGCTGCGGATGTCGGGCCCCGTAAGCCGCCATTGCAGATTTTTAAATGGCGACCGGGCCAGCAGTACCTGTTGCTGGCTAAAAGCCTTCAGTTTTTGCCGGCCGGTTGTGCTTTGGGCAAATACGTTGACTGACTGCAAAAAAATGCAGGCAAACAAACTGAAAAAAAAAGTGGCTTTTTTCATATAAAAAACATTTCATCTGTAATAATATGATATCTCTTAAATTTTATAACTCATTTCATGGGTATGTTTTCTAATTTTGATAAATAATATTGCGCTATATGGAAACCTATGGCCGGATATTACTGATTGCCATGCCTGCTTTTCTCTTTCTTGTTCTTTTTGAAAAATGGTATGGCTGGTACAAGGGTAAAGATACCGTTCGCAATCTTGATATGATTTCCAGCCTCAGTTCCGGTATTACTAATGTGACCAAAGATGTGCTGGGTCTCAGTATCGGCATCATCAGCTACGGCTGGCTGGCGGATCGCCTTGCTGTTATACATATTGAAGCTACCTGGCTCACTTATGTTGTAGCCTTCATTGCTCTGGATTTTGCCGGGTACTGGACACACCGTATACAGCACCGCATTAATCTTTTCTGGAACGGCCACATTGTACACCACAGCAGCGAAGAATTTAACCTGGCCTGTGCCCTTCGTCAAAGCATCTCTTCGGTTGTGAAAATTTTTGTAGTGCTGCTTATACCGGCAGCAATTTTAGGCGTTCCCGAAAATGTAATTGCCGTAGTGGGGCCGCTGCATCTCTTTGCCCAGTTCTGGTATCATACCCGTCATATCGGTAAAATGGGTTTTCTGGAAAAGATCATCGTTACCCCTTCGCATCACCGGGTGCATCATGCCATCAATAAAGAATACCTGGATAAAAATCTTTCGCAGATTTTTATTTTTTGGGATAAGCTTTTCGGCACTTTTCAGAAAGAGCTTCCTGATGTACCTCCGGTGTATGGTATTACGCGGCCCGTTGCCACATGGAATCCGATCAAGATCAATTTTCAGCACGTATGGTTGCTGATGAAAGATGCGTGGCGAACCAAAAGCTGGAAAGATAAATTGCGTATCTGGTTTATGCCAACCGGATGGCGGCCGGCCGATGTAGCCGAAAAATACCCCGTTTACAAAATTGAAAATGTGTACCACTTCAATAAATACGACACAAAAGCTTCTACTGCCTTTCATGTATGGTGCTGGATACAAATTGTGATGACGCTTCTGCTGATCAGCTATCTCTTTGGAAATATAGCGGCCATCGGCAGCCCGGATATTTTTATATACGGAGGTTTTGTCTTCCTTACCGTATTCGCCTACACGGAAATGATGGACCGAAAAGCGTATGCTTTCATTTTTGAACTGGTGAAAAATGCAACCGGACTTTATTTTATTTTTTCGCGGGGCGACTGGTTTAAAATAAACACACTAATTCCCGGCGCCAGCACTATTCTCATTTCCTACTTCATTATTGCAACTATCGCTTCCGGCTTTTTTGCCTATACGCATTACAAAGAAGACAAGCAGCAGGTATTGGCCATGTAAAAAAATTTCAAAGAACTTTTATAAAAAGTTTATTTTTTCAGCTCATTATTAACCGTTCTCCATATGGCCAGAGGATTCCCCTCTTTGAGTTCATCGGGCAGTAAACTGTCCGGCCAGTTCTGAAAACAAACCGGTCGTGCAAACCGTTTTATTCCATCGGCGCCCACGCTGGTAAACCTTGAATCGGTTGTGGCAGGAAAAGGCCCGCCGTGATGCATGCTTAGGCAAACTTCTACACCTGTTGGCACGGCGTTCAAAATAAGCCGGCCGCAAATATTTTTTACCGCTTCTACCAGTTCTTCATTGCCTCGTATATCATTTTCTGTTGCCATCAGCGTGGAAGTAAGCTGGCCCTCTGTATGCTTTGCCACTTCAATCATCTCATCCATGTTTTTGCAACGAATGATGATGGAATAAGGGCCAAACACTTCCTGATGAAGAACGGGATTATTCAGAAATGCCTGGCCGGTGGCGGTTGCAATCGTTGGCAATCCTTCATTTTCTTTTGTTTCAGTATCCGATTCGGCCACCAGATGCACTCCTTCCTGCAACAATGCGTTTCCTCTTTTTTCTTTGTAGGCTTTCACAATACCTGCGTGAAGCATAGGCCCGGGAGGTGTTTGCCGGATCAGCTTGCCAAGCTCATCTATAAATAATTTTAATTCCTCGCTTTCGATTCCGATAATCAGGCCGGGATTGGTACAAAACTGGCCAACGCCAAGTGTAATGGAAGCCGCATACATTTTTGCGATATCGGAAGCCGACGATTTAAGCTTTTCAGGCAAAAGAAAAACAGGATTGACGCTTCCCATTTCCGCAAAAACAGGAATTGGATCTTTGCGCTGGTTCGCCCAATCGAATAACTGCCGGCCGCCAAGATAAGAACCCGTAAAACCAACCGCTTTTGTATGCGGATGCATGACCAGGGCTTTACCTACCTCAAACGAAACGCCATGCACATGGGCAAAAATTCCTTTGGGCATTTTGCATTTTTCTGCGGCTTTTAAAATTGCACCCGCTACCATCTCACTTGTTTCAGGATGCGCCGGATGCGCCTTTACAATTACAGAGCAACCCGCAGCAAATGCGCAGGCGGTATCGCCACCGGCTGTGGAATAGGCAAAAGGAAAATTGGAAGACCCAAAAACTACCACCGGGCCCAGCGGTACCAGCATTTTTCTCACATCGGGCTTTGGAGGATTTTTATCCGGAACGGCTGTGTCAATTCTTGCTTCAAGCCATTGACCTTTTTCGCAGGCATCCGCATAAGAGTTTAGCTGAAAAATGGTTCTTGCTCTTTCATTCCTCAACCTGGCCTCCGGCAGATGGGTTTCCCGCATGGCGGTTTGTATCAGCGCATCACCGCAGGCTTCCATTTCTACCGCAATGGTTCGCATAAAAACGGCCCGTTGCTCCAGGCTCATTTTTCTGTAAGCATGAAACACCGTCCATGCATTATTCATTACAGAGTTGATTTCTTCTATAGTTGCGTCTTTGAACATAGACTATAGATTATTGATTACTTATTATTGATTCTTATTGTACCATCCGGAAGATAATTCTATTACCGCCAATATTCAATAATCATTAATTAATGATTGTTCATTTTCCCGGTTTTGAAAATTTCTCACTGGCATCGTCAATAACCAGCACCCAATCCGTTTGTACTTCCCCGGAAGGTGGCGGTGTCAAACTAATCTTTTCGGTCTTTTGTACAGTTATCGGTTCACCTGCATCACCTGCTCTTGGATTGAACCACCATATACGTATCTGCTTTGCCGGCATAAAGGAAAGGTTTAAAATTATATTCACGGAAACAGGTAAATAAACCATGCAGTATTTGTTATCCGCATCTCTGAATGCTGTAGCATACCCGCCTTTTTCACCCTGTCCTCCAATAACGATGCTTTGATCGGGAACACGATTGGTGACGGATCTTGATTCTATCAGTTTTCTTAAAAACCCGGCCTGGAAAGCCCCGGGTCTGTCAATGGCTTCTGTCCAGTACCGGTCGGCATGATTTATTTTTTCTTGTCCCGGGGCCCAGAACTGCCACACCGAATGATGACCATAAGTAACCCCGCAGGCCCCTGCAAAAACCGAACGATAAATTTGTTTGCGTACATCATAATCCCTGAAATACCCATTGGCAGAATCCCATTTCGGCCACGGATTCACGGGATGGTCTTCATAATTCGGTTCAGAATCCAATGTCGGTTTTACAGGTAAAAGTTTTCTGTCTCTTTCAATCCACTTCCACACCGGCACATCATGCCCGCTCCCATGTCCGCTCTGCATCATATTAATATGCAGCCAATCTTCATGATGCAAATCATAAGACGTAGAATGCTCACCGCCTGAAATATGGTAACTGAAAATTGCTTTGCTTTCTGTTCCTTCCCTGATTCCTTTCGCCATTGCCCGCCACACCGGCCGCCAATCCATCGAGTCATTTTTTGGCGGCCGGTCGCCGCCCAGTATCCAGATAATATTTGGAAAATTTTTATACCGAACGCCCAGCCATTTACCAAATGCGAAAGCATTGCTTTCATTAAATATTACCGGCCCTTCTCCCCAAAGTTTTGCTACTTTATCGCCCCAGGTTGGTAATAACCCCATAAACATATTTTTTCCCAGCGCATTTTTTACCGTCCAGTCTATCAACTCAAAATACTTTTCATTCGGCTGCGCAGGGTCAAGATTTCTCAACGGCACTTCACCATATTGATTGGGCTTTCTTAATCCATCAAACTCGGCAAGTATAACGGCCTGGATAATATTAAAACCTTTTTGTCTGCGGTTTTCTAGGTATTTTTCAATCTCTTCTTTATTCAGACGATGAAATAATTCCCAGCCGGTATCCCCAAGCCAAAAAAAAGGAGTACCATCTTCGTATTGCAGATAATGACCATCGGCTGTTACTTTTAATCTTCCATGTTTCCATTGTGACTGTGCAATAGTAAATAAAGCAATGCCCGACAAAAGAAATATCGTTGTCAGCTTTTTATACATAGATTATTGAATAATTATTATTGATTATTATCGTGCAATGTGAAAAAGTTTTTTTACGAACTCTTTGGCCAATAATCATTAATTAATAATGGGTCGGGAAGAAATCCCCTCCTGAATAATCTTTAAAATCTTCTCTCGCTCCGCTCCTTTTAAAGTTAATCTCGGCGCCCGTACATACTCGCTGCCAATACCTGTTTGCGCAGCAGCCAGTTTAATATACTGAACCAGCTTGGGATGAATATCCAGTTCCAGCAGCGGCATAAACCAGCGGTAGATTTTTGCCGCCTCTTCAATTCTACCTGCTTTTACCAAAGTATAAATAGTTACCGTTTCTTTTGGAAAAGCATCTACCAGCCCTGCCACCCAGCCATCCGCACCAAGGCAAAGCTCTTCCACAGCCAGCGTATCTACACCGCATAAAATTTTTATACGATCGCCGAACCGGTTTCGCAGCCTCGTTACATTTGTTACATCTCTTGTGCTTTCTTTCACAGCGGTTATATTGGGGCATTGAATCAGTTCTGAAAACATATCCAGCGTTACCTCTATTTTATAGTCTACCGGATTGTTGTAAATCATAATGGGCAAATCGGTGGAGCCGGCTACCGCTTTAAAATAAATCACGGTTTCGGCGTCGTCGCTTTTATAGCGCATCGGAGGCAGCAGCATGAGGCCCGATGCGCCCCAGGTACGGGCATTGGCCGCCTGCTGAATAGCTTCTTTGGTTGTACTTTCAGCAATATTCATAATCACCGGAATTTTGCCGGCTGCATAGTTAACGGCACATTTTACCAGCCGTTGCTTTTCATCAGCTGTAATGGTGCTGGCTTCCCCCAATGAACCGCCGATAATAACGCCGTGCACGCCGGCATCCATCTGCGCCTTCAGGTTTTTTTCAAACAGAGGTATATCCAGTTCATCATTTTTTGTAAAGGGTGTGAGCAGGGCGGGAAAAACCCCTTTCCATTCAAAATGCATATCCGGTAATTGTTTTTAGTTGTGAAATCAAAGCTACACACATTAAAAAAACACGGCTTCTTTTTTATTGATCTAATCCGATACTATTTTAACCATTTTTGTTTATCACCGACCAATTTTAAACTAATTTAGTACAATGAAGATTGTTCCTTTCCGTATTGCTAAAAATACGCAGGAGGCCTTCCGGGTACAGGTAGATGATATGCCGCACCTTTACAATCATCTGCACCAACATCCGGAAATTCAGCTCACGGTAATTAAAGAAAGCCACGGCACGCTGATCGCAGGAGATTATGTAGGACCTTTTCATGCGGGCGACGTATTTGTGATCGGCAGCAACCAGCCTCATGTTTTCCGAAACGATGAAAAGTATTTCAGAAAGAAATCAAGAGCCGTTGCTGTTACCCTATTCTTTGATGAAAAAACGCTGGGCGAAAACTTTTGGCTGCTGCATGAGATGAAACCCCTGCAGTCATTTCTGAAAAACAGTTTGGGAGGCTTCCGGATTACCGGCAAGAAGAGAAAAATTCTTGCTGACAAAATCAGTGCAATCGTCAATAAAGAAGGTATTGAAAAGGTTATCGCCTTTCTGGAGATCATGAAAGAACTTGCCAGCCGGAAGGAAATGTCTCCGCTGTCACGGCCTTTTATTCAGCGCAATATCAAAAGTTACGACGGTAACCGGCTGAACAAAGTGCTTGAATTTACTTTCAGAGAATTTCACCGCACCATCACCTTAAAGGAAGCGGCATCAGTAGCTAATCTTACGCCGGAAGCTTTTTGCAAATATTTTAAAACCCGAACCCGCAAGACGTATATAAGTTTTCTGAATGAAATACGAATTAACCATGCCTGTCGTTTGCTTGCCGAAGATAAAACCGTAGCGGATATCAGTTTCGAATGCGGCTTTAACAATCTCTCCAACTTCAACCGGATTTTCAGAAAAATCAAAAAAGTTTCGCCGGGCAAATGGCGAAGCCGCCTTCCGTCTCCTTAATCCTTTGAAAAAGTACAGCCAAAAGAATTGCTTTAGCTGGCACCGAGAAATCTCCCCTACCTTTATAAAAGTAAACCCCCAACAAGATGAAACGCCTGATTGCTTTTTTACCATTTACCTTTTGCCTTTTGGCTTTTTCTCAAACCCAAAAACCCGTATTGCATGGAAAAAACTGGATGGCCATTACGGGTAAGCCGCTGGCTGCTACAGCCGGTTCAATGATTTTTCAAAAAGGCGGAAATGCCGTAGATGCCGCCTGCGCCATGCTGGCCGCTACCTGTACGATGTGGGATGTACTAAGCTGGGGCGGCGAAACACAGGCCCTGATCTATAACCCGAAAACAAAAAAGGTAATCGCCATCAATGCACTTGGCGTTGCGCCTACCGGAGCCACGGCTGAATTTTTTAAAAGCAAGGGGTACGATTTTCCTCCGGAATACGGTCCGTTGGCTGCCATTACTCCCGGCACTCCCGGAGGATTATGCCATATGCTGGCCGAATACGGAACCATGAGCCTTAAAGAAGTACTGGCTCCGGCTATGCAGCTTGCCGCCGGTTATCCTATTGAAGCGCAAACGGCAAACAGTATTGAAAGAAGCAAGGCCCGCATAAAAGAATGGCCCTACAGTAAAGCAGTTTTCCTTACTCATCCCGGAGAAAAAAGAGAAGCGCCGGAAGCAGGTGAAATTTTTGTTCAGAAAGATCTTTTGGAAACCCTTACCAAAATGGTGGAGGCCGAACAGGAAGCCCTGAAGAAAAAAAAGTCAAGAAAAGAAGCGATTATGGCTGCCTGTGATCGCTTTTACAAAGGCGATATTGCCCGGGAATTTGTACGAGGTTGTAAAGAACAGGGCGGGCTGATAACAATGGAAGATCTGGCCGGCTGGAAACCCATTGAAGAAGAACCCCTGCATGTAAACTACAAAGGTATTGATGTGTACAAGCTGCAGCAGTGGACACAGGGCCCTGTAATGCTGCAGGCATTGAATATTCTGGAAAATTTTGACCTCAAAAGCATGGGCTATAACAGCACCCGTTATATTCATACGCTGTACCAAACCATGAATCTTGCTTTTGCCGACCGCGATTTTTATTACGGCGACCCCTACTTTCCTCCCGAAGAGCCGATGAAAGGTTTGCTCAGCAAAGAATATGCAAAACAAAGAGCAAAGCTTATCAACTGGCAGCGTAATGATGCCACCGCCGCACCCGGCGATCCATATCCTTTCGAAGGAAAAGCAAATCCGTTTATGGATTACATGAAACAGCGCGGATTTTTAAAAAAAGATACTGCCGATCCCAGCCGCGGCTTTGTTCCTGGCCACGATGCCCGAAATGAAGCAGGCATTAATTTTAATAAAAGAAATGAAATATCCGCCTCCTCCTTGTGGGCAAATGCCTTTCCCCATCAGGAGAAAGACGATACAGAGCCGGAGGCTTATCTCGATCGCCTGTGGCGCGGCACTACTTCTGTGCAGGCTGCCGATAAAGAAGGCTGGGTAGTATCCATCACCCCCAGCGGCGGATGGGTGCCTGCCTGTATTGCCGGAAAAACAGGCATTGGCATGAGTCAGCGTCTGCAAAGTTTTGTGCTCGATCCATCACTCGATCCTTTCAATGTGATTGAACCCGGCAAAAGACCCAGAGTAACGTTGACGCCAAGTCTTGCAATAAAAGACGGCAAACCGTTTTTATCTTTCGCCGTACAGGGCGGCGATACACAAGATCAGAACCTGCTGCAGTTCTTTTTGAATGTGGTAGAGTTTGGAATGAATGTACAGGAAGCTGCAGAAGCTGCCAATATCAATACCAACCAGCTATGGCTTTCACTCGGCGGTACCCGAACAGCCGACCGGAGGCCAAGAGCAGGCAGCCTGTTGCTGCACAATAACACCCCCGAATGGGTACGAAAAGAATTGCGGCAAATGGGTTACACATTAAGCTTTGACGACCGCACCAGTGGTCCTATCAATGCTATATTTTTTGACTGGCAGCACGGCACGATGTGGGGTGGCAGCAGCAATCATGGCGAAGATTACGGAATCGGGTGGTAGCTCTGCCAACTAATTTTTACTATCGGCTGCTGAATTACTAATCAGCCAGGCTTCTTGTATGCCTGAGTTTTCATCAGACCTGTTTAAACAATTAGATGGGTTGATTTCAATATATTGGGCAGCAAATTATCATGCTATCGGCCCTAAAAAGTTACAAATCACCGGCTGTAACCTTTTTTCATGATAAAGAGTTGCGAAAGGCTGATTGAACAGAGCTATCAATGACGACATAAAATAAATACGACCCCGTTAAATTCTTTTTTAAAAAAATAGAAAAAAATTTTACAACCATTTGGAGCGTTTAAAAAAATAATAGAGCAATCCGCAGGCCAGCAGTGTACCCAGAATGACCCAGTAAAAACTGTAATACCCTTCGGACTGGGGAATAAATTTGAAATTCATTCCCCAGAAACCGGCCACCATGGTAGGCACCGCAATGATGGCCGCCCAGCCCGCAAATTTTTTTGAAGTATCGTTTTGCGAAATAGATAATAAAGAAAAATTCGCTTCAAGCGCGGTGTTCAGCAATTCTCTGGTATTGTCCACCATTTCATTGACTCGCACCACATGATCGTACACATCGCGGAAATAAGTTCTCGTTTCTTCCGAAATATATTTAATATCAAACCGCATCAGCCGGTTGCATACATCCACCAGCGGAGACACGGCCCGCTTTACTTCCAGCAATTCACGTTTCATCTGGTATATCTGTTCCGTAGTTTCCCGGCTGGGCTTTTCTTTGAATATTTTATCCTCAATTCGCTCCAGTTCCAGTTCCAGTTCATGTACTACGGGAAAATAACGGTCAACAATAAAGTCCATCACCGCATAAAGTACAAAACCCTGGCCCATGCTTAGTAACTCAGGCATGGTTTCGCAGCGGGCCCTCACCTCGGTGTATGGAACGGAGGAGCCATGCCTCACTACCACAATAAATTTCCGGCCTACAAAAAAATGCGTTTCCCCGAACTCGATATGATGGTCTTTGTTCATTTGTACGGTGCGCAGTACAACAAAAAGCGAATCACCGTACATTTCAATTTTGGGACGCTGATGTGCCGAATGAGCATCTTCCACGGCCAGATCATGAAGACCAAACTGCTCCTGTACCTGCGAAAGGGTTTCTTCTGATGGCTCATGCAATCCGATCCATACAAACTGGCCTTCATCTTTCAGCACTTTATGCACTTCCGAAAGTTCCACATCGGCCGTGCGGCGGCCTCCGGCATATGCGGCGCAGTTAATTATCTGTTTCATAAAATCAAAAGTTAGTACAAATTTTAAATTATCCGGCAGAATGCACTTGCTGATGCCTTCGCAATACAAAAAACGGATTGTCCGGTAAAAGTATAAACCGGAAAAAAGCGCCTCCGCCTTCAAACAGTCCGGTGTTACCTATCAGATAATAGAAAGCTTGCCTAAGTTTGTGTTATGAAAAAACTGCTGCTGCCCGGTTTGCTTCTTTGCTGCAGGGCGATTAGTGCGCAAAATGATTTTAGTACAGACAGTGCCTTTCTTATCCGCCTTAACCAGACTATAGATCATTACGTTATTGAAAAAAATATTCCCGCCCTTGATAGCCTGTACGCATACGATTTTGTCTTCAGCCACGGAACGGGATTGATTGAGGGAAAAGAAGGCTGGATGAAAACGGTTCGGTCGGTTAATAATATATCACGGCTTCACGATTCCGTAAATGTTGAATTGCATCCCGGTACCGGAATCGTCAGAGGAAAATTATCCGTGAAAAGAAAAGCAAATACGCCTGGCGAACCCGATGTAACGTATTGGATAAAATACATTCGTGTATATGCCCGGCGAAACGGAAACTGGCAGCTCATCTCTCATATTACCACTCATGAATTTCATATGTTTATTAATTAACTTACCGCCCCGGGCGGTTAATAATTCTGTTATAGGTTATGCCTCTTACTAATCGTTTTCGGAAGGCGTGCAGATGACTGCTCATGAGTTTTTCAATGAAAAATAAAATTATAAGATAATTTACCAGTAATAAACTTATACAAACAGGTATGGATAATTCAAAAGATCTGCGACTGGCTGTACTCATAGATGCGGATAATATTCCTCATCGCCTCATCAGCGGAATTCTTGAAGAGGTGGCCAAATACGGCATACCTACATTCAAACGCATTTATGGCGATTGGACAAAACCCCATATCGGCGGATGGAAAGCTGTACTGCTGGATCATGCCATTACACCGGTACAGCAATACAGCTATACGACGGGGAAAAATGCAACCGATTCGGCCATGATCATTGACGCAATGGATATTTTATACACAGGCCGGGTAGATGGTTTTTGCCTGGTAAGCAGCGACAGTGATTTTACCAGGCTGGCCACAAGACTGAGAGAAGCCGGCATGAAAGTATTTGGAATGGGCGAGCAAAAAACACCGGCGGCATTCCGGGCTGCCTGCGATAAATTTATTTACATTGAAATACTGGACCAGGATGAAGCTCCATCCGAGCAAAAGAGAAAACCGGTAAAAAAAGAAAAATCAATTATTAAAACAGACAAAAATCTTGTTCACCTTTTATCAGCAAGCATCAACGACATCGCTGATGAGAACGGCTGGGCCTATCTTGGCGAACTCGGAAATCTTCTATTAAAGAAAAGACCCGACTTTGACCCGCGCAACTACGGGTTCGAAAAACTGTTGCCGCTCATTAAAAGCCTGCCTGAATTTGAAATTGATGAACGTGAAACCGGAAAACGAAACGTACGACTTGTTTACGTACGAAACCGGTAAAAGAATCGACCAGGTTTATGCCTGTAATGCCGGCAGTTCCTTACATTTGATAGACCAAAGCCTGCACCTCAATGAAAAATTCCCGGGATATCATAATCAATTTTTGCCCCACCGGCATGGTGCCTACCCGAAGACACACTCCCTTTGTACCAATATCGCCTGACGAAATAATTGAAGAAGTACACAAAGCATTTGAAACAGGTATTACTATTGCCCATCTGCATGCCCGGGAAGAAGATGGCACCCCTTCGTGGAGAAAAAATATTTACCGTACTATTTTTGAAGGCGTACGCAAATACTGCCCTGGCCTGGTAATATGCGGCAGCACATCGGGCCGCACCTTTCATGAGTTCGAGAAACGTTCTGCCGTAATAGAACTGCAGCCGGATATGTGTTCACTTACCCTCGGCTCTCTCAATTTTATGAAACAGGCCTCCGTCAGCGATCCCGGAATGATTGCCTCCCTGGCAGAAAAAATGCAGGAATACGGAGTACATCCCGAACTGGAATGTTTTGATCTGGGCATGATCAACTATGGAAAGTACCTCGCCGCAAAAGGGGTTATTCACCCTCCGTTTTACTGGAATCTGTTATTCGGAAATATAGCCGGGCTACAAGCCAGCCTGCCCCAGTTGGGCGCCGCAGTCAATGAACTGGGGCCGGATCAGCACTTTGTATCGCTGGCAGGTTTAGGAAAAGATCAGTTAATGATAAATGCCATTGCAATAGCTGCCGGCTATGGTGTGCGGGTCGGTATTGAAGACAATATTTGGTACGACGAAGGACGAACGATAAAAGCAAGCAATATAGCCCTGCTGCAGCGTATCCATGCCCTGTTGAAAATTCATGAAAAAAATTATATGAAACCAGAATCCTTTGGCAAACTTGGATTTTACAATGCACAAAATATTTATTCTGGGTTATAGCGAATCGTTTATTTCTTTACTGCTGGAAACGTTAAAAGTCAACGGCATCGTAAAAGACATCGTCATCGTGAAGAACACCGAAGTAAAGGAGCAATATCCCTTCCGTCCGGCTGTTACTTCGGTTGAAATCATCAATTCCGCCCAGTGGAGACACGTCACTTCCAGCGATCGTTTTGTTTTCGGCGTAGGCTCTCCTTCGGTTAAAAGAAAAGTTTTTGAATCGTTTCGTGAAAGCCATGGTATAACGAAAGAAAATTTTCTCAGCGTCCGCCATCCTTTTAATGTCACCGCTTCTTCCGCATTGATCGGTAAAGGCTGCTATTGCGAGCCGTCTGTAATTCTTTCTCCTTTTTCCAGTATCGGCTTCGGCGTTACCATCAACCGCGGCGTTACCATCGGCCATCATACAGTAATAAAAGATTTTGCCACCATTTATCCGGGCACTCACATTGCCGGTCATTGTGTAATTGAAGAAGGGGTTCATATCGGCATGGGTACTTCGGTATTTAACAATGTAAAAATCGGAGCCGGTTCGGTAATTGGCGGAGGCAGCACCGTTACCGAAGACATTCCCGGAGGAGTAACCGCCTGGGGCAGCCCCTGTAAAATCATTAAGTCGGCCGATCATGCCGGATGACCGTTCACCTGTAGTTTCTGTCTGTATTCAGACCTATCAGCACGCTGCATTCATTGCTCAGTGTATTGAAAGCGTATTGCAGCAGCAAACGGATTTTTCTTTTGAAATAATTATAGGCGAAGATGATTCTACCGACGGAACAAGAGACATCTGCATCAGATACAGTCAGAAATATCCCGGCATCATCCGCCTTTTTTTGCGAAGCGAAAAAGACAAAATTTATATCAATGGCGAAAAAACCGGCCGGTATAATATGATAAACAACCTGAAAGCCGCCCGTGGAAAATACATCGCTCTGCTGGATGGCGATGATTACTGGCCCGACCCCCATAAAATGCAAAAACAAGTTGACCACCTTGCTGCAAATCCCGGTTACAGCATCTGTTATTGCGATTTCTATACCCTGAAGAACGATAAACTTTACCGTCATTCATCCCTAAAGAAAAAATTATTTCAGCCAAAGCCTGCTGATCTTGCGCATCATTGTTTTATACAGCCCTGCACCTGCATGTTTCGTAATCCGGGGTTTGATTCCATCCCCGATCACTATTGGAAACTGCCGGTGCTGGATTATTGTCTGTTTCTGGAAGCCGCCGGCCGCGGAAAAATTTTTTATATAAAGAAATACATGGCTGTGTACCGGCACCATCCCACAGGGTTCTGGATAGGAGCCGGTAAAGAAAAAAATTTAATCCGGCTATTGAATTTTCTTGATATAATGATTCCCCATTCGCAAGGTATTATCCAAAAAAAATTAAAACAGCAGCGGATAAGAAGAATAAAACAACTGATGCGGTGGTATATCCGCACAAAACAGCATGAAAAACTTTACAGTCTAAAAGAAAAACTGGAAATGCCGTCATCGGCCGTCAAAATAAAAAATATAAACGGCTACATCCGCCTGAATCAAATACGTTATGCTTTCAAAAAGATTATAACTCTAAAAAAAGGCCGACGGACAGAATAGTATTAAAAAAGAGTTTTCACGGGATTTTTTCTTTCGTTAAACCGTTAGTCCGGCCAATGACTTTCGGCCAAAATTCGGTAACTTTTCCATTCACAGGCAACCCGCCATGCCCGCCTTCCGATTTCTTAACCGTAAAACAACCACATTGCTTTCTGCTGAAGAACTGAAGTATCATATCAGAGGATGTACAAACAACAGCAGGGAGAGCCACAAAAAAATCTACAGCTCTTTCTATGGGTATGCCATGGCTATCTGTCACCGGTATGCAGCAAGCCAGGAAGATGCAATGGAAATACTGAATGATGGTTTTCTGAAAATTTTTAAAGAAGTTAAAAATTTTACCCCGGCTTATGAAGACGTGATAAGTTCCTTTAAAGGATGGCTGCGGAAGATCATGATCTATACAGCTATCGATCATTTCAGGAAAAATCAGAAACATCAGCTGAACAGTGATCTTGATTCGATAGTGTATCAGCTTCCGGCACGGAACGAAACCGCCCTGGACCGGCTTTCGCACGAAGAAATCATACGCTGCATCCAGTTACTGACACCCGCTTACCGAACGGTTTTGAACTTGTTTATTATTGAAGGTTTCAGTCATGAGGAAATAGCAGAACAACTCGGCATCGCCATTGGTACATCAAAATCAAACCTGGCAAAGGCCCGAAGACAATTGCAAAAAATATTATTTAAGCAAAGCGAAATTGAAATAAACAGAAATGTCATTTGACGAATTCGATAAACTGATTCGGGATGCAGCCGATAATCATCATCCCCCCTACAGCGAAGGCGGGTGGAAGCAAATGAAGAAGCTGCTCGACAAACATCTTCCCGAAAAGAGAGACGGCCGAAGGTTTGCATTCTTCCTGCTGCTGTTTCTTTTGCTTTCGGGCGGACTTTATACTGCATTGAAATACCTGCCTGGAATCAACAAGAAAACGGCCGTTCATCAAAATGCCGGGGCACCTGAAAAATCCCTCATTGATGAAAATGCCGAAAATAATATTGCTCCGGAAAGAAAAGTATCCGATGAAATCAATAAACCCGGCCTTGCATCGCCGGAAAAAGAAAAAAATAATTTAATTCCTGCAGACAATAATGCCGGGAAAAACATAAGAAATGAAAATACGATGAAGAAAAATGACGCCGCAAAAGATCCGTCATCCGTTTCCGTACTATCATCCGATGACAAACTGCAAAAAGACAGACGCATTACCCGCTCCAAAAAAATAAAAACCAATCTTGTTGCAGAAGCAAATGAAGAAACGGCACCCGATCCTTTCAGCAGCCAGGAAAATAATTACGAACCGAAAAAGGAAGATACCGCCTTTATAACCAGCCCTGAAAAAACTGAATCCGAAAAAAATATTCCTGTTGAAAAAGAATCACGCTCAAACCAGAAAGAATCCGAAAAAGCAAAACCCGAAGAAACTTCATCTGCTGCCGATACAATTCTCAAAAAAGAAGAACGTACGGAAAAAGCGAAAATCAAAAAAGGAGGATTCAGAAATTTTTTCTTCACCCTTTCTGCGGGTCCGGATGTAAGCGCTGTTCGGATTGATCCCGGCAAAGTTCAGGCTGCTTACGGTGTGGGTATCGGGTATGCATTTACAGAAAGATTTTCTCTGCGAACAGGCTTTTATTCGGCCCGAAAAGTATATACTGCGCAGGGAAGTGACTATAAGGCCTCCCAAACTTTCCTGAACTACTATCCCAATTTAAAATCTGTGGATGCCGATTGCAGGGTGTTTGAAATACCTGTTCTTATTGATTATGTGTTCGATCCCCAAAAAAGCCAAACCTGGTTTGCCGCTGCAGGCCTTTCTACCCTGCTGATGAAAAAAGAAACTTATGGCTATCACTACCGTTATACAGGCAGTTCTTACTACACGTATAAAGAGTGGACGATACAAAATGAAAATAAACATTTATTTACTGTACTCAGTATTTCCGGCGGGTATGCTGCCCGGTTCAATAAATTGTTTTCGCTGAGGGCAGAACCTTATATAAAAGTGGCGCTGAGCGGAATCGGCCATGGAAAAATAAACCTCAACAGCGGGGGTGTTATTTTCTCAGCCATCATTAAACCATTTGACTACTGAAAATCCGGCATAAAGAAAATATCTGTTATCTGAAATTCGTTTTAATATCACTCTTGTATGAAAACAAAACACTCCTGTATCATTTTTGCATTTTTACTTCTCTTCAGTATTGTAATGATTATTTCCTGCAGTAAGAATGGAGGAGGAACCAATAATAACTGCGCAGGCGTTACCATAACGGTAAGCGGCACTACCACCAACACATCGGGCGCAGGCGCTACCGATGGCAGTATTTCTGCTTCGGCCTCGGGGGGCTCCGGGTTTACATTCAGGCTGAACAATGGTTCGTTTCAATCGTCCGGAAATTTTACCAATCTGGCCGCCGGCACCTATACCGTCACTGCCAAAGACTCCCGGGGCTGCACCGGCTCGGCCCAGTTTACCGTTAATGTAAGCGATCCCTGCAGTTCCGTTAGTTTTACCGTAAGTGCGGCGCCGTCTTCGGGTTCTCCGTGCCCGCCGCTGAATGGCAGCGTTACCATTTCTACCTCTGGAGGAGGCAGCGGTTTTACTTATAATCTTAACGGGTCTGCTTTTCAGTCATCGCCTACCTTTACTAATCTGCTTCCCGGAAATTATACTGCAGGCGCCAGAGAAAGCGGAGGCTGCATAAAAACGGTTCCGGTTACCGTTGGCACACTTCCGGCCGGCCCTTTATTCACTGCTGTAAAATCGGTCATCACAGCCAATTGTGCCATCAGCGGATGCCATAACGGAACACAGCCGCCCAATTTTACCAACGACTGTACTATTGTTGCCAATGCAACGCTTATCAAACAAAGAGCCGTAGACGGAAATCCTTCCTTTATGCCCCCCACCGGGCCGCTGTCGCAGGCCGACAGAGATAAAATCACTGCGTGGGTAAACGCCGGCGGAAGGTATACAGATTGATTTTTTGTACCCGGCTATTATGCTGCTGTCGGCATTTGTTGCGTTGCACTCTTGTACTTCTATTCCGCTTCTCAGCATTTGCTGCTGCAGTATGTAAGCAAGATGAAGTATATGCAAAGCACATTGCCAACAGCAGGTTCAGGCATTCACTACAATTTCTTTTGTCAGGGTATAACCATCTTTTACATTTCCGGTTACCACAGCCATTTGTTCTGCCAGGCTGTCCTGAAAAATACCGTCTCCCGCATTTGAAGTATCGGCTTTACCGCGTGCAGCATAAAGAGACGAGGTGGTATACACCTCGTTCGATATATGTTCAGGAAATGCCACTTGTGTTACCAGCAGCGATTTTCCCGAACTGTCTTTTATTTCCAGATGAATATGCGGCGCCCGGCCGCTGTACCAGCCCGGATAGATGGAAACAAAAGATACTTTTCCGCCCACATCCGTTGTTTGTCTTCCGCGCAGAAAATGAGCAGCGCTAAAATCGGACCGCTGCATAGAATGATTGCCGTATTCTGAATAATTTCCATCTTTATCGCAGTGCCATATGTCTACCAGTGCACCTGCCAGCGGTTTGCAATCATTGTTTTTATTGAGAATGGTAAGATGGATCAGCAAGGCAATGCCCTGCCTGTCCCTTGTGATATTAGCCTGCACCAGTTCTGCTGGTGTTTTGGTAGGAAAAGGCCCCCGCGTTTCGCGGGGCGAAAGATTGCAGTCAGCATCTTGCGGTGTGCCGGTGTTTTTTTTCTTATTACCCAACAGAGCAGAAAGGGTAAACAATGAGCCCAGACCCAGCAGCCCGCTTTGCAGAAATTTTTTCCGTTGCATAATTTCAGGCATTAACAATAAATAAACTCAGGGAAGCGAACCGGTAAAGTTATGGAAGAACACAACACGTTGTGTTAAATAAGCGATTTCAGCTTTTCCACCACCGTATCTATTTCTTCTTTTGTATTATGCCTGCTGAAAGAAAACCGAACCGCCACGCGGTTGGGGTCGTTGCTGATGGCACGAATGACATGCGATCCCTGGTCGGCTCCGCTGGTGCAGGCGCTGCCGCCGGAAGCACAGATATTGTTGATGTCGAGATTGAACAACAGCATTTCCGATTTCTCGGTTTTTGGAAACGACACATTCAGCACCGTATATAAGCTTCTTCCGTTATAATCGCCGTTGAAGCGAACTGCCGGCAAATGCTTCATCAGTTGTTCGGCCATATACGATTTCAGCGACTGTATATAAGCGCTGTCTTTTTCATAATTTTCGGTAGCCAGTTCCAGCGCTTTGGCAAAACCTACAATACCATAAAGGTTTTCGGTACCGGCCCGCATATTTCTTTCCTGCCCTCCGCCGAAAATAAACGGCTTGATCTTTACATTTTCATTTACATACAAAATCCCAACGCCCTTCGGTCCATGAAATTTATGCCCCGCGGCAGAAATGAAATGAACCGGAGTATTGCGAAGATCGATGGGGTAATGCCCCACCGTTTGTACACAATCGGAGTGAAAGATGGCGTTGTATTTTTTACAAAGATTGCCCACCGCATCTATGTCGAGCAAATTACCAATTTCGTTATTAGCGTGCATCAGGCTTACCAGGCATCTTTCTTCATGCGCGGCCAGTTGTTCTTCCAGATCCTTGAGATCAACATGGCCGCTGGAAAGAATTTTTACAAAACTGCTGGTTACCCCATCCATACGATCGTAATGCTCTACCGTATGCAGCACCGCATGATGCTCGATAGGAGAAGTGATGATGTGCCGGCAACCCAGGTCGCGAAGGGAAGCTGCGATGGCCGTATTGTTGCTTTCGGTACCGCCGCTGGTAAAAAATATTTCAGCCGGATGGGCATTTAAAATTTTCGCTACCTTTTTTCTTGCATTTTCTATTGCCAGCCGTGTTTCTCTGCCATAAGAATATATCGAAGAAGGGTTGCCAAAATGAGTGGTCATATAGGGCAGCATAGCGTCCAGCACTTGCTTATCGAGTGCTGTAGTGGCGGCATTATCAAAGTAGATGCGGTTCATATGCTGTACCCAAAAGCGGTATTTGGAATTTTAAAACCGGGTGCAAAGATAAGTACAGGAAGGGTTATTTGCGAATACAGCCGGGTTTATATCAATGTCAGTATATAAGCCCGTTTGTTCTATACTAAACTCATATATCAAAGAGATTAATCCTTGAGAAGAAAGCATATAATTGATTAAAATAATCTAACTTTAGCAGTACTCCTTTACCCTTTATTAAACGGCACTGTTCTGATAAGTACAAACAGAAACGGCATACCCGTAAACTCAAACCTTACAAAAACAGGATGTTGTTATTTCAGATCAGCAAACAATTAAGCTGTGATTGTGGAATGTCCGGTTTTATAAAACAATTATCGGTTGCCAGGCTGAAGGTACCGACCAAAGAAATCTTTGGGCGATATGCAAAGCTTTACCTGCTCTCTTGTTTTTGGGGGAACCGTTTTACAAGGGCATCCGGCTTACAAAGAACAGCAGCCAGAAAGAAGAATTGTAATAGAAACCCCGGGGGTTAAAAATCTAAATTTTAGAGTTGAAAGACAAAATAGAACAATGAGATAATGTGAAATAAAAAAGCCCCCGATAAACGACGAGGGCGGCGTTAATGATTTCTCAACGGAAAAATCCTTATTGTGATTTGCTTCGTTGTAAAGTTAGAACTTTTATTAAAAAAAATATCATGGATAAAAAAATTCTTGGACTTGATCTTGGCGTTTCCTCAATAGGCTGGGCATTAATCTGTGAAGGAGAGAACAACAGATCAATCCTGGGTTTAGGAAGCCGTATAATTCCATTAAATACAGATGAGAAAGAGGAATTCAGTACCGGCAACGCAATTTCCAAAAACCAAAAAAGAACACTAAAAAGAACCCAGCGGAAGGGATATGACCGTTACCAGTTGAGAAGAAAAAAACTCGTTGAGTTGCTTACAGAATTCCGAATGATGCCGGAGAAAGAACTTATGAACATCAGCTCACTCGGCTTGTATGGTTTAAGAAATAAGGCTGTAAAAGAAAAGGTGGAATTAAAAGAGCTAGGCAGAATATTCTATCATCTTAATCAAAAACGGGGATATAAAAGTAGCCGGAGTGATGCAAACCTGGATAAAAAAGATACGGAATATGTGGCAGCAGTAAAAAGCAGACATCAGCAAATAAAAGAAGCCGGATTTACCATTGGTCAATATTTCTATAACAAATTACTTGATGACAAATACTACCGGATAAAAGAGCAGGTTTTTCCAAGAGAGGCCTATATCGAGGAATTTGACGCAATTTGTACCCAACAAAAAAAATACCATCCTGTCCTTACAGACGAAGTAATTCACAAACTAAGAAATGAAATAATTTATTATCAGCGAAAACTGAAGTCACAGAAAGAACTCTTAAGCATTTGCGAGTTCGAAGGACAAGAGCGAAACGATGAAAAAGGGAATATCATTTTTACAGGGCCAAAGGTAGCACCCAGAAGCTCTCCGCTCTTTCAATTCTGCCGTATTTGGGAAACAGTAAACAATATTTCGCTTAAGGTTAAAAATCCCGAAGGGTCAAAATACAAATGGGCAGACTTTATTCCTTCCCTTGAGCAAAAGAACGAGATAGTTAAGTATTTAAATACGCATGCCACATTAAGCAATGCAGAGTTATTGAAAATACTGAACCTGAAAAAGGAAAATGTATATTTAAATAAACAGCTTGTCAAAGGCATTAAGGGCAACAGCACCTACACAGAAATTGACGCTGTACTAAGCAATAAAAAACTACTCCAATTTACTGTTACCACAAAAGAATTGCCATCCAAAGCCTATTTAACAGATAAAAAAACCGGCGAAATGTTAATGGAAACTTCGGGATGTGTAGTGGATGCAAGCATTGAAAAAGAGCCATTTTATCAGTTGTGGCATACCATTTACTCCATTAAAGACATGGATGAGTGCAAGAGAGCTTTAATGACGAGGTTTGATATTCCGGAAGATGAAGCCGAAGCATTAGCGAAAATTGATTTTACCAAACAGTCATTCGGTGATAAATCAGCAAAGGCAATTCGCAAAATCCTTCCGTATTTGATGCAGGGCCATCATTATGCTGATGCATGCAGCTTAGCAGGTTACAATCACAGCAACAGTTTGACAAAAGAAGAACAGCAAAAACGAAACACAGGCGATTTGCTGGAAAATCTTCCTAAGAACAGCCTCCGTCAGCCGGTTGCGGAGAAGATTCTCAACCAGATGATAAACCTTGTTAATGCCATAATTGATAAATATGGAAAGCCTGACGAAATCAGGGTGGAACTGGCAAGGGAACTGAAGCAAAGTAAGGATGAAAGAAATGAAGCTGATAAACAAAACTCGCTGAACAAAAAGCTGAATGAAGAAATTGCAAAACGATTAAGGGAACTCGGATTACCGGAAACTAAGCGCTTTATTCAAAAGTACAAATTCATATTTCCTGCTAAAGATAAAAAGTGGAATGAAGCACAGGCTATTAATCAGTGCATCTACTGCGGCGAAACATTTAACCTCACTGAAGCCCTTGCCGGCGATAATTTTGATGTAGACCATATCATACCACAGGCCTTGTTGTTTGACGACTCCCAAACCAATAAAGTTCTGGTTCACAGAAAATGTAATAAAGACAAAACAAACACAACTGCTTATGACTATATCGCTTCAAAGGGCGATCAGGCTTTGGCCGACTATATAGCTCGTGTGGATGATTGGTTTTCGAGAGGCGTAATCTCCTTCAGTAAAATGCAAAGATTAAAAACCTCTTACAACGATTATCTCGAAAGAAAAAAACAGAAAAAAGAAACACAGGCCGATAAAAGACTCTGGGAAAACTTTATTGACAGGCAACTCAGGGAGTCGGCCTATATATCCCGGAAAGCAAGACAGATATTAAAAAAAGTATGCAATCAGGTTCACACTACCGAAGGTACAGTTACGGCTAAGCTGCGGCAGCTCTGGGGCTGGGAAGATGTGTTACTTCAATTACAATTACCCAAATACAAAGAACTGCAGCTAACGGAAATAAAGGAATGGCAAAGCGACCATGGCAAGAGAAAGCATCAAAAAGAAGAAATAAAAGAATGGAGCAAAAGAGACGACCACCGACACCACGCCCTGGATGCGTTGACGATTGCCTGTACCAAACAAGGGTTTATTCAAAGAATAAATACCCTGAATGCCAGTGATGTCAGAAACGAAATGAATAAAGAAGTAGAAGGCGCCAGCTTAGAGTACAATGACAGATTAACCCTGCTGGAAAAATATCTTTTGCTGCAACGGCCTTTTACAACCGATCAGGTAAAAGAAGAACTGGCAAAGGTTTTAATATCCTTTAAACCCGGCAAAAAAGTAGCCAGTTCAGGTAGCCGGAAAATGAAAGTAAACGGCAAAAAACAGGTGGTTCAAAAAAATATTATTGTACCAAGAGGGCCTTTAAGCGAAGAAAGTGTATACGGGAAAATTAAAATCACCGAGCCCCATAAACCGGTTAAATATCTTTTTGAAAATCCGCATCTGATTTTCAAGCCATACATTAAAGAAAAAGTGGAGCAACGACTGGCTGAATATAACGGTGATGTAAAAAAAGCAATCGCATCGTTGAAAAAAACACCACTGTACCTAGATAATGAAAATACAAAAATACTGGAGTATGGAACTTGCTATAAGGAGGAAGTGGTTATCAAGTATCCGGTCGCTTCCCTTAAAGTAAAAGATATTGAATTTATTGTTGATAGAAAAGTGAGAGAGGTTATTACACAACGGCTGGAACAATTCGATAATAAAGAAAAAGAAGCTTTTAAAAATCTGGAAGAAAATCCCATATGGTATAACAAAGAAAAAAAGATCCCCATAAAAACTGTCCGCTGCTTTACCAGGCTGGCTGCTGTAGAGCCGGTAAAAAAAGACCCCGACGGAAATATCATTGGTTTTGTAAAACCCGGAAACAATCATCATATTGCCATTTATACGGATGAGCATGGAAAAAAACAGGAGCACCTTTGCTCATTCTGGCATGCCGTGGAGCGAAAGAAATACAGGCTTCCTGTGATCATTAAAAATCCCAAAGAGGTTTGGGATAAAATACTTTCGCAAAAAGAGAACTACCCGGATAGTTTTCTGGAAAAACTGCCCGGAGATAAATGGATCTATGAAGTAAGCCTGCAGCAAAATGAAATGTTCATATTGGGTATGACCAGGGAAGACTTCGAAAAGGCAATAAAAGAAAATAACAAGGCAGAATTAAGTAGGTATTTGTATAGGGTTCAAAAGTTAACTGTGATTGGTAAGGGGCAAATTAATATCTGGTTCAGACATCATTTAGAAACTGAATTAAATGACTCTGGCGCTGCAAAAATCAGCAGGAGGTACATCAACATTCAAAGTATTGGAGCATTTCTAAAAGAAAATCCTATGAAAATAAAAGTGGACCGGCTGGGTGATATTTCTCCTGTTAAAAAATGATAATCTTAAAAAAAAGTTTATAAATTGTTGCATGCATTAAAATCATATTGCAGCAATGAGGCAATGAACAACTTGTCCATCTGTTATATTTGAATTAAACCATTCTATATAACTAAGCGGACCATCTGTATTGAAAATTCCGCCATCCCGAAATGCCGAGAAAAACACAAATCCGCATCCAAGATATAAAGCAAAAAATCACACATTGTGTGTTATACATTTTGTGTTACACATTTTGTGTAATTTTTCTACCTTCGTGGTTTATGAAAAAAACCGGCAACCCATTTATAACCTCCGGCTATGAAGGCCCGCAATATTTTTGCGACCGGCAAAAAGAAACATCCCTGCTGTTATCCAACATAAGGAACAATATCAACACCACCCTGTTCGCCATACGCAGGCTGGGCAAAACAGGGCTGGTACGGCATGTGTTTGAACAACTTGCCCGCAACAAAAAAATGACCTGCATCTATGTTGATATTCTCGCTACCAGCAGCCTGAAGGAATTCACCAGCCAGCTTGCCACAGCCATTTACAAACGGTTTCCGGAGAAAAAAGGAATTGGTCAGAAGTTTTTTGACATCATCCGCCTGCTGCGACCGGTGATAAGCTATGACCCGCTTACAGGCAATCCGGAACTGAGCCTTGACCTGGGGCAGCCCAAACAGTATGAAAAAACGATTCAGCAATTATTTTCTTTCCTTGACAACCAATCCATAAAAGTGATTATTGCCATTGACGAATTTCAGCAAATCCTCAGCTACCCGGAAAAAAATACAGAAGCACTGTTGCGTACCTATATGCAGCCGCTGAAAAACACCCGTTTTATATTCTGTGGCAGTAATCAAAAAATGATGAACGAGATTTTCAACAGCGCTAAACGCCCCTTTTACGGAAGCTGCAGCAATATCCATCTTGACCTGATAAGCGCTGCGGAATACAGCCGGTTTATACAAACACAGTTCAACCGGCATAAAAGAAAGATCAATGAAGAAAGCATTGATTTCATTCTCCATTTCACGCAAAGACATACTTATTATACCCAGGTGCTGTGCAACCAGGTATTTGCAACAGACAGCAGAAATATTTCCATTGAAACCGTGCATGCCGCCTGTGCAGCTATACTGGCACAAAATGAGAATACATATTATCAGTACAAAAACCTGCTCACTGAAGCGCAATGGACATTGCTTAAAGCTATTGCAAAAGAAGAAAAATTAAAAAAACCTCACGCTTTAAACTTTATAAGAAAGCACCAATTGGGCACACCTTCGCTGATCGCAAGAGGAATTGAATCGCTGCTGGCAAAAGAAATGATTTATTATGAGGCCGGCGTACCCGAACCTTACTACTCGGTATATGACAAATTTTTAATGCGGTGGCTGCAAAAAACGTTTTGAACTTTACACAGCACAGAAACCGTTGATGTGATTTCTCCCGGTTTTACCTCTTTTAGCTTCTGCACTATTGTTTTCTTATCCATATTGAAACAAAAATTACCCGCTGAAATAACATCATTCCGCCTAAAGGGAATTAATTCTATAAATGGTGTATAAAAAAATAAACCGGAATTCCTGTCGTTTAAATAAAACCATTAAAACATCCATATCCCATGATTAAGCGGACCATCTGTATTGAAAACCCCGCCCATCTCAAATGCCGCAACGACCAGCTGGTGGTAAGCTTCAACGGCATAAAAGGCATGGAAGCAGTACCTGAAAAAACCGCACCCATCGAAGATATCGGCATACTTGTATTGGAGCACCAGCAAATCACCATTTCTCATTACCTGCTCGACCGGCTGCTGCAGAACAACGCAGCCCTCGTAACCTGCAATGCTACCCACCATCCCTCCGGTATGTTGCTGAACCTGGATGGCAACACCGTACAATCAGAACGCTTCAGGGCACAGATAGAAGCCAGCGAACCGCTGAAAAAACAACTGTGGCAGCAAACCGTAAAAGCAAAGATCTTTAACCAGGCCAAACTGCTGGGTAAATACAACATACCGGCTGAAATGCTGAAAACCTACAGCCAGACCGTACGCAGCGGCGACGCAGATAATAATGAAGCAAAAGCTGCGGCCTATTACTGGAAAAATCTGTTTCCACCCGCCTGGATGTTTTACCGGAAAAGAGATGGTGCCCCTCCGAACAACCTTTTAAATTATGGCTATGCCATACTGCGGGCCTGTGTGGCAAGGGCATTGGTCGGCTCAGGACTTTTACCTACCCTTGGCATTTTTCACCGCAGCCGGTATAATGCATTTTGCCTGGCCGATGATATAATGGAACCCTACCGGCCTTTTGTAGATGCCGTAGTGAGGAGTATTATTGATAAAACCTCGCATGTGGAAACGCTGACACAGGAATTCAAGGTGCAGTTGCTGAAGATACCCGCCACAGATGTATTGCTGGAAGATGAAACAAGTCCATTGCTGGTGGCCGTGCAGCGTACAGCCGCTTCGCTGGCCAGATGTTTTTTGGGCGAAGAAAAAAAACTGCTCTATCCAACCTTGCCATGAATCCGGTTCCGAAATACCTTGCTCCGGCCCCGGGCGGGGCATCCGGAGGAAGCTTTGACCGCTTAAACGCTTACCGCATTATGTGGGTACTTGTATTTTTTGACCTGCCTACCGAAACAGCCAAAGACCGGAAAATATATGCCCGGTTCAGAAAAAGATTGATCAACGATGGCTTTGCCATGTTCCAGTTTTCAATTTACCTCCGCCATTGTGCCAGCGCTGAAAACGCCCAGGTACATATAAAAAGGGTAAAGGCGGGACTCCCGGAAAAAGGACATGTAGTCATCATGACCATTACCGATAAGCAATTCGGGATGATTGAAGTATTCCAGGGGAAAGATCCGGCCTCTGCGGCCGAAGTGCCTCAACAACTTGAACTGTTTTAAAAACCTGGCGAGGCACCATCTCTAAAATTCAGGTATACGAGAAAAAAAATTGCTCCGGGATGATCATTCCGGAGCAAAAATCTTCAGTTTTTTTAGCCTGACTACCTTTTCAAAACATTGAAATTAAGGGCTTTTGCCATATTCTGTTGTTATCAAAGATCGTCAGAACTGAAATTGAAAGCAAATCACAACTTTACCAGGCGAAGCGATACAACGGCGTTGAGTTGTTATCAAAGATCGTCAGAACTGAAATTGAAAGCAAATCACAACAATAGAGTGCTGCGCTTCTTTGTTATCAGTGTTGTTATCAAAGATCGTCAGAACTGAAATTGAAAGCAAATCACAACGATAAGTCCGGTATTGCGTCCATAACCTTAGTTGTTATCAAAGATCGTCAGAACTGAAATTGAAAGCAAATCACAACTAGGCGTTCTCGGGGGATCTACGGTGACCCGTTGTTATCAAAGATCGTCAGAACTGAAATTGAAAGCAAATCACAACACCAAGAACATAAGGCAGAACTTCAATAAAGTTGTTATCAAAGATCGTCAGAACTGAAATTGAAAGCAAATCACAACATCCATACGATTAATAACATAATGAATACTGTTGTTATCAAAGATCGTCAGAACTGAAATTGAAAGCAAATCACAAC
>Ga0209172_10001197_pt1 | contig 58058 bp, 47 predicted proteins | sample LarsenN4metaG_FD_184113 | JGI IMG/M metagenome (GOLD analysis project Ga0209172, IMG submission 184113) | Hot spring sediment bacterial and archeal communities from British Columbia, Canada, to study Microbial Dark Matter (Phase II) - Larsen... ...
AAAGAAGCAGGCCGCCTGAAGCCTTTGCGGACCCGGGGCGCCCCAGCTTCCGCCCCGGCCCATCCGCCACAAGGAAGCTGACAGTTGACGAGCTACAAAAACACGACAACTTCACGCGCTAGCAACAGCGGCATGCGCCCTCCGGCGGCTATACTGCAGGATATATCTCCTCGAGCGCGTTTGGGCGCTCCATTCCGGACGGCCGCCTTATCCTTGACCGGATGCGCGCCGGCAACGGGCGCGGCGCGTGGGTCGTTTCTTCATTTGCCTCATCGTCCTCATTTGCCGCGCGCCGGCCCGCGGCGCATAAGGGTCCTGATGGCGCCCCGTCTCCGCCGCCTTCCGCAAATTCGCGCTCCGGCCGAGCTCGAGGTCATTGTGGGCGGGCCGATGCGCGGGTATGGAGCGTGCCTGACGAGCCCATACCGAACAGGCCAGGGTATAATCCCCGATGGCGGAGCCCGATGATCCCGAGCGCGATCTCGTTACCCTGCGCGATTGGCTGCGATTTGCCGTCAGCCGGTTCAATGCGGCGGGTTTGGCTTACGGACACGGAACCGCCAATGCCCTCGACGAGGCGGCGTTCCTGCTCCTGCACACCCTGCGCCTGCCGATCGACCGGCTCGACCCCTGGCTCGACGCCCGCCTGCTGCCCTCCGAGCGGGCCGCCCTGCGCGGGATCGTCGAGGCGCGCATCGCCACCCGCAAGCCGGCCGCCTATCTCACCGGCGAGGCCTGGGTGCAGGGTCACTCCTTCCGGGTCGATGAGCGCGTCATCGTGCCCCGCTCCTACATCGGCGAGCTCCTCGCCGACGGCCTCTCTGCCGTGGTCGCCGACCCGCAGGCGGTGGGGAGCGTGCTCGACCTGTGCACCGGGTGCGGCTGCCTCGCCATCCTGGCGGCGCTGGCCTTCCCCGCCGCCCGCGTCGATGCCAGCGACATCTCCGAGGCGGCGCTCGAGGTCGCCCGCGCCAACGTGGCCGACTATGGCCTCGAGGCGTGCGTGCACCTCGCGCGCTCCGACCTCTTCTCCGCCCATGCCGGCCGGCGCTACGACCTGATCCTGGCCAACCCGCCCTATGTCGGCGCCGCGGCCCTTGCCGCCTTTCCGCCCGAGCACGCCGCCGAGCCGCTTGTCGCCCACGCCGGCGGCGAGGACGGCCTCGACCTCGTGCGCCGCATCCTGGCCGAGGCGGGCGCCCATCTCGAGCCCGGCGGCGTTCTGGTGATGGAGGTCGGCACCGGCCGCCCCACTCTCGAGCGCGACTATCCTCGGCTGCCCTTCCTGTGGCTCGACACCGAGGCGAGCGAGGGCGAGGTGCTCGCCCTCACCGCCGCCGACCTCGCCGGCAGCATCGGGAAAAGGCCGGCGGCGGCCCGTCCCCGGCCGAGACGGGCTATGCGGCGATGACGTCCGTCGCATTCAGCGCGCATTGCAGGTCTGATAGGCTCGCAGCCGGAGAGGTTTGAATGGCAACTCCCGATCCGTTCCAGAGGGCCGAGCGCCGGCCGCACACCGACGGCCTGTTCCATCCCAACGAGGTGGCGCTCGCCAACCGCAATTCCGGCATTCTGCTCGAGACCCTGTGCCACGACGTGACGCCGGTGGGGCTCCACTACCTGCTCAACCATTTCGACGTGCCCTATGTGGCGGAGGGGGCCTGGCAGGTGGAGGTTTGCGGTCGCGTGCGCAGGCCCCTGTCGCTGTCTCTGCAGGACATCGCCGGCCTGCCCGCCCGCACCCTGCGCGTCACCCTGGAATGCGCCGGCAACGGCCGCACCCTGATGACGCCGCGCTACCAGAGCATGCCGTGGGCCTGCGAGGCGGTGGGCACCGCCGACTGGACCGGCACGCCCGTGCGCCATGTGCTCGACCGCGCCGGGCTCGTCGAGGACGCGGTGGAGATCGCCTTCATCGGTGCCGACCGCGGCTTCGACCGCGGGCACGAGCACGAGTACGGCCGCAGCCTGCGGCGCGAGGTGGCGCTCGGCGACGACGTCCTGCTCGTATGGGCCATGAACGGGGCGCCGCTCCTGCCCCAGCACGGCTACCCCTTGCGGCTCATCGTGCCCGGCTGGTACGGCATGGCGAGCGTCAAATGGCTCGCCCGCATCGAGGCCCTTGCCAGGCCCTACGACGGCTTCCAGCAGGTCGGCACGTACATGTATCGCCCCGTCCCCGATGGTCCCGCCACGCCGGTCACCCACATGCGCGTCAAGTCGCTGATGGTGCCGCCCGGCATCCCCGACTTCTACACGCGCGAGCGCATGGTGGAGGCCGGCCCCGTGGAGCTCTTCGGGCGCGCCTGGTGCGGGGGCGGCATCCCCGTGGCGCGCGTCGAGGTCGGCGTCGATGGCGCCTGGCAGGAGGCCCGGCTCGATCCCCCGCAGGGCCCGTTCGCGTGGCGCGGCTGGCGCCTCACCTGGCAGGCCGAGCGCGGCCGGCACGTGCTGTCCTGCCGCGCCACGGCCGAGAACGGCGAGGCCCAGCCCCTCGAGCCGCGCTGGGACACCGGCGGCTTCGGCAACAACGTGGTCCAGCGCGTGCCGGTGACGGTGAGATAGCGCCATGGCCGACACCATCGAGGTCTCGCTGTGGCGCGGCCGGGGCGACGGCCGCTACCAGACCTTCACCGTGCCCCGGCGCGAGAGCCAGACCGTGCTCGACGTCGTCACCTGGGTGCAGCGCAACGCCGACCCCACCCTGGCCTACCGCTTCGCCTGCCGCGTCGGCATGTGCGGTTCCTGCGCCATGACCGTCAACGGCCGCCCGCGCTGGACCTGCCGCACGCATGTGGCGCGCGTGGTGGAGGACGGGCGGCTGCGCATCGGCCCCCTCGCCAATCTGCCCGTCATCAAGGACCTGGCCTGCGACATGACGGCCTTCTTCGAGAAGTGGCAGGCCGCCAGGGGCGTGTTCGCGCCGAGCGCCACCAGGGCCGAGCCGATGGCGCGCATCTCGCCCGCCAGTCCCGAGCGCCGCGCCGCCGATGCCGCCATCGAATGCATCAACTGCGCGGTGTGCTATGCCGCCTGCGATAGCGTGCGCTGGAACGAGGCCTACCTCGGGCCGGCGGCGCTCAACCGCGCCTGGACGCTCGTCAACGACGTGCGCGATGCCGCCAACCGGGAGCGGCTCGCCGCCGTCGCCGGGGACGGCGGCTGCCACGCCTGCCACACCCACCAGAGCTGCCGCGAGCTGTGCCCCGCCGCGCTCAACCCCACCGCCTCCATCGCCGCCCTCAAGCGCCGCACGGTGAGGGCCTACATCTGGGGAGAGCTGTGATGCGCGCCCCGGCACCGCCGATGCCCGGCGCTGGGGCGCGCAAGCGTCGAGGGCACCCATGAACGTGCGCCTCTACCTCCTGCAGCGTGCGACCGCGGCGATCATGGCGCCGCTGGTCCTGGCCCACCTCGTCCTCATTTACTACGCCACGAGCCGCGGCCTCTCCGCCGCCGACATACTCGGCCGCACCCGGGGCAGCCTGGTCTGGGGCGCGTTCTATGCCCTGTTCGTGCTGTGTGCCGCCGTCCACGGCGCCATCGGCGTGCGCGCGGTGGTCGGCGAGTGGACGCCCCTGCGCGGGCGCGCGCTCGATGTGGCGATGTGGGCCGTGGGCCTCCTCCTCGCCGTCCTGGGCCTCAGGGCCGTGGCCGCGGTGGTGCTGTGAGAGGCGAGGCCGGACATCGCCGCAGCGCGCTGTGGCTGGCGGCGCTCGTGCACCGCCTCTCCGGCCTCGCCCTTGCCTGCTTCCTGCCCGTGCACTTCCTGGCGCTCGGCCTTGCCATCGACGGGGACGCGCACCTCGATGCCTTCCTGCGCTGGAGCGCAAGGCCGCTCGTCAAGGTCGCCGAGACCCTTCTCGTGTTCCTGCTCGCCGTGCACCTCCTGGGCGGCCTGCGCGTGCTCGCCGTCGAGAACCTCGCCTGGCGCGAGGGCCAGCGGCGGCTGGCGCTCATGGCTGGCGGCGGCGCCGTGCTGGCCGCCGCCCTCTTCCTGCTCGTCGCCTTTCGCTAGGCACGCGCGTCCATGCTCGAACGGCTCGCTACCGACATCCTGATCCTGGGCTCCGGCGGCGCCGGGCTGTTCGCCGCGCTCCATGCCCACCGCGCCGCCCCTCACCTCGAGGTCACGGTCGCCACCAAGGGCCTGCTCGGCAAGTGCGGCTGCACGCGCATGGTGCAGGGCGGCTACAACGTCGCCCTCAACCCCGGCGACTCGGTGGAGCGCCACTTCATGGACACCATCGAGGGCGGCAAGTGGCTGCCCCACCAGCAGCTCGCCTGGACGCTGGTGGAGAAGGCGGTGGAGCGCGTGCACGAGCTCGAGAACGAGATCGGCTGCTTCTTCGACCGCAACCCGGACGGCACCCTGCACGGCAAGGCATTCGCCGGCCAGACCTTCGACCGCACCGTGCACAAGGGCGACCTCACCGGCATCGAGATCATCAACCGCCTGATGGAGCAGGTGTGGGCGCGCCCCATCCGCCGCCTGGAGGAGCACCGCGCGGTCGCCCTCGTGCCCGCCCGCGACGGCCGCTCGCTTGCCGGCGCCCTGTTCATCGACGTCCGCACCGGCCGCTTGCGCTTCGTGGCGGCCCGGGCGACCCTGCTCGCCACCGGCGGCGGGCCCACCATGTACCGCTATCACACCCCCTCCGGCGACAAGAGCATGGACGGCCTCGCCATGGCTCTGCGGCTGGGGCTGCCCCTGCGCGACATGGAGATGGTGCAGTTCCACCCCACCGGCCTGCTCGCCGGCCCCGACACGCGCATGACCGGCACGGTGCTGGAGGAGGGCCTGCGCGGCTCCGGCGGCCATCTCCTCAACGGTCTCGGCCAGCGCTTCATGGCGGGCCGCGACCCGCGCGCGGAGCGCGCCACCCGCGACTTCGTCTCGCGCTGCATCTACGAGGAGATGCGCGCCGGCCGCACCACCCGCAACGGCGGCGTGCACATCAAGATGAGCCACCTGGGCCCCGAGCGCGTGCGCCGCGAGTTCAAGGGCATGGTGGAGCGCTGCGCCGACTGCGGCTTCGACCTGGCCGGCGGCCTCGTCGAGGTGGTGCCGACCGCGCACTACTTCATGGGCGGGCTGGTGTGCGGCGTCGATGCCGCCACCGAGCTTGCCGGCCTCTACGTCGCCGGCGAGGACGCGGGCGGCGTCCACGGCGCCAATCGGCTGGGCGGCAACGGCGTCGCCAACTCCACCGTCTACGGCGGCATCGCCGGCGACAGCATGGCGGCGTGGCTGGGCTCCGCCGGCGCCGGCCACCGCCCGCCCGATGAGGACGTGCTCGCTGCCGAGATGGCCCGCGCCTGCCATCCCCTCACGGTGCGCGGCGGCGACCTCAACCGGCTGCGCGAGCGGCTGCTCGACGCCATGTGGGACGACGTGGGCGTGATCCGCGACGCGGCCGGCCTGCGCCGGGGCGCCGAGAAGCTCGAGGCGATCGAGGCCGAGCTGCTCTCGACCGGCATCGCCGACCGCGAGCCTGCCTTCAACCTTACCTGGCACGACTGGCTCAACCTGCGCTCGCTCGTGGAGGTCTCCCGCGTGATCGCCGCCGCCGCGCTTGCGCGCGAGAACTCGCGCGGCGCCCATTACCGCGAGGACTTCCCCGAGGAGGGCGATCTCACCGCCTCCACTTTCACTGTGGCGCGCCGCCGCGAGGGCCGGCTTGCCATCGCCCACGAGCCGGTCGAGTTTACCATCGTGCGCCCCGGCCAGAGCCTGCTCGGCAAGGCCGCCGAGTGACGGCCAGCGCCGTCTCCGCGCCATCCGGCCGGCGATGACGGGAACGGCCGGCCCGTGTAGTCTGGCGCCCGCCGCGCCCTCGCCGGGCCGTCCGGCCTCGCGCCGTGGTCCATGCGGGCGCCACAGGCCAGCAGGAGAGGAGCCGCCCATGGCCCACAAGCTCGATGCGGCAGCCCGGCAGGCGCTGGCCGCCCGGCTTCCCGCCTGGCGTCTGGCGCAGGGCCGCGACGCCATCGAGCGCACCTTCACCTTCAAGGACTTCGGCGAGGCCTTCGGCTTCATGGCGAGGGCCGCGCTGGTGGCCGAGCGGCTGGACCATCACCCCGAGTGGCGGAACGTGTGGAACCGGGTGGAGGTGGTGCTGTCGACGCACTCGGCGGGCGGCCTCACCGACCTCGACGTGGCGCTCGCCGAGGCCATGGACCGCATCGCCGGCGGCTAGTGGGCATCGCGCTGCCATCATTGTGCCGCCTCCCCCGGAGACCTCGCACGGGCCTTCCGCCGTTTCTGCGTTCCGTCCGCAAGAGCTGCGGCGGCCGCTGCCGGCCCAACGGGTGCCGGGCCGACGGCGGCAGCCGGCAGCTACCGCAGGCGGCCGGAGAGGAAGGCGGCGTTGGCGGAGAGCTCGGTGACCTGGCTCACCAGGTAGCACAGCCCGCTCTCGCGCTCGAAGGAGAAGGCCTCGCAGCCGGAGCTCGCCAGGCACTGGGCGGCGCAGCTGTCGGGATCGGAGCGGCCGCCCGAGAATGTGCGCGAGCGCCCCACCGCCTCGGTGCCGGGCAGCACGAGAAAGCGCGCCTGGTGGTGGGGGGCGAGCGGGCCGGCGCGGTCGACGGCCCCGGTCTCCATGCGAGGCGCCGCCGGGGCGGCGGGCGGCACCGCGGGGGCGGCAGTCGCGGCGCGGGCGGGAGCGGCCCTGGCGGCTGCCGGGCGCTCGCGCGGCAGCGTCACCATGGCGGCGCGCTGGGCGGCGGAGGCCCGCCGCGGGGGCGAGAGGTCGTCGGTGGGGCCGCAGGCGCAGTCGGCGCAGGCTCCGACCAGAACCGCTGCCGCCGCCAGCAGGGTCCACGGGGCAGCCCGCGCTGCCTGCGCGCGTGGCGAAAGGATGATTGCGGCTCGCCGCCGCCCGGGCGCGATCTCCATCACGTGCACTCGTTTGCTTTTCCCTCGGCTTGTAAGTCAAACCGCGATCGTGTTGAAAGTTCGGCGCCAGTGCTCGCCCTGAGCAGAACGTCGAGCCCTGCCCGCCCGCGGCCCGCATGACGCCCGGCGCGCAGATCGGCTACACCGGAGACAACGAGAGCACACGAGGAACGCCCATGCTGCCGCTCACCGGCGTCAAGGTCGCCGAGTTCGCCTACAACCTGGCCGGGCCCTATGCCGGCTTCATCCTGGCCATGCTCGGCGCCGACGTGCTCAAGATCGAGCGGCCGGAGGGAGGCGACGACGCGCGCGCCTGGGGCCCGCCGTTCTGGCTCGACACGTCGGCCACCTTCCACGCCCTCAACGTCAACAAGCGCGGCATCGCCCTCGACCTCAAGGACGAGGCGCACGCGGCCTGGGCGCAGGACTACGTGGCGGGCTGCGACGTGCTGATCCACAACCTGCGCCCGGGCGTGATGGAGGAGCTGGGCCTCGGCGCCGAGGCCATGCGCCGGCGCAACCCGCGCCTCGTCTACTGCTCGCTGTCGGCGTTCGGCGCCAAGGGGCCGATGCGCATGAGCCCCGGCTTCGAGCCGATCGTGCAGGCGTTCTCGGGCCTGTTCTCGGTCAACGGCTATCCCGACCGGCCGGGGGTGCGCATCGGCACCTCGGTGCTGGATCTGGGCAGTGCAGTGTGGGCCGCGCTCGGCTGCGTGGCCGGCCTGCTCGAGCGCGAGCGCACGGGCGAGGGTTGCGTGGTGGATGCTTCCCTCTACGAGACGGCGCTGGGCCTCCTCACCGTGCACTTCGCCCGCTACCAGGCGAGCGGCAAGCTGCCCGAGCGCCACCCCAGCGGCTCGCTGGCGGTGGTGCTGTTCCAGGCCATCGACACCGCCGACGGGCAGGTGATCGTGGCCGCCGCCAACGACCGGCTGTGGGCCAAGTTCTGCGCCGCCATCGGCCGCCCCGAGTGGGCGCGGGACCCGCGCTACCTCACCAACGCCGACCGCTTCGCCAACAAGGACGAGCTGGTGGCAGCGGTGACCGACATCATGCGCGGGGCGACCAGCGAGGAGTGGGCGCAGCGGCTGGAGAAGGCGGGCGTGCCGTGCGCGCCGATCAACGACATCGCCCACATGAAGGCCCACCCGCAGACTGCCGCGCTCGGCATGGTGCAGCCGGTGCCCGGGATCGGCCTCGACCTCATGAGCCTGCCGCTCTCCTTCGGCGGCGAGCGGCCCTCGATCCGTGCCCGCGCACCCAGACTCGGCGAGCACAACGCGGCCCTGGGCGTGGCGGCGCGCACGGGCAAGATTCCCGCGCGCTGAGGCCGGCGCGCCCGACCGGCCTCAGCCGGCGACGAAGGCGTTGCGCAGGACGCCGAGGCCGGCGATCTCCACCTCCACCACGTCGCCGCCCTTCAGGTCGGGCGAGGTGCCGTCGGTGCCCATCCACAGGATGTCGCCGGGGTGGAGCGTGATGTAGCGGGTGATGGCGGCGATGTAGGCGGCCACGCCGAAGATCATGGCGTTGGTGCGAAAGCGCGTGGTCTCGCGGCCGTTGACGCGCACGCGCGTCTCGAGCGCGTTAAGGTCGACGTCGGTGTCGATCCACGGCCCCATGGGCTTGAAGGTGTCGCAGTTCTTGGCCCGCCACAGGGTGCGGTCGGACTTCTGCCACACCCGCTCGCTCACGTCGTTGCCGATGGTGTAGCCGAGCACGCACGAAAGGGCCTCGGCCTCCGACAGGCCCTTGGCCCGCTTGCCGATCACCGCCACCAGCTCGCCCTCGTAGTGCACCCGGGAGGCGCCCGGGGGGATGACCACCGGCTCGTCGTGGGCGATGAGCGCGTTGGCGGCGCGGTAGCCCACGTCCGGCTGCGTCGGCAGCTGGGCCGCGATGCCGAGCTTGGCGGCGGCCTCGCGCACGTGCTCGGCATAGTTGAGGCCGACGCAGTAGAAGGTGGGCGGCACCACCGGAATCTCGATCTTCACGTCGGCCAGCTGGTGGGCGCGCGGCGTGCGCTCCCAGCCGGCGAAAGGGTCGCCCGCCACCTCGAGGATGCGGTCGCCCTCGAGGATGCCGTAGGCGGTGCCCGAGCGATGCGAGAACCTGATCCAGCGCACGATGTTCCTCCCCTGCCGCGTCCCGGGTCTCGGAGCGAGGGACGCTGCTACCTCGCGCGCCCCAGCACCGACACGTCGCGGCCGTCCCGGTAGGCCGGGTCCGTCCAGCCGTCCTCGTCGTAGTCGGCCATGCAGCGCGCGGCCAGCGCCTCCATCTCCTTGAGCGCGCCGGAGGCCTGCGCCTGCTGCAGCGGGAAGAGCCGCACCAGCTCGTGGCTGCCGGCGTAGTTCATCTCGTAAAGCTCGTGGCGGGCGCCGAACTCGCTGCCCACCGCGTCCCACAGGAGCTTCATGATCTTGATGCGCTCCTTGTAGCCGATGCCGCCGGAGCCGCGCACGTAGCGCTCGAGGTACTTGTCGATGTCGGGGTTCTTGAAGTCGCGGGCGTGGCTTGGCAGGTAGATGAGGCCCGAGGCGATCACCTTCTCGATGATGGAGCGCACCGCCGGGTAGGCCTCGGTGGCGAACAGGCGGTAGGCGGTGGAGGCGCGGATGTTGGGCAGCACCGCGCCCCCCACCCACGGCTCGGGATTGCAGGCCATGGCGTCGGACAGCGACCAGAACAGGTTGCGCCAGCCGATGACCTCGCCGATCTGGGTCTGCACGCCGCGGAAAGCGTCGACGCCGGTGGCCCGCACCGCCTTCATGAGCAGCCCGGCGATGAAGTCGAGCTTCACCGACAGCCGCGTGCAGGCCTGCAGCGTGAAGCCGTTGACGAACCCCGAGCGCGGATAGAAGGCCTTGAGCCGTTCCACGTCGCGGTGGATGAACACGTTCTCCCAGGGGATGAAAGCGTTGTCGAACACGAAGATGGCGTCGTTCTCGTCGAAGCGGCTGGCGAGCGGATAGTCCCACGGCGAGCCGGTGGCGGCGGCGGCGAGCTCGTAGGAGGGCCGGCAGATGAGCTTGATGCCGGGCGTGTCCATCGGCGCCATGAACATGACCACCATGCTGGCGTCGTTGATCTCCTGGCCCATGTTCTGGCCGAGGAAGTTGTAGTGGGTGAGGGCGGAGTTGGTGGCCACCACCTTGGCCCCCGACACGTAGATGCCGGCGTCGGTCTCCTTCTGGATGGTGATGTAGACGTCCTTGACCTGCTCCACCGGCTTGGAGCGGTCGATGGGCGGGTTGACCAGGGCGTGGTTGACGTAGAGCACCGCCTCCTGCCCGCGCGCGTGCCAGGCCCGCGCGTTGCCGGCGAACGGCCCGTAGAACTCGGCGTTGGCGCCCAGGGTGTTGAGGAAGGCCGCCTTGTAGTCCGGGCTGCGCCCCATCCAGCCGTAGGTGATGCGGGCCCAGGCGGCGATGGCGTCGCGCTGGGCCATCACCTCCTCGCGCGAGCGGGCGGCCTTGAAGAAGCGGTGGGTGTAGCCGCCCGAGCCGGTGTCGGTGGGCCCCGTCAGCACCTCGCGGGTGGCCGGGGCGTGCAGGGCATCGTAGAGCTTGGCCACCGAGACCGCCGCATTGCGCAGGGCCGGATGAGTGGTGACATCGCGCACCCGCTCGCCGTAAATGTAGACCTCGCGCCCGTCGCGCAGCGACTCCAGATACTCGGCGCCGGTGAAGGGCCGCCTCTTGTCCTTGACCAGCAGCTCGGGGGCTTGCGGCATGGCTCCCACCTCGGAGTTGCGTGCGATCGCCCGAGGATCATGGCGCCGGCACGGCCGGAACGCCACAGCACAGGTTGACACACGATGATCATCGAAAACCAGGCCCAGGTCACGGACGCCGTGCTCGAGGCCTTCGGCCGCACGGCGAACCCCCGCCTGCGGCAGATCCTGCTCGCGCTCGTGCGGCACCTGCACGGCTTCGTGCGCGAGGTGCGGCTGACCGAGCAGGAGTTCCAGGAGGCCGCCCGCATCATCGCCGCGCTCGGGCAGCGGACGACTCCCTCCCACAACGAGGTGGTGCTGATGGCGGGCTCGCTCGGGGTGTCGGCGCTGGTCTGCCTTCTCAACAACGGCAACGACGGCCAGACCGAGACGCAGGCCAACCTGCTCGGCCCGTTCTGGCGCGACGACCAGCCGCTGATGCCCTCCGGCGCCAGCCTGGTGCGCTCGCCGACGCCGGGGCCCGGCCTCTCCGTCAGGGTGCGGGTCGAGGACGGCCGCGGCCGCCCGGTGGCGGGCGCCGAGGTCGACGTGTGGCATTCCTCGCCCGAGGGCCTCTACGAGAACCAGGATCCGGCCCAGGCCGACATGAACCTGCGCGGGCGCTTCCGCACCGACGCCGAGGGGCGCTTCGCCTTCACCAGCGTGAAGCCCGCGGGCTATCCCATCCCGATCGACGGGCCGGTGGGCGAGCTGGTGCGGGCCACCGGGCGGCACCACTACCGGCCGGCCCACCTCCACTTCATGATCTACAAGCCCGGCTTCAAGACGCTCATCTCGCAGATCTATGTGCCCGACGACGAGCACATCGACTCGGACGTGCAGTTCGGCGTGACGCGGGCGCTGATCGGCGACTTCGTGCGCCACGACGCCCCCTCCGCCGAGCTTGGGCTGGCGGCGCCCTGGTACGCGCTCGACCAGCGCTTCGTGCTGGAGCCCGGCGAGGCACGCCGGCCGCGGCCGCCGATCACCGGCAAGGCGGCCCGGGAGGAAGCCGCGCGGGCGGCGCAGGCTTAGCCTGCGCGCCGCACTCTGGACGGGTCGCGCCGGCCGTGCTGCCCTGGCGGCAAGGCGACCGGGGACCGGGAAGGACCGAGGGAGGCTGCTTGGACACCTACGACTACGTCATCGTCGGCGCCGGCTCGGCGGGCAGCGTGCTCGCCAACCGGCTGACCGAGGACGGCACCACCAGCGTGTGCGTGCTGGAGGCGGGTCCGCGCGACTGGCACCCCTACATCCACATCCCCGCCGGCTTCATCAAGACCTTCTACGACAAGCGCGTGAACTGGCTCTACAGCATGGAGCCCAGCCAATGGACCGGCGGGCGGCGCATCCTCGCCCCGCGCGGCAAGACGCTGGGCGGGTCGAGCTCCATCAACGGCCACATCTACAACCGCGGCCAGCGCATGGACTTCGACACCTGGGCGCAGATGGGCAACCGCGGCTGGGGCTACGCCGACGTGCTCCCCTATTTCCGCCGCATGGAGCGGCGCATCGGCGCGGGCGACCCCACCTTCCGCGGCCGCGACGGCACCCTGACGGTGACCGACATCGACTGGCGCCACCCGCTGTGCGACGCCTTCATCGAGGGCGCGGTGGCGCTCGGCATCCCGCGCAACCCCGACTACAACGGCGCGGCGCAGGAGGGCATCGCCTACGCCCAGCGCACCATCTACAGGGGCCGGCGGATGAGCGCGGCGCGCGCCTTCCTGCATCCGGCGATGCGGCGCCCCAACCTGGGGGTCAAGACACACGCCCACACCACCGAGATCGTGCTGGATGGGCGGCGCGCGGTGGGCGTGCGCTATCGCCGTGGCGGGCGCGACGGGCCGCTGGCGGAGGTGCGCGCGACCCGCGAGGTGATCCTGGCGGCCGGCAGCTTCAACTCGCCCCAGCTCCTGCAGCTCTCCGGCATCGGCCCGGCGCCGCTGCTCAAGTCGCTCGGCATCGAGGTGCGCCACGCCCTGCCCGGCGTCGGCGAGAACCTGCGCGACCATTACGCCCCGCGCTTCGTCGCCCGCGTCAAGAACATCGAGACCATCAACGAGCGCGTGCGCGGTCTCAAGCTCGCTGCCGAGGCCGCCAAATGGCTGGTCCTGCGCAAGGGCGTGCTGGCGCTGAGCCCCACCCTCGTCTACTGCTTCTGGCGCTCCGAGCCGAGCATCCCCAACTGCGACCTGCAGCTCACCTTCACCCCGGCGAGCTACCGCGAGGGCGTGCAGGGCGAGCTGGAGCGCGAGCCCGGCATGACGGTGGCCTCCTGGCAGCAGCGCCCCGACAGCCGCGGGTGGGTGCGCCTGCGCTCGGCCGATCCCTTCGAGCCGCCCATCATCCAGCCCAACTACCTGGCCGAGGAGGGCGACCGGCGCGTGCTGCTGGCGGGCATGAAGCTCGCCCGGCGGCTGCTCGCCTCGCCCCCGCTCGCGCCCTATTACGAGCGGGAGGACTTTCCCGGCCCCCACGTGCGCACCGACGAGGAGCTGCTGGAGGCGGCCAGGCAGCGCGGCACCACCACCTTCCACCCGTCCGGCACCTGCCGCATGGGGCCGGCGAGCGACCCCCTGGCCGTGGTCGACGACAACCTGCGGGTGCACGGTTTGGAGGGCCTGCGCGTGATCGACGCCTCCATCATGCCGACCATGCTCTCGGCCAACCTCAACGCCGCCACCATGATGATCGCCGAGAAAGGGGCCGACCTCTTGCGCGGGCGCACCCCGCCCGAGCCCATCGTGCTGCCCGGCTGAGCGTGGTTTTCCGGCATCGGTGGCGCCGGCGGCTTGCGCGCAAGGTGCCCTCGCGCGGCCATCTGTGCTCCTATTGCCGTGCGGGTATCGACGAAGGGAGACGAGCATGGCCGAGACGAGAGCGCCGCGGCTGGGCTGGGGCCGGATCGCCGACTATCTCTTCGGGCGCAACGCGCTGATCGGCGTGGCCTCGTTCATGCTGCTCATCATCTCGGGCTACGCCACCTGGCACGGCATGCGCGACTTCATCATCGGCGTGTCGTCGACGCCGACGAGCCAGGGCCAGCTTCTGCCCGGCGGCATGACCCTGTCCAACGACGTCCTGGTGATCGCCGTGGTCGTCGCCCTCACCTTCCTCATGTGGCTGATGCTGCGCGAGACCTTCGGCGCCAGGCGCCACCTGCGCGAGCGGCTCGTCACCTTCCCGCTCTACCTGTTCCTGGCGATCTGGTCGATCGGGTTCGGCTACGGCTTCTGGTGGAGCCTGATCTCCGGCGAGGAGGCGACGCGCACCGGGCTCGCCGGCCTGCAGGAGGATGCGCGCGACGCGAGCGCGGTGGTGGCGGCGCGCCTCGATGCGGTGCGCGCCCAGCTCGACAGCGTGGTGTCCTGGTCCGACAGCCAGATGCAGCGCGAGGAGACGAGCGGGGGCAGCTGCGGCACGCCCTCGGGCGCCGGCCGCGGCCCGCTCTACAACGCGCGCCGCAGCGTGCGCGATTCCATCACTACGCTGCGCGACGGCGTCACCCGGTCCTGGTTCGAGCCCCTGCAGGCCGATGTCGAGCAGCTCAAGCAGAGCGCCGCCGCGCTCGGCGGCAGCACCGTGGAGGAACGCCAGCGCGCGTTCGAGGCCAAGGCCTCCGACATCCGCGGGCGGGCGCGCAACATCGCCGCCCGCTCCAACCAGCTCGGCAAGTCGACCGCGGCCGAGATGCGGGCGCTGGCGGCCGCCGTGGCCATTCCCCCGGGCGCTTCCGGCTTCTCCTGCTACGACCCCACGCTCGCCGAGCGCCTGCGCCAGGCCGCCGCCCAGGCCGAGCAGCCGGCCGAGCTCAAGCTGCGCGAGGCCGTGTTCAGCGAGGGGCCGGCGGGGGTGGCCAACGCGGTCAAGAACCTGTGGCGCAACATCGGCGCCTACGCCTCGGGTCTGGTGCGCTATCTGGGCTCCGGCGGCGCCACGGCCGTGGTCGGCCGCACCGACGAGGGCGAGCCCATCACCGGCCGCGACCTCATCGCGCTGCTCGCCACCATCGGCATCGATCTCGGGCTTCTGGCGCTTGCCATCCTCAACCCGCCCAGGGAGCCGCCCTCGATCCGGCCCTCGGGCGCGCTCCGCCGCCAGATCAACGAGGCCATCGACACGGTGATCCGCCATGCCGGCGTCGACCGCAAGTGGGTGCACTGGCACTTCGTGCACCACAACCGCGCCTCGTACCTGGTGATCCCCAACCTCTACGCCGCCGACCCGGAGAGCAAGGAGGAGGAGACGCGGGCCCTGGCCATGAACCAGCTGGCCGGGGTGCTGAGCGACCTCGGGCTCGTGACCTGGCCGCAGCGCGGGCGCTGGTGGCTTCTGCAGAAGAGCGAGCTCGAGCGGCTCAAGAAGGAGGAGACCTACACGAGCGACACCGATTTGACCGAGGTGCGCAAGAAGTGGCGCGAGGACAAGCGGCTGGAGCCGCTGCCCGGTTCCCACCACTCAGATCGGCCGATCCGCAACCACGGCCTCTTCTCCAAGGCCGAGCGGGCGCTCCAGATCGCCGGCTGGAGCGAGCGCGCCCGCCGCGACATCGAGATCTTCAAGCTCGTCGACGCGGAGGGCCTCACGCCGCTGCTGATGGTGCTCAACGAGCCGGGAACAGCCGCGCCGTCACTGCCGCCCCGAGAGAGCCGGGGCGACGCGGCGCCGCAGAGCTCGGCGTGACCCGCGCAGTCGGCTTGGCGCCCCTGTCGGCGCGGCCTGATCGACCCCTTCCGCGTCCGCCCGCCGCTGGCCGGCGAGGCTAGCATTCATCGCCCGCTAACGATGTCCGTCAGCCAATTCGTAATCTTGGCCTGCCAAATTTGTGGCCGGCCATGCGCTGGGGTGGGATGTTCAAGGAGGTCCACGTCGAGAATATCGAGGCCCGCGCCGGCGCTCCCCAGATCGCCGAGCTGCTGGCGCGATATCGCGCTCTCTCTGCCGGCGGCGCTTTGCCCCCCTACCGCCACTTCCATCCGGACAGCGTGCCCGAGCACGCCTCCCACCTGGCGGTGGTCGAGCCGATCGGCGGCGGCGACTACCTCTACGTCTACTACGGCCGCTCGATCTTCCAGACCTCCGGCGTGGAGATGCTGGGCTCCAAGGTGAGCCAATGGAAGAGCGAGGTCGGCGCCTTCTTCTGCCAGGCCTACGACCGCGCCATCGCCGAGCGCCGCCCGGTCTATACCCTCCACCGCGCCCATCACGCCATGCGCGTCCATCTTTGGGAGCGCCTGGTGCTGCCGGTGGTGGCCGAGGACGGCACGCTGCGCCTCGTCGTCTACAACAGGCCGCGCGAGTACCTCGACGACCTGCTGCGGGCCGTGCTCGACGCCTCGCCCGACGGCATCCTCGGCCTGCGCTGCATGCGCAACGAGCAAGGCCGCATCGAGAATGCTCTGGTCATAACAGCCAATCAGCGCGCCGCCGACCTCATCGGCTGCACCGTTGAGGCGCTGCTCGACCATGCCATTCTCGATGTCGTGCCTAGGCTGAGGGGAACGCCGGTTTGGGCGCGCTATCTCGAGGTGGTCGAGACGCGCCGGCCGCAGCGCTTCGAGCTCCCCGTCGACCATCGCGGCCAGACCGAATGGTTCGACGTGAAGGTGGTGCCGCTGGGCGACGGCTTCATCCTGTCCATCTCCGACATAACGAGCCTCAAGACCGCCTGCCGCGACCTCGAGGCCAGGAACCTCGATCTCGCCCGCGCCAACGCCAGGCTCAGCGAGGAGGTCGGGCGGCGCCAGGCGCTGGAGAGTGAGCTGCGCCGCCTCGCCGATGTCGACGCGCTGACCGGCGTGGCGACCCGCAGAGCCTTCATGGAGGCGCTCGAGCGCGCAGTCGCCGGCGCATCCGAGCGGCGCGCGCTGGCCGTCGTCGCCCTCGACATCGATCATTTCAAGGTGATCAACGACCGCTACGGCCACCAGGCCGGGGACAGGATCCTGGAGGCGGTGGGCGAGGAGCTCAGGGGCATCTGTCGGGCGCTCGATGTGGTGGGCCGCCTCGGCGGCGAGGAGTTCGCCATCATGCTGCCGAACACGGCGCTCGATGGCGCCGTCGGCGTGGCCGAGCGCATGCGCAAGCGCCTGCTCGCCGCCGTGGTGCCGCTCGGCGAGGCCGCCCGCGTGGCCGTGACCGCCAGCTTCGGCGTTGCCGCCTTCAGGCCGGGCGACACCTGCGAGGACCTGCTCGGCCGCGCCGATGCCGGCCTCTACCAGGCCAAGCGCGCCGGCCGCGACCGCGTGGTCGTGGCCGAGCCGACGGCCGGCGGCGATCCGGCCCGCGTCTGCGCCGCTTGATCAGGTGAGCCCCGCCGCCTCCGCCAGCAGCCGATAGCTCTTGCGCCGCACCGCCTCGTCGGTGGCCCAGGTCACCACCGCCATCTCGTCGACATGGAGGCGCTGCGCCAGCTCGGCGATGCGCTCGATGACCTGCGCGCCGGTGCCGACGAAGGCCCGCGCCCTGTATTCCGCCATGCGCGCCTGCTCGGCTTCCGTATAAGGGTAGGCGAGCGCCGCCTCGGGCGGCTCGAGCGCCGCGAAGATGCCGCGCTCGCGCAACAGCCGGAAGCGGGCGCGCGAGGCGAAGTGATAGGCCGCCTCCTCCTCGCTGCCGGCGGCGAGCGCCCACACGCACAGGCCGGCATGGGGCGCGGGATGGCGCTGGCTCGGCTTGTAGAGCTGGCGGTAGGCGGCAAGCGCCGTCTCGGCTCCGGCCCCGTCGGAGAAGAACCAGGCGAAGGCGTAAGGGAGCCCGAAGTGGGCCGCCACCTGCGCCCCGTAATCGGAGCTGCCGAGCATCCAGATCTCGGGCGCCGTGTCGCCGGCGGGGTTGGCCTTCACCGCCCGGAATGGATGCCCCTCGGGCAGCGGCTCGCCTCTGACCCAGGCGATCAGATCGCGCACGTCGGCCGGGAACTGCGCCGGCCGCTCGTTGGCGAGCGGGTTGAGGGCGAAGGCCGTGCGCCCGTCCGAGCCCGGCGCGCGGCCGAGCCCCAGGTCGATGCGCCCCGGCGCGATGGCGTCGAGCACGCGGAACTGCTCGGCCACCTTGAAGGGCGCGTAGTGCGGCAGCATGATGCCGGCGCTGCCGACCCGGATGCGGCGCGTCACCGCGGCGATCGCCGCCATCAGGATCTCGGGCGCGGTGCCGACGATCGTCTCGTTGCTGTGGTGCTCGCTGACCCAGAAGCGGTCATAGCCCAGCTCCTCGCACAGCTTGGCGAGCGAGATGGTGTCGCGGATCGACACCCCGTGCGGGCGCCCCACTACGGCAATCGACTGATCGAGGACGGAGAGACGCACCGGTCGGTTCTCCTGCTCGCCCTCTCCCTGCCGGCGGGGAGCGGAGCCTGCCCCGGACTTGATCCGGGGTCGGGGTGAGGGCAGCGGCAATCGGCGGAGAAAGCATCGGCCTCTCGCCCCAACCTCTCCCCGTGCCGGAGGAGGCTGGGAAGAGAGAACCCTAGCCGCGCTTGGGGTCGAGCCCTCCGAACGGGGGGTCGCGCTCCAGCACCTCCTGGATGCGCTTGGGATCGACCTCCACCGTCACCCCGGCCCGCTCGCACTGGATGAGCATCGGCGAGCGGCTGTCGCGCTCGCCCCAGCCGCGGTTGAGGGCCTCGGTGAGCTCGGCGTAGGCCAGATTGGCGATGCGCATGGGCACGCCGAGCTCGCGCCCGAGCTCGGTGGCCAGCCGCATGTCCTTGTGCGCCAGCTTGAGGGCGAAGCTCGGCGGGTCGTACTTGTTGACGAGGAAGCGGTCGTGCAGGCGGTCGAAGGTGCGCGAGCGCCCCTGGGCGCCGCTGCGCACCGCCTCCCACAGCGCGAGCGGCTCCACCCCGCCCTTGATGCCCATGGTGAACACCTCGGCGAGCGCGGTCTGGATGGCGTAGCCGGCGCAGTTGTGCACGAGCTTGGCCACCGAGCCGGCGCCGATCGGGCCGATGTAGCGGGCGGCGTCGCCGATGGCATCGAGCACCGGCTTGTACTTGTCGAACACCGCCTTGTCGCCGCCCACCCAGATGGCGAGCCGCCCCGACTTGGCGCCTGCGGGGCCGCCGCTCACCGGCGCGTCGAGCAGGTTGATCCCCTTCTCGGCGAAGAGCCTCTCGAGGCGGCGCACCAGCGTGGGCGAGTTGGTGGTGAGGTCGAAGACGGTGGAGCCCTTTTTGAAGCCCTCGATCAGCCCATCCTTGCCGAGCGCCACCGCCTCCACCTCGGGCGGCCCCGGAAGCGACAGGAACACCACCTCGCAGGCGGCCGCCACCTCCTTGGGGGTGGCGGCCCACTCCGCCCCGGCGCTCAGGTGATGGCTGGCGTTCTGCCGCCGCACGTCGTGGACCACGAGCTTGTAGCCGGCCTTCTGCAGGTTGGAGGCCATGCTGGCGCCCATCGTGCCGAGACCGATGAATCCGATTTGCATGCCGAAACTCCCGAGCCTTGAGCCGTTTCCTCGCCGCCAGGAGTAGACCCTGCGGAAGCGCCTGTCGACGCCCGCCGGGTCGCAGCAGCCGCGCAGCGCGCGCGGGAGAGCGCCGCGCGCTCCCGCGCTCGGCTGGTGACGCCGGCCCGCGGGCTCACACCTCGATCGTGCCTTCGGCGACGCGCACGGCATGGCCGCCGATGCGCACGGCGGTGAGGCTGCCGGCCTCCACCTCCATGCCGAGCGTGATGAGGCTCGGCCGGCCCATCTCGTAGCCCTGCTCGACCGGGCGCTTGTGCGTCCCGTCGGGCAGGTCGTCGAAGCGGTGCACGACGCCGGCAAAGGCCGCCACCGCCGAGCCGGTGGCGGGGTCCTCCGGCACGCCGAAGTCGGGCGCGAACGCCCGCGCGTGGAACGCGGACGCGCGGTGCACGGCCTGCCGGCAGTAGAGGAAGGCGCTGGTGCCCTGCATGATCCCCGGCCAGTGCGCCTGCGCCACGTGCGCCTTGGCGATGGCCTCCAGCGAGGCCACCGGCACGAACACGAACGGGTTGCCCGCCGAGTAGCGCGTGGGGCGGTGGTTCTCGAAGCCGATCTCGGCCGGGATCAGGCCGAGGGCCGCCGCCAGCCGCTCGGCCGGAGGGGCGGCACCGAGGTCCTCGGGCAGCTTTGGCGCCGTGAACTCGCCGAACGGTGCGGCGCCCGCGCGCTGGCGCACGCCCACCCTGACGATGCCGATCTCCTCCTCCAGCACCACCAGGGCGTCGGGCTCCGGCGAGCGCAGCTCGGCCAGCAGCACGCCGGCCCCGACCGTGGGATGGCCGGCAAACGGCAGCTCCCGCGATGGCGTGAAGATGCGCACGCGCGCCGTGTGGGCGGCGCGCTGCGGCTTGGACACGAACACCGTCTCCGACAGATTGAACTCGCGCGCCACGGCCTGCATGCGGCCGGGCTCCAGGCCGTCGGCATCGAGCACGACCGCGAGCGGGTTGCCGCCGAAGCGCGTGTCGGTGAACACGTCGAGAATATGGTAGGGCAGGCGCACGGCAGCTCCCCTCGCGAGCCAGTCGCGAAATGTGCCGCAATCCCGACCCGGTTCCAAGCAGGGAGGCGCGGAGAGACGCGCGCCGCTGTCGGCGTTCAAGTTTTTTTTGCCAATTATTTCAAGGTGTTCACATCTTATTCTGTCCATCGTTCAGCCCCATTCTCGCCGGCTTTGCACGCCGAGATGCGCCCCTCCGCGGGGCCTCGCGCTCCGCGCGAGAAAGCGGGCAGGACGCCGCGGGCCCGGATGCCACGCCGCCCGATCCGTCCTGTGCCGATGTCCAGGCCCCGGCCGGCACCGGAGTGCTTCCGCGTGGGCGGCCAGGGCGCGGCCAGTCGTTCGCATCGGGAGGGCGCGGCGGAAGCGCGCAATCCCGAAGGGGCGGTGGAGACACCCCGCGTCGCCACCGCCCCTGCCCCTGCGCCGGGTCGCGGCGAGGCCGGAGTGAAGCGGGAGTTGCGGGCAAGACAAGAGGGGCACCATGGCAATCAAGCACGCTGCACTCGCCGGCATCCTCGCCGGCCTCGTCCTCTCCCAGCCGGTTGCGGCGGCCGACCTCGGCGGCGGGCCCCGGCGCACCATCAAGGACGCGCCGCTTCCCTATGCGCCGTCGTACACGTGGACCGGCCTCTACATCGGCTCCCACGCGGGCTACGCCTGGTCGGACGTCGACTGGCAGTTCGCGCTGACGCCGGGGGTGGCGACCGACCACACCGGCAGCGGCGGGCTGCTCGGCGCGCAGATCGGCTACAACGTGCAGGCGGGCCAGTTCGTGTTCGGCATCGAGGCCGACATCTCGAGCGCGTGGCTCGACGGCAGCACGCCCTGCCCGGGCGCCGGGTTCAGCTGCGAGCACAGCGTCAACTGGCTGGCCTCGCTGCGTGGCCGCGCCGGCATCGCCGTCAATGCCAACCGCACGCTGCTCTATGTCACGGCCGGCGGGGCGTGGGCGGACGTCGAGTATGCGGCGGTCAGCACCGCCACCGGCGCGCCGTTCGGCACCGGCGTCTCGGAGACGCACTCCGGCTGGGTCGGCGGCGCGGGCCTCGAGCACATGCTCGCGCCCAATATCACCGCGCGCGTGGAATACCTCTACTACGGCTTCGAGGGGGCGGCGGCACCGGCCGGCGCGCTCGGTGCCGGCGCCGCCGGCCTCGACCTCACCACCCAGACCATCAGGTTCGGACTGAACCTGAAGTTCTGAGCCGGCGGGCCCTGCCGCCTAGAGACAACCCGTGATGGTGCTGCCGCACTTCACGTAGTTGATCTCGTGCCAGACGCAGCAGGGCTCCTCCTTCTTGCACACCCAGGTCTTGACCTGGCCGCTGTACTGCATCTTCACGCGGCACACCTTCTCGCCCTTGCCGGCCTTCACGGCTGCGGGCTTCTTGGCATCCTGGGCGTGGGAGAGGGCGGGGCCGAGCGCCAGCGCGCCGCCGAGGCCGAGAGCTAGGCTGAGGACCAGTGCGACACGGGTCATGGCAGGAGGCTCCATATCTCTTGTGTTGTATCGGGCAGCAGCCATTATGGCCGGCCCGCACTGCCGGCGCATAGCGCCGGCGCGCCTCACTCGTCGGCAATTTCGCGCCGCAGGGAGCCGGACGGCGCGCCAAGGCGGCCGCTGTAGTCGCGCCCCAGATCAGGAGCCATCGTCGACTACTGGCAGTCCTGCACGGCGCCGGGCTGGTTCATGCACTCGTACCAGCGCTGCGAGCGCCAGCCGTAGAGTCGCGCACATTCCCGCCGCCAGTTGCCACAGCTGCCTCGGCGCCGGCCACCGTAGCCGTAAGTCTGGCCGCCACCGCAGTCCCACACGGCGGCCGGCTGGCCCATACACTCGTGCCAGCGCCGGGTTCGCCAGCCCCACAGTCTGGCGCACTCCCGCTGCCAGTTGGCGCAGAGGTCGCCCGAGTACTGAACCGGGGTCAGCGCCGCGGGCGCGCCCTCGGGCGTGGCTTCCGGCACCAGCGAAGCAGCCGATGCCGGCAGCACGGCTGCGAGGCTCAGGCTCGTTGCAATCAGCAAGCTGCTGCAAAGTCGTCCCATTTGGGGCCTCCCTGCGCCAATCCTCCTCGCGGCGCGCCGAATGAGATTGCCGCATGGAGGATGCGTGCACAACTGCAGGCCGGCGGCGCACAGCCTGCCTTGTTTTCTTTCTCGTTCGCCGTGCATGAACGGTGCTTGAACGGCCTTTTGGGCGCCGCGAGCCCCCGGCGGCGCCGCCGAGCCACTTGGCCGACGGCAGAGGCCGTGCTAGCGATCGCGCCGGCGCGGCCCTCCCGGGCCGCCGACACCGGCATCGCCAGGATCACCCGAGGATGGTTGCGCGCATCTACAAGCCGGCCCAGACCGCCATGCAATCGGGCCCCGCCCGCACCAAGGAGTGGCTGCTCGAGTTCGAGCCCGAGGCGCCGCGCGAGATCGACCCGCTGATGGGCTGGACCAGCTCGCGCGACATGCGCTCCCAGATCCGCCTCGCCTTCGACACCAAGGAGGAGGCCGTGGCCTACGCGGAGCGCAGCGGCATACCCTACCGGGTGTGCGAGCCCAAGCCGCGGCGGCCGGTGCGCAAGGCCTACGCCGACAATTTCCGCTTCGGCCGCAAGGGCGCCTGGACGCACTGAGCCGCGAGGCCGGGCCGGCGGCGGCCGCGGGCCCTCAGGTCGCCACGGCGGCGCCGTGCACCACGGTCAGGTCGAAGGCGGCCGCCAGCAGGGCCTTGGTGTAGTCGGCCTTGGGATTGGCGAAGATCGCCTCGGACGGCCCCTCCTCCACCACCTTGCCGTTCTTGAGCACCACCACGTAGTTGGACAGGGCCCGCACGACCTTGAGGTCGTGGCTGATGAACAGATAGGCGAGGTGGTGGCGGCGCTGCAGGTCGCGCAGCAGGTCGACGATCTGCGCCTGCACCGACATGTCGAGGGCGCTGGTGGGCTCGTCGAGCAGCACGAACTTGGGCTCCAGCACCATGGCGCGGGCGATGGCGATGCGCTGGCGCTGGCCGCCGGAGAACTCGTGCGCATAGCGGTCCTGCGCGTCGGGGTCGAGGCCCACCTCGGCGAGGGCGGCGCCGACCCGCATGCGCCGCTCGTGATAGCTCATGCCGGGGTTCTGGATGACCAGACCCTCCTCGATGATCTGCCCCACGGACAGGCGCGGCGACAGCGACCCGTAGGGGTCCTGGAACACCACCTGCATCTCCTTGCGCAGCGGGCGCATCTCGCGCGAGCTGCAGCCGTCGATGCGCTTGCCGACATAGGCGATCCGCCCCTGCGAGGACACGAGCCGCAGCAGGGCGAGCCCGAGCGTGGTCTTGCCGGAGCCCGATTCGCCCACCACGCCCACCGTCTCGCCCGCGCGCAGCCGCAGCGACAGCCCGTCCACCGCCTTGATGTGATCGACCGTCCGCCGCAGCAGCCCCCGCTTGATCGGGAACCACACCTTGATGTCCTGCGCCTCCAGCACCACCGGGGCGCTGGGCAGGGGCTTGGGCGGCTGGCCCTTGGGCTCGGCCGAGATCAGGTGGCGCGTGTAGGGATGCCGGGGCCGCGCGAACACCTCGGCGGTGCGGCCCTCCTCCACCACCGCGCCCTTGTTCATCACGTAGACGCGGTCGGCCATGTGGCGCACCACGCCCAGGTCGTGGGTGATGAGCAGCATGGCCATGCCGAGCTCGCGCTGCAGGCTCTTGAGGAGCTCCAGGATCTGGGCCTGGATGGTCACGTCGAGTGCGGTGGTGGGCTCGTCGGCGATGAGCAGGTCGGGCTCGTTGGCGAGCGCCATGGCGATCATCACGCGCTGGCGCTGGCCGCCGGAGAGCTGGTGGGGATAGGCGTTGAGGCGCCGCTCGGGGCTCTCCAGGCCGACCTTCGCCAGCAGCTCGAGCACGCGCGCGCGCACCTGGGCGTCGTCGAGGCCGTGGTGCAGCTTCATGATCTCGCCCACCTGCCTCTCGATGGTGTGCAGGGGGTTGAGCGAGGTCATGGGCTCCTGGAAGATGATGGAGATCTTCTCGCCCCGGATCTCGCGCATGACGTGCTCGGGCACGCGCAGCAGGTCCTTGCCGCCGAGCAGCACCTCGCCGCTGGGGTGGGAGGCGGAGGCCGGCAGGAGGCGCAGGATCGACAGCGCCGACACGGTCTTGCCGGAGCCCGACTCGCCCACCAGCGCCACCACCTCGCCCTTGGCGATGTCGAACGACACGTGCTGGACGGCGTCGACCGCGTGCGGGCCGGCGGTGAACCTGACCGACAGGTCCCGAACCTCCACCAGTGGGGCTCTGGCCTGCATGTTGCCCCTCACCGGAAGGTCTTGCGCGGGTCGAGCGCATCGCGCACGGCCTCGCCGATGAAGATCAGCAGGCTCAGCAGGCCTGCGATCGAGATGAACGCGGCGAGCCCCAGCCACGGCGCCTGCAGGTTGGCCTTGCCCTGGGCCAGGAGCTCGCCCAGCGACGGCGAGCCGGGCGGCAGGCCGAGGCCCAGGAAGTCGAGGGCGGTGAGCGCCGTGATCGAGCCCGACAGCTTGAACGGCAGGAAGGTGAGCATCGCCACCATGGCGTTGGGCAGGAGGTGCTTGAACATGATCTTGGCGTTGGAGAGCCCCAGCGCCCGGGCCGCCATGATGTACTCGAAGTTGCGCCCGCGCAGGAACTCGGCCCGCACCAGGCCGACCAGATAGACCCAGTGGAACAGCAGCAGCACGCCGAGCAGGGTCCAGAACCCGGGCACCAGCACGGACGAGATGATGATGAGCACGAAGAGGGAGGGTATCGACGACCAGATCTCCAGGAAGCGCTGGAACACCAGATCGACGCGGCCGCCGAAGTAGCCTTGCACGGCGCCCGCGGTCACGCCGATGATGGAGGACAGGATGGTGAGCAGCAGCCCGAACAGCACCGAGATGCGGAAGCCGTAGATGAGGCGGGCGAGCACGTCGCGCCCCTGGTCGTCGGTGCCGAGCCAGTTGCGGTTGCCGAGCGCCTGGTAGCGGGCGATCTGCTCGGCGGGCGCCTCGCACAGGGCGGCGTGTGTCGCCCACGGCGGCGGCCCGGGAAAGCCCAGGCACTGCCCGCTCGCGCTCTTGACCCGCGGAAAGTCCTTGTTGATCGAGTTGTAGGAGTAGGCGATGGGCGGCCAGATCGCCCAGCCGTTCTGCTCGATCTCGTCCAGGATCACCGGGTCCTTGTAGTCGGTGACGGCGAGGAAGCCGCCGAACTTGGATTCGGGATAATCGACGAGCACCGGGACCAGCAGCTCGCCCTTGTAGCGCACCAGGATCGGCTTGTCGTTGGCGATCACCTCGGCGAACAGGCTCACCACGAACAGGGACAGGAAGATCCACAGGCTCCAGTAGCCGCGCCGGTTGGCCTTGAAGTTGCGCCAGCGCCGCTGGTTGAGCGGCGACAGGGCAAACCCCGCCCGCAGCGCCCGCGGCGAGGGCAGGGCGCGGCGGACGCTCGGGGCCGGTGCGGCCGGGCCCGGTGCGCCCGGATCGGCCGGCTCCAGCTTGGGTCTGTCCTCGACGCGGGTGTCCAAGGCCTCAAACCTCCCGCGACTCGAAGTCGATGCGCGGATCGACCAGCGTGTAGATGAAGTCGGACACCAGGTTAACGAGCAGCCCGAGCAGGGCGAAGATGTAGAGGGTCGCGAACACTACGGGATAGTCGCGGTTGATGACGCTCTCGAAGCTCAACAGCCCGAGGCCGTCGAGGGAGAAGATGGTCTCGATCAGAAGCGAGCCGGAGAAGAAGGCGTGGATGAAGGCGCCGGGGAAGCCGGCGATGATGAGCAGCATGGCGTTGCGGAAGACGTGCCCGTAGAGCACCTGCCGCTGGGTCAGGCCCTTGGCCTGGGCCGTCATCACGTACTGCTTGCGGATCTCGTCGAGGAAGGAGTTGCGGGTAAGGAAGGTCATGGTGGTGAAGGCGCCGAGCGACATGGCGATCAGCGGCAGCGTCAGGTGCCAGAAGTAGTCGAGGACCTTGCCGGCAAGCGACAGCTGGCTCCAGTTGTCCGAGGTCAGCCCGCGCGAGGGAAACCACTGGAAGAACGAGCCGCCGGCGAACATGACGAGCAGGAACACGGCCACCAGGAAGCCGGGAATGGCGTAGCCGATCACCAGCACGCCCGAGGTCCAGGTGTCGAACCGCTCGCCGTCGTGCACGGCCTTGCGGATGCCGAGTGGAATGGAGATGAGATAGGTGATGAGCGTCATCCAGATGCCGAGCGAGATGGAGACGGGCAGCTTCTCCTTGATCAGCTGCAGCACGCTCACGTCGCGGAAGTAGCTCTTGCCGAAGTCGAACAGCAGGTAGCTCTTCATCATCAGGATGAAGCGCTCGTGCGCCGGCTTGTCGAAGCCGAACTGCTTCTCGAGGCTCTTGATGAACTCCGGGTCGAGCCCCTGGGCGCCGCGGTACTTGGAGGTGGTCTCGCTCGCGCTCTGCGACTGCGTCTGGGTCGAGGGCGAGAGCCCGTCGCCGGCGCTGCCGCCGATGCGCGCGGTGGCGGAGACGTCGGTGCCCGAGATCTGGGCGATCACACGCTCCACCGGGCCGCCGGGCGCGAACTGCACGATGCAGAAGCTGATCAGCATGATCCCGAACAGGGTCGGGACGATGAGAAGCAGGCGCTTCAGGAGATACGTTGTCATGTGGGGGCGGCCGCCCGCCTCGCTCTCGATTCAGTTGGACTTGAGCTTCGCCGCCTTGTCGGCGTCGTACCACCAGGTATGGGTAATGCCGCGATCATAGCGCGGTTTCACGGCCGGCCGGCTGTACTTGTTCCAGTAGACCACGTGGTGGGCGGCCTTGTACCAGTGCGGCACCCAATAATGGCCCGCCCGCAGCACGCGGTCGAGCGCCCGCGTCGCGGTTCTGAGCTGCTCGCGGCTACCCGCCTTGGCCACCTCCGCGATCAGCGCGTCGACGGCGGGGTGGGCGATGCCCGCCAGGTTGAAGCTGCCGTCCGTCCTCGCCGCCGCGCTGCCCCAGTAGCTCTCGAGCTCGAGGCCGGGGGTAAGCCGCAGGGTGTAGCGTGTGGTCACCACGTCGAAGTCGAAGGCCTTCACGCGGCGCTCGTACTGCGCCGGGTCGATGCGGCGGATGCTGGCGGAGACGCCGATCGCCTGCAGGTTCTTGATGTAGGGCGTCAGGATGCGCTCCGACACCGGGTCGGTGATCAGGAACTCCAGCTCCAGGGCCTCGCCCTTGCCGTTCACGCGCCTGCCGTCCTTGACCTCCCAGCCGGCGGCGGCGAGCAGGCGGCCGGCCTCGCGCAGCAGCTTGCGGTCCTGGCCGGAGCCGTCGGAGACCGGCGACCTGTAGGGCTCCTCGAGCACCTCCGGCGGCAGCTGGCCCCGGAACGGCTCGAGCAACGCCAGCTCGGCGGGCGTGGGCTTGCCGGCCGCCTTCATGTCCGAGTTCTCGAAGAAGCTCTCGGTGCGCGTGTAGAGGCCGTAGAAGATGTTCTTGTTGGTCCATTCGAAGTCGAAGGCGTAGTCGAGCGCCTTGCGCACCCGCACGTCGGCGAGCTTGGCGCGGCGCGTGTTGAGGAAGAAGCCCTGGGCGCCCGAGGGGTTCTCGTCGGGCAGCTCGAGCTTGATCAGCCGGCCGTCCCTGACCGCCGGCACGTCGTAGGCGGTAACCCAGTCGCGCGAGGTGAACTCCTCGCGCAGGTCGAAGGCTCCCGCCTTGAGGCTCTCGAGCGCGGCGGTGCGGTCGCGATAGTACTCGTAGCGCAGCTCGTCGAAATTGAAGCGGCCGCGGTTGACCGGCAGGTCCTTGCCCCAGTAGTCCTCGCGGCGCCGGTAGCTCACGAACACGCCCTGCTTGAAGTCGGCGATGCGGTAGGGGCCCGAGCCCAGCGGCGGCTCGAGCGTGGTCTGGTCGAACTCGCGGGTGGCGTAGAACGCCTTGGACAGGATCGGCAGGCCGGCCGCCACCAGCGGCAGGTCGCGCGTCTGCGTCCCGGTGAAGGTGAAGCGCACCGTGTGCGCGCCGAGCGCCTCGGCCTTGACGATGTCCTTCAGCTGCACGCGGTAGAAGGGGTGGCCCTTCTGCTTGAGCGCGTCGAACGAGAAGACGACGTCGTCGGCGGTGACCGGCGAGCCGTCCGCGAACCTGGCCTCCGGCCGCATGTGGAAGACGACCGAGCCGCGGTCCGGGCCCACCTCCGCCGAGCGCGCCACCAGGCCGTAGACGGCGTCCGGCTCGTCAAGCGCGCGGGTCATGAGGGAATCGAACAGGTACTCCAGGCCCTGGGCGGAATCGCCCTTCAGGATGAAGGCGTTGAAGCTGTCGAAGGTGGTGCGCGCCGAGGTCCCGATGGTGGCGAGCCGGCCGCCCTTGGGCGCGTCGGGGTTGACCCACTCGAAATGCGAGAAGCCCGGCGGATACTTGAGCTCGCCGAACACGGACAGGCCGTGCCGCCCCTCCGATGTCGCCGCGGGCAGGGCGAAGGTGACGCCCGCCACCACCAGCAGCGCCCTACCCGTCGCGAGCGCGACGCCAGCCTTGGCCCAGCCCGCCGTCATCGATCGCCCCGAAGATACGCCACTATCCGCCACGCGCCTCGGCCAGCCGCCTGGCCCGCTCCTGGTCGTACCACCACACGCGCAGGAACGAGCTGCTGCGCGAGGGCAGCTTGTCGGGGCGGCGGAACATGTCCCACATCGCCAGCCGCTCGTAGGGCGAGTGGAATTGCGGGACCACGTAGTGGTTCCACAGGAGCACGCGGTCGAGCGCGCGGGTGGCGGCCACCAGCTCCTCGCGGTCTCTGGCCATGATGATCCTGTCGATCAGCTTGTCGACCGCCGGGTTCTTGATGCCGATCACGTTGCGGCTGCCCTCGCGGCCGGCTGCCTCCGAGCCCCAGAAGTCGCGCTGCTCGTTGCCGGGCGATTCCGACTGGGGAAAGCTGGCGACGATGATGTCGAAGTCGAAGGTGTCGTGGCGGCGCTGGTACTGGGAGGTGTCGACGATGCGCGCGCTGGCTTTGACGCCGAGCTTCTCCAGCGCCGACTTGAACGGCAGCACGATGCGCTCGAAGTCGGGCTGCACCAGCAGGAACTCGGCGGTGAGCTCGGTGCCCCGGGCGTTGGTGAGCACGCCGCCCTTGGGCTGCCAGCCGGCCTCGGCCAGCAGCTTGGCGGCCTGGGAGAGGTGCCGGCGCGCATCCTCGGGCGTGGCGTTGACCGGGTTCCTCCACTCGGTGGTGAACACCTCCGGCGGCACCAGGTCGCGGATCTCGTTGAGGATCTCCAGCTCCCGCCCTTTCGGCAGGCCCTGCGCCTTGAGCTCGGAGTTGTCGAAGTAGCTGTTGACCCGGTGGTACTGGTCGTAGAACAGGTTCTTGTTGGCCCACTCGAAGTCGAAGGCCAGGTTGAAGGCGCGCCGCACCCGCGGATCCTGGAACTGGGGGCGCCGGATGTTGAAGGCGAAGGCCTGCATGGAGGCCACGCCCTTGGTGGGGACGCGCTCGAGCTTGACGAGCCCGCGCTTGACGCCCTCGAAGTCGTAGGCGGTGGCCCACGACTTGGCGCTGTTCTCGGGCCAGTAGTCGAGCTGGCCGGCCTTGAAGGCCTCGAACGCCGGCACGCGGTCGCGGAAGTAGACGAACTTGATCTCGTCGAAGTTCCACTGGCCTTTGGCGACCGGCAGGTCCTTGGCCCACCAGTCCTTGACGCGCTGGTAGGTGATGGAGCGGCCGGCGTCGACCTCCTTGATGCGGTAGGGGCCGGAGCCGAGCGGCACCTCGAGCGTGGACTTGGACAGGTCCCGGCGCTCGCCGCCCGCCCCGGTCGCCTCGTAGTAGTGCTTGGGCAGCACCGGCAGGTCGCCGATGATGGTCGGCAGCTCGCGATTGCCCTTGACCGCGAAGTGGAAGGTCACCTCGCGCTCGCCGGTCCTCTCGGCCCGCGTCACGTCCTTGTAATAGAAGGCGTAGTTGGGGGAGACCTTCTTGATGGCCTCGAAGGAGAAGATGACGTCCTCGGGCGTGATCGGCCGGCCGTCGTGGAAGCGGGCGCCGGCGCGCAGGCCGACCGTGGCCGAGCCGAAGTCGGGCGGATAGGACACCCATTCGGCGACAAGGCCGTAGGAGGTGCCGGGCTCGTCGGGGCTCTGCGACATCAGAGTGTCGTAGATCAGGCTGAGGCCGATGGCGGGGCTGCCCTTGACCGGGAACTGGTTGAGCGAGTCGAAGCTGCCCAGCGCCCAGCGGCGCACGCTGCCGCCCTTGGGAGCGTTGGGATCGACCCAGTCGAAATGCTTGAAGTCGGGCCCGAACTGGGGTGTGCCGATGAGGGAAAGGGCGTGGTGCTTGGCTGGACTGTCTGAGGCCGGTGCAACAGAACCGCCCGCGACCAGAAAGACGACGCAGGCGGCCCCGACAAGGGTGACTCTGCGGGCCATGTAGAGTTCCTGCCCTCCTCCAGTGCCGGATTGCGTTTCGCCCGAGGCTGCGACACGAATATGACGGGCCGCGGACTAACCGCCAAGTTAATCCTTGTTCATTCCCCCAAAAGCTGGAGCTGCGCGGCTGGGCTCGCAGCCGGCGGGGGCCCCTGTCCCTGGCTAATTGGGCAGGGGCGCGGGGTTGTCCGACAGCTTGCGCAAGTAGACCAGGAGATCCGCCAGCTCGGCATCACTCTTGATACCCGCGAAAGCCATCTTGTTGCCGGGAATGGCGGCTCTGGGATCGTGCAGATATTTGGCGAGCTCTTCGAAGGTCCAGTTGCCGGGACGGCTCTTCAGGGCCTCCGAGTAGGGAAATCCCGTCACCGCCCCCCGCTGGCGCCCGACCACGCCCCACAGGTTGGGGCCGGTAAGATTGCGGCCGTCCTTGTTCGGGGTGTGGCACTGCAGGCACTTCTTGAAGCTGTCCTGGCCGGCGTCGGGGTTGGCCTTGGGGAGCAGAGCGATGACGTTGGCCACATCGAAGGGGGCCGTCGGCTGCTTGGCCTGCGCGGTGCTCGCCGGCTCGGTGATGGGCAGGGCCCAGCCGGGCTTGTCGGGCTTGTGCTCCTTGTAGACGATGTCGAGCACGGTCTTGCTCGAGACGATCACGAGCAGCGCCGTGAGCACGGCTCCGACAGCCTTGTTGACCTCGAAAGCATCCATCGGAGGGCACTTCCCCTTGCGTCCCGGGGGCCGCGCGCGCACCCCCCTTGCCGACCGGCGGCAACTATAGGGGGTCGCTTCTGCCTTGCAACCGCGCCTGCGTCCGTTCTAGGAGCTAGACCCCGAGACGAATTGTCACCCGCGCATCGGAAGGCCCATGCAGCAGCGCGCCCTCGTCGTCATCCCCGCCCGCATGCACTCCACCCGCCTGCCCGGCAAGCCGCTGGTCGACATCGCCGGCGAGCCGATGATCGTGCACGTGTGGCGGCGCGCCATGGCCGCGGGGATCGGCCGCGTGGTGGTGGCCACCGACACGGAGGCGATCGTGGCGGCGGTGCGCAAGGTGGGAGGGGAGGCGGCCATGACCCGGCCCGATCATGCGTCGGGGTCGGACCGGGTGTTCGAGGCGGTCAACCGGGTCGACCCCGAGGGCGACTTCGAGATCATCCTCAACCTGCAGGGCGACCTGCCGAGCCTGGAGCCCGAGCTGGTGCGCGCCTGCCTGGCGCCGCTGCAGGACAAGGGGCCGCACATCGCCACCATCGCCGCCGAGATCGTCTCGGAGGAGGCCCGCACCGATCCCAACGTGGTGAAGGTGGTGGGCACGCCGACCGGGGTGCCGGGCCGGCTGCGCGCGCTCTACTTCACCCGCGCCACCGCGCCCGCCGGCAAGGGCCCGCTCTATCATCACTTCGGCATCTACGCCTACCGGCGCTCCGCGCTCGAGCGGTTCGTGTCGCTCAGGCCTTCCACCCTCGAGCGGCGCGAGCAGCTCGAGCAGCTGCGCGCGCTGGAGGACGGCATGCGCATCGACGTGGCCGTCGTTGACAGCATTCCGGTCGAGGTCAATACTCCCGAGGATCTCGAGCGCGCCCGCCGTCTCATGTCGGGCCCGATGCGCCGCTGAGCCTCCGCCCGCCCGCTCCCAGGCCCCGCTTCCCATGGCCGACCGCAAGCTCAAATCGTCGACGACGGCTGCCGCCAGGTCGCGGCGGGGGCCCCAGCTCGAGCGCAAGACGCTGCTGCGCGTCGCCTACCAGGGCGAGCCCGGCGCCAACTCGCACCTCTCCTGCCGCGAGGTATTTCCCGATCTCGAGGCCATGGCCTGCGCCACCTTCGAGGACGCACTGGCGGCGGTGAAGAGCGGCGAGGCGCGCTACGCCATGATCCCCATCGAGAACTCGGTGGCGGGGCGGGTGGCGGACATCCATCACCTGCTGCCCAATGCCGGCCTCTCCATCGTCGGCGAGCACTTCCTGCGCGTGCGTCACCAGCTGATGGCCCTGCCCGGCGCCACCCTGCTCACCGTCAAGCGCGCACTCTCCCACACGCAGGCCCTCGGCCAGTGCCGCAACACCCTGCGCAAGCTCGGGCTCAAGCCGGTGCCGGAGGCGGACACTGCCGGCTCGGCGCGGCTCGTGGCCGAATCCAACAGCCTCGAGCTCGCCGCCATCGCGCCGACCCTGGCGTCAGAGATCTACGGCCTCAAGATCCTGATGCGCGACATCGAGGACGAGAAGCACAACACCACGCGCTTCCTCGTTCTCGCCAACGCCCCGGACGACGCGCCGGCGGGCGACGGTCCCATCATCACCACCTTCATCTTCCGCGTGCGCAACGTGCCGGCCGCGCTCTACAAGGCGATGGGCGGCTTCGCCACCAACGGCGTCAACATGACCAAGCTCGAGAGCTATCAGCTCGACGGCCGCTTCGTCGCCACCATGTTCTACGCCGATATCGAGGGCCACCCGGACGATCCTCCGGTGGCGCGCGCGCTGGAGGAGCTGTCGTTCTTCTCCACCGAGCTCAAGATCCTCGGCGCCTACCGGGCGAGCCCCTACCGCGCGGAGGCGAACAGGCAGGGCCCCGAGCCCTGATCTGCGGGGGAGGAGCCCGGCTCAGGTCATGTCGAGCGGGGCTGGCCGCCGCGGCGGCGGGAAGGCCGCGTCGAGGGCCGCGAGGTCCTCGGCGTCGAGCCGCACCTCCAGCGCCTTCATGTTGGCGCGCACGTGCTCGGGGTTGCTGGCCTTGGGAATGGTCACCACGCCCGGCTGGCGCAGCACCCAGGCCAGCGCCACCGCCGCCGGGTCGCAGCCGTGCTTGGCGGCGAGCTTGCCGAGCGCCGGCTTGCGCAGGAGCGGGCCCTGTCCCAGCGGCGAGTAGGCCATCACCATGATCTTGGCCTTCTGGCACTTGCCGAGCAGCTGCCACTCGATGCCGCGCGAGCCCAGATGATAGAGCACCTGGTTGGAGGCGCAGTTCGCCCCGTCGGGCACGCCGGCGAGCTCGTCGAGATCGCCCGCGTCGAGGTTGCTCACGCCCCAGTGGCGGATCTTGCCCGCCTTGCGCAGCGCCTCGAAAGCCTCCACGGTCTCGGCCAGCGGGTAGGAGCCGCGCCAGTGCAGCAGGTAGAGGTCGATGCGGTCGGTGCCGAGGCGCTTCAGGCTGCGCTCGCAGGCCGCCACCGCGCCCTTGCGCGAGGCGTTGTGAGGGTAGACCTTGCTCACCAGGAACACCTCGTCGCGCCGGCCGGCGACCGCATCGGCCACGATCTCCTCGGCCTTGCCCTCGCCGTACATCTCGGCGGTGTCGATGAGGCGGATGCCGAGGTCGAGCCCGAGCTTGAGCGCCTTCACCTCGGCGGCGCGCTCGGAGGCGCGCTCGCCCATGCGCCAGGTGCCGAGCCCCAACACCGGCACCTTCTCTCCTGATCTCAGCGCAACGTGCCGCATGTGGCCGCTCCTCGTCCCAGTCTGCCGCCGCCCGTCCGGCTCAATCTACAGCAACGCGCAGGGACCGCGCGAGAGCGGGCGACTTGAGCGCCGCCGAAAAGGCTGCCAAACAGCGGCGGACGATCCGCTTCACCCCGAGGGAGAAAGAGCATGGACAAGGCGCTGAGAGACAAAGGCCTCGCCGTTCGCAAGGCCGTTCTGGGCGAGGACTACGTCGACAGGTCGATGGCCTCCGCCGACAGCTTCAACCAGCCGTTCCAGGAGATCCTCAACGAGTACTGCTGGGGCATGGTGTGGGGCGACGAGCGGCTGCCCAGGAAGACCCGCTCGATGCTCAATCTCGTGATGCTCGCCTGCCTCGGGCGCATGCACGAATGGGAGCTGCACCTCAAGGGCGCGCTGCGCAACGGCGTGAGCAAGGACGAGGTGCAGGCCATCCTGCACCAGATCGCCGTCTACGCCGGCGTGCCGCTGGCGGTGGAATGTTTCCGCGCCGCACGCAAGGTGTTCGCCGAGGTCGAGAAGGGGTCCTGAGGCAGGGCGCCGCCGGGCCGCCGCCGCCGCGGCCCGGTCTCAGGACGGGCCTTGCGCGTGCCGGTTGCCGCCGTTGCGCGAGCGGTGGGCGAGGCCCCAGGCGGCGACCACCAGGGCCACGGCGATGCCGACCGAGGCGACGATGAGCTGCGACTTGGCCGCCGTCAGGAAGCTCGCCCGGCGCGCCAGCCGGTAGGGGACGTTGGGATAGGCCGCGAGCACCTCCGCCAGCGCCCAGTTCTCGGCGTAGTCGGCCGCGCAGTAGGCGAGCGGGGTGCACATGAGGGCATAGCGCGCGCCGCGGCTGAGCGGCACGGTGGTGCCGTTGGCAGGGCGGCTGTACCACGCGTAGGTGAGGGTCAGCGCCGCCAGCACCAGAAACGGCAGCACCATGTCGAGGGGCAGCAGCGTCTGAAGCAGGAATTGCCGCCCCTCGGCGCCGATCCTGGTGAGGGTGGCGTGCAGCTCCAGCGGCGTGTAGTAGCCGAGGCACAGCCCGATCGGGCAGCGGAAGAGCTTCACCCCGGGCAGGCTCGACTGGGTGGCCAGCAGCATGCCGGCAAACCACGCCAGGGCGATGACATTGAGCAGCCACACGTGCCAAAGGGTGAGGCGGCGATCCAGGACCGAGAGCATGGGCGGGCTCCGTCGTGGGGCGCATCTGCCCCGCTCGCGTGCGCAGGCAAACGCGATGCGGCGCGCCGACCCGTCGCCCGGTGCAGGGCCGCGCCAGTCTATAGCACGTTTCAGGACAGCCAGCGCTTGCGGCGCTTGTAGTGCTTCACGTCGCGGTAGGACTTGCGCGAGCCGACCTCGTTGAGGCCCAGGTAGAACTCGCGGATGTCGGAGTTGTCGCGCAGCGACTCGACGCTGCCCTCGAGCACGATGCGGCCCGTCTCCATCACGTAGCCGTGCTGGGCCACGGCCAGGGCCATGACGGCGTTCTGCTCCACCAGCAGCACCGACAGCTTCTCGCGCTCGACCAGCCGGCGCACGATGCCGAAGATCTCCTCCACCAGCATGGGCGCCAGCCCCAGCGAGGGCTCGTCGAGCAGCATCACCTTGGGCTCGGACATCAGGGCGCGGCCGATGGCCAGCATCTGCTGCTCGCCGCCCGAGAGATAGCCCGAAAGCTGTTGGCGGCGGGCCTTGAGCTGGGGAAAGTAGGTGTAGACGCGCTCGATGCCGGCGGCGATCTTGCGCCGGTCGCGATGCACGTGGCCGCCGGCCACCAGGTTCTCCTCGGTGGTGAGGTGCTCGAACACGCGGCGGCCCTCGAACACCTGGCTGATGCCGAGGCCGGTGACGTCGAAGGCGCGCATGCCGTCGATGCGCTTGCCCTCGAAGGTGACCGAGCCCTTGGTGATCTCGCCGCGCTCGGTGCGCAGCACGCCGGAGATGGCCTTGAGCGTTGTCGTCTTGCCGGCGCCGTTGGCACCGAGGAGCGTCGTGATCTCGCCCGGCCTGACCTCGAGCGAGACGCCCCTCAGGACCAGGATGACCCGGTCGTAGACGACCTCGATGTTGTTGATGGAGAGCATGGCGCCGGGAGAGCCGGATGCGGGGCCCCTCCCCCGGCGCGCGGGGGAGGGGCTGGCCGCGGGGGACTAGGCTAGTTGATGGCCGCGAGGTGCTTCTTGATCACGTCACGGTAGGCCTGGAACCAGTCGCCGTTCTTGACGAGCTTGCCGCCCTTGACGGTCCACACCTGCACCCAGCCGCCGCCCTCGTGATCCTCGGGCGTCACCGTCATGGGAGGCACCATGCCGCCGAGCGAGAAGCCCTTGATGGACTCCATGCCCTTCTTGACCTCCTCGCTGGTGGGCTTGGCCCCGCCCTTGGCCTTGATGGCGTTGCGCACCGCCTCCACGTGCAGGGCGGCGATCATCAGGCCGCGGTTGTAGTAGACGCTGATCTCCTGCTCCTTGGGCTCGGGCTTGCCCTGCGCCTTGTACATGGCGTTGATGTCCTTGATCACCTGGAAGTCGGTGCCGACCCCGGCGAACTGCAGGGTGTTGTAGCCCTCGGCCACGGCGTAGCCTCCGGCCGCCTTGATGTCGGCCTCCGAGGCGCCCCACACCAGCGCGACGACCTTGCTCAGCGGGTAGCCCTTGCCCTTGAGTTCCTTGATGGACACCGACGGCGAGCGGCCGAAGAGATGGGTGATGATGAAGTCAGGCTTGAAGCGCCCGGTGATGTCGAGCACCTGCGCGCCCATCTCCACGCCCGGCGACGGCACTGCGAAGGTCTTGAGCTCGAACCCTTCCGTCTTGGAGAGGTCCTCCAGGACCGGCAGGGGGTCCTTGCCGGCGGGGTTGTCGAAGAACAGGTAGGCGATCTTCTTGCCCTTGAGGCTGCCGCCCAGCTCCTTCTTGGCGAACGCGACGGCGCCGGCCGCCTGCGACCAGTAGCTGGCCGCGAGCGGGAAGATGTAGGGATAGCGCTTGCCGTCGGTGGAGGCGGAGTTGCCGAAGCCCGGCGAGGTGCCGAGGATCTTGTCCTCCTCGAGCTTCTTGGTGAGGGCGGCGATCTGCGGCGTGCCGTAGACGCCCTCCAGCACCGCGCCCTCCTTCTTGAAGCGCTCGTGCGCCTCCATGGCCGGCGGCACCTTGTACTCGTGATCGATCTCGACCACGCGGATCTTGTAGCCTTCCACCCCGCCCTTGCTGTTCACGAGGTTGATGTAGTCGTGGTAGCCGGGGCAGAGGAAGACGCCGACGGTCTGCGTCACGCCGGTGCGGTCGCACTGCAGGCCGAACACCACCTCCTTGTCCTGGGCCGTCGCGCTGCCGGCCGCCAGGGCCAGGACGCCCGCCGCAGCGGCGGCGCCGAGCCAACGTCTGCCAAGTCTCGACATGGGGCATTCCTCCGTTCGCTTCAGTTGCACACACTCAGTACGAAAACGGCCAGACGCGGAAGTAGTTGCGGATGTTGCGCCACAGCCGGTTGAGCCCCTCCGGCTCCACCACCAGGAAGAAGATGATGAGGCAGCCGAAGAGAACGAGGCGGGTGCTGGCCACGATGCTGGACAGCTCACCGGACGAGAAGAACAGGCCCGCCAGCGGCTCCATCGCCAGCCGGATGGCGATGGGCAGCATGGTGACGAAGATCGCCCCCAGGATCGAGCCCAGCACCGAGCCCAGCCCGCCGATGATGATCATGGCGAGATAGTCGATCGACACCACGATCTGGAACGCCTCGTAGTTGGCGATGCCGAAATAGTAGGTGTAGAGCACGCCGCACACGCCGGCGTAGAAGGAGGAGATGGCGAACGCCAGCAGCTTGTAGCGGAAGATGTTGATGCCGATGATCTCGGCGGCGATGTCCTGGTCGCGGATGGCCACGAAGGCGCGGCCGATGCGGCTCCTGACGAGGTTGAGGGTGGCGAGCGTGGCCAGCGCGGCGAAGAACAGCAGGAAGTAGTAGAGCTGGCCCTGCGTCCTGAGCTGGTAGCCCCACACCGTGGGCCGCGGCACCTCGATGGAGGCCTGCGCGCCGCCCGAGATCGCCGGCGTGTGGTTGATGATCCATTCGATGATGAGCTGCGCGGCGAGGGTGGCGATGGCGAGATAGAGGCCCTTGATCCTGAGGCTCGGGATGCCGACGACGGCGCCGACCAGGGCGGCCATCAGCCCGCCCGCCGGCAGCGTGATCCAGAACGGCAGGTGCAGATGGACCGCGAGGTTGGCGGCCGTGTAGGCGCCGACCGACATGAAGGCGGCGTGGCCGACCGAGATCTGGCCGGTGTAGCCGACGAGGATGTTGAGGCCCAGCGCGCCCACCACCGCGATCAGCACCAGATTGATGACGGAAAGGTAGTACTCGTCGAGCGTCAGCGGCATCACCACGCCGAGCATCACCAGGATGGCGGCCACCGTCCACCGCGCGATCGGCAGCGGGTAGAGCGCCATGTCGGCGGCGTAGGTGGTCTTGAACACTCCGGATTCGCGGTGCAGCATGGCCCCTCACACGCGCTCGATGCGGTGCGTGCCGAAGATGCCGTACGGCTTGAACATCAGCGCGACGATCATCAGCACGTACGGCGCGAAGTCCTTGGTGCCGCCGCCCACGTAGGGATCGAGGTAGCCGGCGGCCAGGCTCTCCACCAGGCCGACGATCAGGCCGCCGATCACGGCTCCCACCACCGAGTCGAGGCCGCCCAGGATCACCACCGGGAACACCTTGAGGCCGACCAGGGCGAGGTGCACGTCCACGCCCAGCATGCTGCCCCAGATCACGCCGCCCAGGGCCGACACCGTGCCCGCCATCGCCCAGGCCAGCGCGAAATACCGCTCCACGTTGATGCCCATGGCCATCGCCACCTGCTGGTTGTCGGCCACCGCGCGCATGGCCACGCCCATCCGGCTCTTGAGGAAGAACCAGGTGAAGATGCCGAGGAAGATCAGGGTGACCACCACGCCCAGCACCTGGATCGGCGGCAGGGAGGCGGGGCCCAGCTGGAGCGGCGAATCGCCGATCGGCAGCGAGACGGCGCGCGTCTCGCCGCCGACCGTGATCGGCGGCAGGCCGCGCAGGATGGCGCCGAGCCCGATGGTGGCCATGATCACGGCCACCACCGGCCGCCCGAGCAGGGGCCGCAGGACGATGCGCTCCAGCCCGAAGCTGAAGGCGATCATGACGGCGAGCGCCGCCGCCACCGCGCCGAGCACCGGCATGCCCTCGATCGCCAGCGCCAGGGCGGCGACGAACCCCGCCAGCATCACGAACTCGCCCTGGGCGAAGTTGATGGCGTCCGTGGCCTTGTAGACGAGCACGAAGCCGAGCGCGATCAGCGAGTACATGAGGCCGATCGACAGGCCGCTGACGGCCAGCGAGAAGGCGAACGACAGCTCGTCCCACATGGAGTGCCTCCTTCACGCCGCCATGCGCGCGGCGGGCTGCGGGGAGCCCACGTCGTGCACCAGCAGGGTGGCGGTGAGGCGGCTCTTGCGGCCATCCTCGAAGGTGATGTCCATGGTGAGCTCGGTCTCCTTGGCCCCGCTGTAGAGCGCCTCGATCACGGGCGCGTACTTCTCCGCCACGAACCCGCGCCGCACCTTGCGCGTGCGCGTGATCTCGGCGTCGTCGGCGTCGAGCTCCTTGTTGAGAAGCACCACGCGCCTCACCTTGGTGGCGTCGGGCAGGGTGGCGTTGATCTTGTCCACCTCCTCGATGATGAGCCTCGCCACCTCCGGCTTGCGCGCGAGGTCCATGTAGCTGGTGTAGGGCAGGCTCCTCTGCTCGGCCCACTTGCCGACCGTGCCGATGTCGATCGAGATCATGGCGGCAACGAACGCGCGCTGGTCGCCGAACGCCACCGCCTCGCGGATGTAGGGGCTGTACTTGAGCTTGTTCTCGACGAACTGCGGCGCGAACGGCGTGCCGTCGGCGAGCTTGCCCACGTCCTTGGCGCGATCGATGATGGCGAGGTGCCCGCGCGGATCGACGAGACCGGCATCCCCGGTCCTGAGCCAGCCGTCCGGCGTCAGGGCGTCGCGGGTGGCGTCGTCCTGCTTGTAGTAGCCGCGGAACACGCCCGGCCCCTTGACCAGCACCTCGCCGCGCTCGCCGATGCGCACCTCGGTGCCCGGCAGCGTGCGGCCCACGGTGTTGGGGTCGGCCTCGTCGTCGCCTTGGAGCGCGACCAGGGCGCTGGCCTCGGTGGCCCCGTAGATCTGCTTCAGGTTGATGCCGAACGCGCGGAAGAAGCGGAACGCGTCGGCGCCGAGCGGGGCGCCGCCGGTGAGGCACCAGCGCGCGTTCCTGAGGCCGAGCTGGTCGCGCACAGGGCCGTAGACCAGGATCTCTCCCAGCCGGTAGCCGAGCCGCATGGTGCGCGGGATCGGCTTGCCGTCGGCCTTGAGCAGCTCGCGCCGCTCCGCCAGCCGCCGGAAGTACTCGTAGATGGCGCGCTTGAGCGGGGAGGCGTCGGCCGCCTTGATCTGCAGGGCGGTCAGCATGTTCTCCCAGATGCGCGGCGGCCCCAGCAGGGCGCTGGGGCCGAGCTCGCGCAGGTCGCGCTGGACCGTCTCGGGGCCCTCGGGGCAGTTGCAGGTGGCCGCCACCACCAGGCTGGTCGACAGCGAGAACATCGAATCGCCCACCCAGCCCATGGGCAGGTAGCACAGCCAGTTGTCGCCGCGCTCGATGGCCTCGACGCTGGCGAAGCTCTCCGAGGTGGAGATCATGTTGGCGTGGGTGAGGAGGGCGCCCTTGGACCGGCCCGTGGTGCCGGAGGTGTAGGCGATGAGGGCGATGTCGTCGGGCTTGCCCTGCTCGAGCTCGCGCTCGAAGTAGCCCGGCCGCTCCCTGGCGAAGGCCCGGCCCGCCTCCTCCACGTCGGCGTAGGAGCGCAGCAGGTCATTGCGGTAGGCGCTCATGCCGCGCGGGTCCTCGTAGACCAGGAGGCGCAGCTCGGGCAGCTCGCCCGCGATCGACAGGATCTTGTCCACCTGCTCCTGGTCCTCGGCCACCACCACCGACACCTCGGCGTGGCGCAGCACGAACGACAGCTCGCTGGCGATGGAGTCCTGATAGACCGGCACCGACATGCCGCCCAGCGCCTGGGCCGCGATCTGCGCCCAGTAGAGGCGGGCGCGGTTGTCGCCGAGCACGGTGAGCTTGTCGCCGCGCTTGAAGCCGCCCGCCGCCAGGCCGCAGGCGAAGTCGTGCACGTGGGCGTAGCAGTCGCGCCAGGAGTAGGTCTGCCAGATGCCGCGGTCCTTCTCGCGCATGCCGGGCTGGCGGCCGTAGCGCTGCATGTTGCGGCGCAGGAGCTTGGGCAGGGTGTCGCTGGCGGGGTCCTCGATGAGCTTCATGCGTTCCGGCTCCCCTGGCTGGTGCCGAGATAGGCCGCGATCACGGCCGGGTTGCTCTGCACGTCGGCGGGCGAGCCCTCGGCGATCTTGCGGCCGCGGTCGAGCACCACCACGTGGTCGGAGATGTCCATCACGACGCCCATGTCGTGCTCGATCAGGACGACGGTGACGCCCCGCTCCTGGTTCACGTCCAGGATGTAGCGGGCCATGTCCTCCTTCTCGTCCTGGTTCATGCCGCCCATGGGCTCGTCGAGCAGCAGCACCTTGGGCTCGAGCGCCAGCGCGCGGCCGAGCTCCACGCGCTTGCGCAGCCCGTAGGCCAGCGCCGCGGTGGGCTGCTTCCTGAGGTCCTGCAGCTTCAGGAACTCGATGATCTCCTCGCAGGCGGCGCGATGGCGGACCTCCTCGCGCTGGGCGAGCCCCCAGTAGAGCACGCATCTGAGCACGCCCGCGCGCATGCGCACGTGGCGGCCGAGCATCAGGTTGTCGAGCACGGTGAGCCCGCTGAAGAGGGCGATGTTCTGGAAGGTGCGCGCCACGCCGAGGGCGGCGATGCGGCTGGGCGAGCGGCGGGTGATGTCGCGCCCCTCCAGGGTGATGCGGCCGCTGTCCGGCTTGTAGAAGCCGGAGATCATGTTGAGCAGCGAGGTCTTGCCGGCGCCGTTGGGGCCGATGATCGACACGATGCGGCCCTGGGGCACGTCGATCGACACGCCGTCGACGGCGACCACGCCGCCGAAGTGCTTGGAGACGCCGGCAACCGACAGCTGGACGGCCTTGGCGGCGATCTGGTCCGCCCTCTGGTCGAAGTTCATGAAGCCAGCCCCTGCCAGCAGGGTGCGGTGGGGCAATGCCCACGCGAGGTGTAGGGCCAGCAAGCCCGCACGGGTGAACTCCTCCCAAGCTCTCGACGGCGCGGTGCGGACGGGCTCGAGGACCGGCGCCCTCGCCTCCGCCCACGGTGATTTTTGGGCGCCATGTTAGTGCAGCCGCGGGCCCGGCGCCAAGGGCCACAGCCGAAAGGATGAAATATGGGGGATGCGCCGGCCGCCGCGGGCGGCCCAGGCGGGTCTCGCCGGGCCCGGTCTGCCGGGGGCGGCTACTCGGCCGCGTCCATCACCGCCGCGGCTGGCGGCTCGTCGATCATGCCGAGGGCATGCATGTAGACGGCCAGGATCGCCTCCTCCTCCTGGCGCTCGGCCTGGCTCTTCTTGCGCAGCGACAAAACCTTGCGCAGCACCTTCACGTCGAACCCCAGGGCCTTGGCCTCGGCCAGCTTGTCGCGGATGTCGCCGGCGAGGGCCTTCTTCTCTTCCTCCAGCCGCTCGATCTGCTCGACCACCTGGCGCAGCTGCTTCTGCGCCGAAACCTGCAGTGCCGTCATGCTTCTACCCCCACCGGGACGCGCGGTCGGCGCCGTTGTGCATGTGCGGCCGGCGCCTCGCTGCGGCCGGCACGGGGCGGGACGCTAGCGGCGCGCCCAGCACGCTTCAAGGGCGCGGGCGGGGCCATCCAGAGCTTTTTGCCGGACTGCCCGCGGCCTCAGCGCGGCCGGCCGGCGATGACGTGGCTCTGCACGCCGCGGCCCGACAGCAGCGGGCGCCGGGAGGAGACGGCGCCGGCATTGACCCCGGCCCAGCCGATCTCGCCCGACAGGCGGCCGTACTCGATCTTGGGGCAGCGGTTCATGACCACCTCCAGGCCCGCCGCCTCCGCCTCCCGCGCGGCCTCCGCGTTGCGCACGCCGAGCTGCATCCAAACCACCCTGATGCCGAGCCTGTCCTTGAGAGCGATTGCCTCCCGCGCGATCTCGAGGGCGGCTTCCGAGCCACGGAAGATGTCCACCATGTCGACCGGCGCCGGCACCTCGGCCAGCCGGGCATGGACGCGCTGGCCGAGGATCTCCTTGCCGGCGAGGCCGGGGTTGACGGGCACCACGCGGTAGCCCTTGCCGAGAAGGTACTTCATGGCGAAGTAGCTCGGCCGGTTGGTGGTGGCGCTGGCGCCCACCATGGCGATGGTGCGGGTGCGCGCCAGGATGCCGGCGATGTAGTCGTCCGAGTAGCGGCTGTGGTCCATGGGGCGGCCCGGGCGGCGTCGCGGGAGGCCATTGTAGGCGAGGCCAAGAGGCCGCGCACGCCGGGGCGGCGAGGCGCCGCGCTTGCCTGGGGGGGTGCCGGCGCCCGAGGCGTCGCCGCGGACCATGGAGTTGACGAGGGGGCCCCGGGGCGGGGCCGGCGGGGCGGCGCCGGCGCGTGCGCAATCGGCCCGGCAGGCGGGCGCGGGCGGGGGGACGGCGGCAGGCGGCGGGCCGGCGGGTACAGGCGGGCGGGCCGGCGGCGGGCGGTCCGCCGGCGCCGCCATACCTCGGCAGGTCCCCTCCTGCTTTGCCATATCGCGGCCACGCCGGCGCCGCCATACCTCGGCAGGTCTCCTCCTGCTTTGCCATATCGCGGCCACGCCGGCGCCGCCATACCTCGGCAGGTCTCCTCCTGCTTTGCCATATCGCGGCCACGCCGGCGCCGGCCCCACTTGCGCATCGGCGCCGCGCGGCCTACTTAGGCGTGCCGGCGGCCAACGGCCGGCATCCCGACCATGGATGGGGCCGTAGCTCAGTTGGGAGAGCGCGTGAATGGCATTCACGAGGTCAGGGGTTCGATCCCCCTCGGCTCCACCAGATAATCCGACCTAAATCAGGCTGTTCGGGTCAATCGATAAACCTGGATCGGAACTCGGCCCTCGCCCACCTCCCGGGTCGACCAGGAGCTGTGGGGAGGCGCATGGCTGCGCCCAAAAGAGGCGACGGGCGGATCTTGTCCTGAGAGCCGCTGGGAGCCGCTGGCCTGGTGCGAGCCTCGCGTGGCCCCGTGCCGGGGGCTGGCGGGGCTGAGGCGCTGACCCGGCGGGCGGCGGTGGCCGCGGGGGCCCGGGACGGCCACTCGCCATAGCGGCGCAGATCGGGCGGGCGCCGGCGGGCCGCGACCGGCTGCGCCGGCGCCTGCGGATCAGACCACGGATCGAGCGACGGACATGGCGCGGGCCGCAGTGCGAGCTCCGCCGCCGGCCGGCGCGCCGGTCGGGGCGCGAGGCGCGGCCGGCGCGGGGGACGGCGGCTCGCACAATTGCCGCCAGGAATGGGACGCCCCGTGGCTCAGGGGCCACAGCCTGTCCGGCCGGCGCGAGGACGAGCCCCTGCGCAAGCGATGCCTGGAAACCCGGAACCGGCTCGGCGATGCGGGGCGCTGGCGCCGGCTCCCGCCGCGGGGGCCATCGATCAGCATTCTGCAAGTCCGGCACTCGACATGTCGGATGACAAGGCCCGGGCCGGCCTGTAGGGTGGCGGGCTTGGGGTCGAGGGAGGAGCGGGACATGGCTGCGACCATCAACGCCGTCAGCGGCGTGACCGAGGCCAATTTCGACATCTACCTGTTCCTCGCCAACATCACCTCCATCAGCCCCGGGGCCACCGACTCCACCTTCACCGCCATCGACAGCATCGATGGCGCCAAGATGAAGTTCACCGGCACCGGCTTCGCTCCCGACAAGGGCCAGCCGACGGCGGGCACCATCGAGGGTATGGAGCTCACCTTCAAGGGCACGCTGATCGCCACCGCCGCGTTTGCGCCAGGGCTCGACTTGGTGGAGCTCAAGACTGCGGCGGAAGCCTATTTCGACTCAAAGTATACCGACTCCACCAAGCTCGACGACATATTCCAGAACATCGCGTTCACCTTCAACGGCAGCGGGGCCGGAGACCTCTTCGGCGGTGGCGTGCTGGCCGACACCATCAACGGCAACGGCGGCAACGACACCATCATGGGCACGCCCGGTGCCGACGAGCTGGACGGCGGCATCGGCATCGACACGCTGAGCTACGCCGACGACGCCGTCGGGGTCATCGTCGATCTCTCCACCCTTTCGGCGTCCGGCGCCGGCAGCTTCGCCGACGGCGACACGATCAAAGGCTTCGAGAACCTGACCGGCGGCTCGAAAGACGACGTCCTGACCGGGAGCATGGTCGCCAACGTCATCAAGGGCGGCGACGGCAGCGACACGATCAGCGGCGGCGGCGGCAACGACAACCTCAACGGCGGCGACGGCGACGACACCGTCGACGGCGGCCCGGGCAATGACAAGCTGATCGGCGGCAACCACGGCATAGCCGGCGACACGGTGTCCTACGCCAGCGCCACGACCGGCGTGAAGGTGACCCTCGCCATCCAGGATGGGGTAACGGCGCAGAACACGGTGGGCGCCGGCAGCGACATCCTCTCGGGCTTCGAGAACCTGACGGGCTCTGCCTTCGGCGACACCCTGACCGGCTCGACCCTCGCCAACACGATCAAAGGCGGGGCCGGCGACGACAAGATCACGGGCGGGGGCGGCGACGACAAGCTCGAGGGCGAGGCCGGCAGCGACCTGCTGGTCGGCAATGCCGGGGCCGACACCCTCGACGGCGGCGCCGACACCGACACGGCCTCCTACGCCGCCTCGACCAAGGGCGTCACGGTCGATCTGACGCTGGGCGGTGCGCAGGTGAGTGCTGGAGACGCCAGCGGCGACAAGCTCGCCTCCGTGGAGAACCTTCTCGGCTCGGCGATGGCCGACACGCTTACCGGCGATACCGGCGACAACGTCATCGAGGGCGGCGCCGGCAAGGACGAGCTGAAGGGCGGGGGCGGCAGCGACACGGTGAGCTATGCGTCCTCGAACGCGGGCGTGACGGTCGTGCTCGGCGCCGGCGGCGAGCTCAACAGCAATGGCGGCTCGGTCAAGGGCGGCCATGCCACGGGCGACACCGGCGGCGGCTTCGAGAGCGTCATCGGCTCGGCCTTCAACGACACCATCACCGGCAACGCCGGCGACAACGTGCTGGCGGGCGGGCTCGGCACGGGCGACACCGTCTCCTATGCCAACGCCGGGGCGGGCGTCACGGTGAGCCTGGCGATCGCTGCGCAGCAGGACACGGTGGGCGCCGGCAAGGACACGCTCTCGGGCTTCGAGAACCTCATCGGCGGCGCGGGCGGCGACACGCTGACGGGCGATGCCGGCAACAACAAGATCGACGGCGGGGCGGGCGACGACATCATCGCGGGCGGCGCCGGCAACGACACCCTGACGGGCCGGGCAGGCGGCGACATCTTCAAGGCCGGCGCCGGCAACGACGTGATAACCGACTTCGGCTCGCGCCACTTCACCGCCGCGCTCAACGAAGGGCCCGGGTCGTCGACCGCGACGGGCACGGCGAGCCTGGTCCTCAACTGGAAGCAGACGCAGCTCACCCTCTCGGTCGTCACCGCCGGCCTCGACTTCGGCGGCCAGACGCCGGACACCAAGGACAACGTCACCGGGTTCCACATCCACAAGGGTGCAACCGACGGCATCGTCTGGGACATCGGCCTCGACGCCAGCACCGTCGTGAACGCGGCCGCGGGCTCGTTCACATCGATGTGGACCAGCAGCGAAGGTCTCACGGCCCAGCTCGCCGCGCTCGGCTCGGACGGCCTCTACCTCAACATCCACACCACGCAATTCCCGAGCGGCGCGATCCGCGGCCAGATCGACGAGATCGCTGGCGCCGACAGGCTCGACCTCAGCGCCTGGAACATCGGCGACCTCGAAACCTGGAAGGCCGTCACCGCCGACGTGTCCGGCAGCGCCAAGACCACCGTGTTCTTCAACGGCGTGGCCTCCACCCTCACCCTCACCGGTGTGCCCGAGGCGGCCCTGAAGGCCGGCGACTTCATCTTCGCCGGGGCGGCGGACGAGACGATCGCCGGCACGGCGCTGAAGGACGACCTGTTCGGCGCCGGCGGCAACGACAGCATGGACGGGGGCGGCGGCGTCGACCGGCTGTTCGGCGAGGCGGGCGACGACAAGCTCCACGGCGGGGCGGGCAACGACACCCTCACCGGCGGGGCCGGCAAGGACCTGTTCTCCTACAAGGACGGCGGCGGCGCCGACATCGTCAAGGACTTCACGCTGGCGGACGACCGCGTCGACGTCCGCGGCGTCGCGGCAGTGTCCAAATTCGGCGACCTCAAGCTTGCCCAGTCGGGGGCCCACACCATCGTCACCTTCGCGACGGGCAGCACGCTCACGCTGGAGAACGTGAGCAAGGCCTCGCTGGGCGCGGGCCAGTTCATGTTCCGCCCGACCATCGACACGGCCGGCACGGCTTCGATCGCCGAGAACACGACCGCGGTGGCGACCGTCACCTTCGCCGACGGCAATCCGGCGGGGGCCACCGTCTTCTCCATCGCCGGCGGCGCCGACGCCGCACTGTTCGACATCAATGCGGGCACCGGCGAGCTCACGTTCAAGGCCGCCCCGGACTTCGAGAATCCCGTCGATGCCGGTGCCAACAACACCTACGAGGTGGTGGTCAAGGTCGACAACGACGGCTACTCGGACACGCAGACCATCGTCGTCACGGTCAATGACACGAACGAAGCGCCCGTCATCACCTCGGGCTCGGGCGCCACGGCCGGCTACTCGGTGGTGGAGAACGCCACCGCGGTGGCCACCATCGCCGCCACCGATCCGGACGCCGCCAGCACGGTGACGTTCTCCATCTTGGGCGGCGCCGACGCGGCCCTGTTCGACATCAATGCGGCCACCGGCGAGCTCACGTTCAAGGCCGCACCCGACTTCGAGAACCCAACCGACGCCGGCACCGACAACAAGTACGAGGTGACGGTGGCGGCCTCCGACGGCACGCTGCAGGACACGCAGGCGGTCACCGTCACGGTGACCAATGCCGCCAACGAGGCGCCCGTCATCACCTCGGGCTCGGGGGCGACCGCCAGCTACTCCGTCAGCGAGAACGCCACCGCCGTCGGGACCATTGCCGCCACCGACCAGGACGTCGGAGACACGGTGACGTTCTCCATCACCGGCGGCGCCGATGCGGCCCTGTTCGACATCAACGCGGCCACCGGCGAGCTCACGTTCAAGTCGGCACCCGACTTCGAGAACCCCTCCGACATCGGCCTCGACAACGTCTACGAGGTGACGGTGGCGGCCTCCGACGGCAAGCTGCAGGACACCCAGGCGGTCAAAGTCACGGTCAATGACGACGCCAACGAGGCCCCCGTCATCACCTCGGGCTCCGGCGCCACCGCCGCCTACGCCGTCGACGAGAATACCACTGCGGTGGCCACCATCGCCGCCACCGACCAGGACGCCACCAGCACGGTGACGTTCGCCATCGCCGGCGGCGCCGACGCCGCCCTGTTCGACATCGACGCCAACACCGGCGAGCTGACGTTCAAGGCAGCGCCCAATTTCGAGAGCCCGGGCGACGCCAACGGTGACAACAAGTACGAGGTGACGGTGGCGGCCTCCGACGGCACGCTGCAGGACACGCAAGCGGTCACCGTCACGGTCGGCGACGTCAACGAGACGCCCACCGACATGGCGCTCAGCGGCTCGTCGGTCGACGAGGGTGCCGCCAACGGCACCGTGATCGGCACCCTGTCCACGACGGACGAGGACGCCGGCGAGACGTTCACCTACAGCCTGGTCGACGACTTCGGCGGCATCTTCGCGATCAGCGGCGGCAACCAGCTGGTGGTCGCCGACGGCGGCGCCATCGACTACGAGGGCATCCCGGAGCACGCCTACGTGGTGCAGGTGCAGGTGCAGGATTCGGCCGGCAACACGTTCGGCAAGGCCTTCACCATCGCCATCAACGACGGCACCGAGACCAGCGCCGTGGACGGCTACATCGCCGGCGCCACCATTTTCGCCGACGCCAACGCCAACTTCCAGCTCGACCCCGGCGAGAGCTCCACCACCAGCGACGACCTCGGCAACTTCACCTTCTCGGGCGGCCCCCTGCCGGTCGTGCTGTCGGGCGGCACCGACATCGCCACCGGCGGCACCTTCGCCGGATTCCTGGTAACCCCCGCCGGGGGCTCCGTCATCTCGCCGCTGACCTCGATGATGGTGGCGCTGATGGCCGCGCCGCTCAGCTACAGCGAGAACGATGCCAAAGACGCGGTCCTCGCCGCCTTCGGCCTCGATTCCGGCATCGACCTCAAGAACTACGACCAGGTGCTGGCCACCCTCGAGGGCGAGACGGCCGGGCCCGCGGCCGCCAAGGCCGCGGTCGAGCTGCAGACCACCTTCGCCCAGGCGCTGGCCGTGCTCATCGCAGCGGGCGCCAACGCCAACCTGGCCACCCAGGCCCTGGCGGACCAGATCGCCGCGGAGATCGCCGCCGAGGACCCGTCGCCGTCGATCGACCTCACCAGCGCGTCGGCCATCGCCGGCTACATCAACGGCGCCGCGGCCGACCTCTCGATCACGGTCGACAGCGCCGTGGTCAGCGGCGCCGCCGATATCATCGCGGCCATCAACGCGGCCGCGGCGGCGCTGGCCAGCACCGGCTCCACGCTGCTCTCCGACCTCGCCGCCATCGGCATTGTCGCCAACGATGCGGCGACTGCCCTCGCCTCGGCCACCTCGGGCACCATCGCCCAGATCGTCGACGACTTCACGGACGGCGGCGGCGACACGGACCTCACGGACAGGATCGCCGCGGCGGGCGGCTCGGTCGGCGACGTGGACGGCGCCAACAGCGGCGACACCATCACCGGCACCGCCGGCCCGGACGTGCTCTACGGCCTCGGCGGCAACGACGTTCTCAATGGCCTCGCCGGGATCGACATCCTCGACGGCGGCTCGGGCGACGACACGCTCACGGGCGGCGCCGGCCTCGACACCCTGATCGGCGGGCCCGGCAACGACACCATCGACGGCGGATTCTGGTTCAACAACATCGACGCGGCGGGCGCCGGCCTCGATCGCGTGAGCTACGCCGACGCCACAGGGCCGGTCACGGTCGATCTTTCCAAGCAGAGCGGCACCGGCACGGTGGCGAACCCGGGGGGGCCCACCTCCACTCCGCAGAACACCGGCGGCGGCGGCATCGACACGCTCGACCACATCGAGGGCATCATCGGCTCGAACTACAACGACGTCCTGCTGGGAGGCGGCAACACCTACATCGAGTCCTACCGCGGCGGCGGCGGCGACGACCAGATCAGCGGCGGCGCCGGCACCGACCGGGCCGAGTACGTGGACGCCACGGCCGGCATCTCGGTCCAGCTGGCGGCAGGCACCGTCGATGGCATCGCCGGCGGCGTCGGCACCGACACGCTGTCGTCGGTGGAGGACATCTGGGGCTCGCCCTACGCCGACACCTTCGATGCCACCGGCTTCAACGGCCTCAGCGCCAACGCCGGCTCCTTCGGCGCCTCCAACAGCTTCCGTCCCGGCGCCGGCGACGACATCCTGATCGGCAACAAGGACAGCCAGATCGACTATTTCGACGCCCCCCACGGGGTGACGGTCGATCTCACCAACCGCGATGTCGATGCCAATACCGGCAAGGTCTACGGCGGCGCAGGGGTCGGCACCGACACCTTCTCGGGCGTCAACCGCATCCGCGGCTCGGCCTTCGACGACGTGCTGATCGGCGGGCAGGCGGAGTACGGCGCGGCGAGCCAGTTCGAGTACTTCACCGGCCTCGGCGGCAACGACCTCATCAAGGGCGGCTCGGGCACGGACATAGCCAGGTACGACGTCGCGGCCGGCATCCTGACCGGCATCAGCGTCGACAATCCGCTGACCCCGGCGGTCGATTCCATCACGGTCGGCATCTACGTCCACCTCGCCAGCGGCATCGTCGAGGGCGATGCGGCCTACATCGGCACCGATACCCTGCGCAGCGTAGAATCCATCTTCGGCACTGCGCTCGCCGACATCTACGACGCCACGGGCTACGGCTCGAGCAGCGCCAACAAGGCCTCCAACGGCGTCACCTACAACTACTTCGACGGTGGCGCCGGCAACGACATCATCATCGGCAACGGCCTGAGCTGGGTCTCCTACCGCACCTCCACCTCGGCCGTGAACATCAGCATCGGCGCCGGCACCTATACCGGCGATGCCTCGGTCGGCACCGACACGTGGTCGGGGGTGTCGGCGGTCACCGGCAGCGACTTCAACGACACGCTGACCGGCACCAACAACACCGCTGCCGGCTCCGCCGAGCAGTTCGAAGGCCGCCTGGGCGACGACTTGATCGATGGCAACGGCGGCTTCGACCGGGCCCGCTACGACATCGACATCCGGACGACGGCGGGCATCAACGTCCAGCTCGCCGCCGGCACGGTGACGGGCGGCGGCGGGGCGGTCGGAAACGACACCCTGAAATCGATCGAGTCCGTCTTCGGCACCGACTTCGCCGACGTGTACAATGCCTCCGGCTTCACGGCCGACAATGCGTCCACGCCGAGCACCAACTCCGGCGACGCCGGCCCCGGGGGCGGCCCGAGCAACTTCAACGAGTTCGACGGCGGCGGCGGCAACGACACGATCACGGGCAACGGCAACACCCGCGCCGCCTACTACACCGCGACCGCCGGCATAACCGCCGTCCTCACCGACGGCGGCAAAGGCACCGTCACGGGCAACTCCTCGGTCGGAACCGACACCTTCACCGGCGGCGTGGTGGTGGTGCGCGGCGGCAGCTACGACGACGTCATCCGGAGCATCGCCAGCACCGGACCTCTCGGCATCAACAATTTCTTCGAGGGCGGGTTCGGCGGCAACGACATCCTGGAGGGCGGCCCCGGCGACGACACGCTGTGGGGCGGCGACAACAACGATGGCAACGGCACCGAGCGCCTCGACGGCTTCACGCCCCAGGGCTTCGACGACCTCGACTATGCCAGCTACGCCAACGCCAACAACGGCGTCGCGGTCAATATCGGTATCAATACACAGCAGACGATTGGCGCCGACCAGGGCAAGGACACCCTCAATAACATCGAGGGCGTGATCGGCTCCGCCTTCGCCGACACGCTCACGGGCGGCAATTCCTACTTCGAGACCTTCCGCGGCGGCGGCGGCGACGACACGATCACCGGCAACGGCGGCATCGACCAGGCCGAGTACACCGATGCCACCGCGGGCGTGACCGCCAACCTCGCCGCCGGCACGGTGAACGGCGTCGCCGGCGGGGTCGGCACGGACACGCTGAAGTCCGTCGAGCAGATTGTGGGCTCGGCTCACGAGGACGTCTACAATGCCGCGGGCTTCGGCAGCAGCAGCGCCAATGCGGGCTCGCTCGGCACCTACAACAGCTTCCGCGGCGGCGCCGGCAACGACCACATCACCGGCAACGGCGCGACCCGCATCGACTACAAGGACGCCACCGCCGGCATAACGGTCGACCTCACCAAGTCGACGGTGGACGCCAGCGCGGCGGGCCACGGCATCGACACGCTCAACGGCGGCATCAACTCGGTGCGCGCCACCCCCTTCGACGACATCCTGATCGGCGGCCAGACGGCCTTCGATGCGCCGGGCACGTTCGAGCAGTTCGCCGGCATGGGCGGCAACGACACGCTCAAGGGCGGCGGCGGCTTCGACCGCGCCTCCTACGACAGCGATGGCAACATCTCGGTCGGGCTCACCATCAACATGGCCGCCGGCATCGTCACCGGCGACCCGGTGCTCACCGGCACCGACACCCTGGACAGCATCGAAGGCGTGCGCGGCTCGGTCCTCGCCGACACCTACGTTGCCACCGGCTTCGGCGCCGGCAGCACCAATGCCGGCTCGTTCGGGACTTTCAACGAGTTCGAGGGTTTCGCCGGCAACGATACCGTCACCGGCAACGGCAATACCCGCATCGCCTTCTACACCGCCGACTCGACCGTCACGGTCGATCTCTTGGCCGGCACCGCCGTGGGCGGCAACTTCGTCGGCACCGACACCATACTGGGCGGCGTCAACGCGGTGGCAGGCAGCAACTTCGACGATGTGATCAAGGGCGACAATGCCGCCAACGTGCTCGACGGCCGCCTCGGCAAGGACAAGCTGACGGGTCTCGGCGGCAATGACCGGCTGACGGGCGGCAGCGGCGCCGACGAGTTCATCTTCGGCCTCGGCAGCGGCCTCGACGTGGTCACCGACTTCGAGGCGAACGGCGATGCCGACAAGCTGGTGTTCTCGAACAGCGTATTCGCCGACGCCGCGGCGGCTTTCGCCGCCGCCGACCAGGTCGGGTCGGACGTCGTCATCACCATCGACCCCAACAACAGCGTCACCCTGGCGAACTACTCGCTCGCCAACCTGAGCACCGGGGACTTCACGATCACCCCGTGACGGGAGGCTCCAGCCGGCTCTCACGGGGGCGGGGCGCCGATCCTGGGCCGCCGGGACGCGGCCTTCGTCGCGGCCATGGTCCGCCCGTGCCGCGCCGGCCGGCACCGCTTCGTAAACGATCCCTCAATATTAACCATCGAATGAAATTCAATTGCCTCGCGTCGCCCGGCCTTCATCGGGCCTTTTCCCTTCCGCCCGCACGCTCACGCGCGAAGCCTTTCTCGGGGGAGGGGTGCGCATGCGCATTCTGCAAGTCGGTCTGCCGCCGCGGCTGCGGCGCCTGGCCAGGGTCTCGGTCGGCCGGCTCGTCCGCACGGGCGGGAGAGGCATCGGCAGGATCGCGAGCCTCGTCGACGACGTGCCGATCTCGGTCAAGGCCTTCGCGGCCTCGTGCATTCTGGTGCTCTGGCTGATCGGGCTAGGCGCCAACGGCTACCTGGCGCTCGACCGGGCGGCGACGGGGCTGTCGCATCACTCCAATGTCGAGCTTCCCAAGCAGCGCGCCGCCTCCGAGCTCGCCACCGCCATCGTCGCCACTCATCTCAAGGTCTTCAGGATCGTGACATGGGCGCAGGTCGGCGTGGCCGCGGACTCGCAGGACGCGGCGAGGGGCGAGCTGCTGACCCGCCTCGATGCGCTCGGCGGCCGCCTGCGGCTGCTGGGCGAGGAGGCGCGTCCGTCGCCGGACGAGGCGGCCCGCCTGGCGGCGCTGTCGGCCAAGTGGGACAAGTACGTGCGCGAGATCGCCGACGTCCTGGCGGCGGCGGCCAGCGACGCGCCCATGGCCTCCATGCTGCTGAGCGCGACCGACGACGAGTTCCGCAGCATCGCCTCCGAGCTGCAGGGCGTGGCGGCCCTGGCCGCCGACCGCACCCGCGCGACCAGCCGTGAGCTCGCCGCGGAGGTGCAGCGCAGCCGCAACGTCCTCGCCCTCGGCGGCGCGCTCGGTGTGCTCATCTGCGCGCTGGTCGCGTTGTTCATCGGCCGCTCGGTCGTGGCCCCGATCCGGGCCATCACCCAGGCGATGCGCGGCCTCACCTCGGGGCACGGCCGCATTGCCATCACGTCCCGCAACCGCAAGGACGAGATCGGGCAGATGGTTGAGGCAATCGCTCAATTCCGGGAGACCATGGAGCGGCAGAACCGGCTGCTGCAGGACCGCCAGGATGAGTTGAGCTCCCAGAACATGCGCTTCGACGCGGCCCTCAACCACATGGCCCAGGGCCTCGCCATGTTCGACGCCGGACAGCGCCTGGTCGTCTGCAACAGGCGCTACGCGGAGCTTTATGACCTCACGCCCGATGAGGTGCGGCCGGGCACCACCATCCGCCAGCTGCTCGAGCACCGACACCGGCGCGGCCTGTTCGGCGACGTCAACTTCGAGAAGTTCGCGGAGGAGTGGCTGGCCGAGTTCAGCCACGCCTCCTCGCGCGTGCAGGAGCTGGCCGACGGCCGCGTGCTCTCCATCATGCGCCGTCCCATGCTCGACGGCGGCATCGTCAGCACCACCGAGGACATCACCGAGCAGCGGCGCTCCGAGGCCAGGATCGCGCACATGGCGCTGCACGACGCGCTGACCGGCCTGCCCAACCGCGTCCTGCTGAGCGAGCGGCTCGACCACGCTCTGGCCCGGGCCAAGCGCGGCGCGCTGGTCGCCACCCACCTGCTCGATCTCGACCGCTTCAAGAACGTCAACGACACCCTGGGTCACGGCGCCGGCGACAAGCTTCTGCGGAGCGTGGCGGAGCGGCTGCGCGCGCTGGTGCGCGAGAGCGACACCGTCGCCCGCATCGGCGGCGACGAGTTCGCCGTCATGCAGGTGGCGATCTCGCAAATCTCGGATGCCACCTCGCTCGCGCAGCGCATCATCGACACGCTGAGCCGGCCTTATGACATCGAAGGGCAGCAGGCCGTGATCGGCACCAGCGTCGGCATCTCGGTGGGCCCGGTCGACGGCGAATGTCCCGAGCAGATCCTGCGCAACGCCGACCTCGCGCTCTACCGCGCCAAGAGCGACGGGCGCGGCACCTACCGCTTCTTCGAGCGGGACATGGACGCGCAGATGCAGGCCCGCCGCGCGCTCGAGTGCGACCTGCGCAAGGCGCTGGCCAGAGGCGAGTTCGAGCTCTACTACCAGCCGGTGGTCGACCTCGCCAGCAACCGCATGAGCAGCGTGGAGGCGCTCATTCGCTGGCGCCATCCGGAGAAGGGCATGGTGCCGCCCGGCACCTTCATTGCGCTCGCCGAGGAGATCGGCCTCATCGTGCCCATCGGCGAATGGGCGATCCGGGAGGCGTGCGCGGCGGCCGCGCGCTGGCCGCAGGAGCTCAGGATCGCCGTCAACCTGTCTCCAGCGCAGTTCCGCAACCCCGGCTTGCTGCAGACGATCGTCGCCGCGCTGGCGACCTCCGGCCTGTCGCCCAATCGCCTCGAGCTCGAGATCACCGAGACCATCCTGTTGCAGGACAGCGAGGCGACGCTGGCCACCCTCTATCGCCTGCGCGAGCTCGGCGTGCGCGTGGCCATGGACGATTTCGGCACCGGCTACTCCTCGCTCAGCTACCTGCAGAGCTTCCCGTTCGACAAGATCAAGATCGACCGCTCGTTCGTGAGGGACATCGCCGAGAGCGCGGGCTCGCTCAACATCGTGCGGGCGGTGGCGGCGCTGGCCAAGGGCCTGGGGATGGCGGCCACCGCCGAGGGCGTGGAGACGCAGGAGCAGCTCGACCGGATCCGCAGCGAGGGCTGCTCCGAGATGCAGGGCTTCCTGTTCAGCGAGCCCCTGCCGGCGGCCGAGTTCGAGCGGCAGTTCCTGGCGCAGATCCAGGGAGCGGGAGCCGCCGCGGGCGTGGCGGCGTGAGCGGGCGCGGCCGGGCCCTCGCATTCAGGCCGCAGGCGGCGGCCGGACGCCCGCGGCTCACAGCGGCGCGTGGTACTTGCGCCAGAGCCGGTAGAAGCAGAGCGCGCTGAGCGCAAGGAAGGCGGTGGCCGCCACCGACAGTGCCGGCGCGAGCCGCTGGGTGCCGACGAGCATGGCGCTGGCCACGGCAACCGCGATCGAGGCGGTGTAGAGGAGCGAGGTCGCGGCATCGAAGCACAGGTGCACGACCGTCCGCAGCTTTTCCATGGGGTCCCCCCGAGCGCCCGAATCGACCCTGTCCAATCTATCTGATTCGTGCGCAGCCGCTGGCGCCACGGGCGCAGCGCCCCGATGGGCGGACTTTGCCGAAAACTTGCTCGGCAATTGAGATGTGGTTGGGTCAAGTTCATTTCGCATACCGCGCGACTTTGTTTGAAGCCTGGCGCGCCCGCGGCCATGCTGGCGCAAGCAGGGGAGTTGCTTCAGATGCGTGGCTGGCTTCAGGAGTGGGGTTTGATCGGCGGCGGGGCGCTCGCCCTCGTCGTCGCCTTGGTCGTGCAACGGTGGCGGCGGATGGTCAAAGGGCGGCAGCTGTCCCGCGCCGAGCGCATGGACAGGCTGAGGATGCTCGGCAGCTGAGCGGGCGCGGCCCAGCCGCGGCGCCGCGCCCGGACGGATGTGGGCACGGGCTCATTTGGTGGCGGTCTGCGGGCAGCTCGCCAGGCGCTTCCTTGCCACCTCGACGACCAGATGCGCAGGCGCCGACCTGTCGAGATCGGCGCGCACGAACTCGCCGGCAGGGCAGGCGCGCTTCACGGCTTTGTCTCTCTTCCGGAGCGCCGTCTCGGCCGCCACGAAGGCATCGAGACGTTCCTGGAGCTCGGCGCACTCGCCATCGAGGCGCGACACGGCCTGAGCGACGGTCTCGATCGCCTTCGCCCGCGACTGCAGGGCGCTGACGCAGGACTCCTCCTGCGCACGGCCTGCCGCCCCGAGCGCCGCCAGCGCCAGCATCGCCGTCATCAGAATGCGCACGCCTCTCCTCGCTGCAGCTCTGCGCGCAATGCGCGGCAATCTACGCGCCGAAGCAGGCCCGCGCAATGCAGCCGGCGGCGCCGTGCCGCGGCCCGGTTCTCGCCGGCAGTCGCATCCGCGGCTCACAGCCGCGCAAGCAGGGCGAGGCCCATCAGCATCAGCAGGGACAGGAGCGTCGAGATGTTCACATCGCCCGGCTCCTTCACCCGCTCCACACGCACCACCTCGCGCACGGCGCCCTCGGCCGGCCTCGGCTCGCGGGCCCGCAGCCATCCCCAGAAGAAGCGCGCGAACGCGCGGGTGCCGCGCCAGATCTCCGCAGGCGCCCGTTGCCAGCCGTACTTGAGGAAGTACACGACGCCGACCCGGGGCTGCGCAGCTCCACCCGCTCCATTCACTGCCGTCCACCCCGCGTGGTCCGATCGAGCATGTGGCTCGCGAGATTCCGGCTGGGATGGAAATTAACCGTAACCGGAGTAATCCCACAGGCCCCAGGGTGTGCTATGATGCGTGCACCTCGGTACCGGGGGGTCGCCCAACTCGAGGGGCGGCCCCCAGAGGCGGCCGAGGGCCTGCGCAATGGCGCTGCGGGATGTCGTGCCCGCGGGCCTGGGCCCATGGTGATCGGATCGGTCAAGCGGGTTCCACGCGCGGGCGCGGGGCGTGAGAGCCGACTCTCA
>Ga0209172_10001198_pt1 | contig 58010 bp, 56 predicted proteins | sample LarsenN4metaG_FD_184113 | JGI IMG/M metagenome (GOLD analysis project Ga0209172, IMG submission 184113) | Hot spring sediment bacterial and archeal communities from British Columbia, Canada, to study Microbial Dark Matter (Phase II) - Larsen... ...
CCCTGCTGCGCCAGCTTGGCGCGACGCCCGTCTCGACCGACATGAGCCGGTTCTTTCTGGATCGGGCGGCCGGGACCGGCCCGCGGCCGTGAGCTGGGCGAATCGCTGAAACCCGCCAGGGGGAGCAGTGCCCATGCCGGCGGATGCCGCGGTCCTGACGGTGGAGTACAAGGTGAATTTCCTCTCGCCGGCGCAGGGCGATCGGATAGTTGCCAGGGCCCGGGTGACCAAGCACGGACGCACCGTCACGGTGAGCACGTGTCATGTCTTTGCGGTCGCGGATCGTCAAGAGCGAATCATCGCCACCATGCTCAGCACCCTCATGACGGTCCGGGACCGCGAGGGGCTGAGGGGTTGACATGGGGAAGGCGGGCGCCTAGGCTGGGGCCCGGCGAATGTCAGGCTCGGGGAGAGTAGCGGAAGAGTTTCAGCCAAACCGGCCACCGGTGAGGCCTTACCCGGGGGAGATCAATCATGGCCGATTTTCGGGAGCGACGGAGCACGCCCCGGTTGCCGATTACCGCCAATGTCGGCGCGAGGGCGCGAGCGACGATTGAGGTCCGCCTGGTAGATCTCAGTGTCAGTGGCGCCCGGATTGAGCACGTAGACCTCCTGCGTCCGGGATCCGCATGCGCGTTCCAATTTCCTCCTTCCATCGGATCGCTGGTCCTCTCCGCCCGGGTGATCCACAGTTCAGTCATCGGCGCCACGCAACATACCGACGGCGAACGGCACCTCCGCTACCAGACCGGCCTTCAATTCGTCGGAGTCACATCGGATCAGCGAAGCGTGCTGGAAGGCATCGTAGAGCGATTGACGCCTGGCGGCGGCGTGGAAGTTCTCCTGCACTTCTGAGACCAGCCTGAGCCTCTCGGGCCCCGCCCCTTCCGCTTGGCTGGCGCACACTCCCCTTCGGCCTCCTCAAGCACATCCTTCCATCTTTTGAGGTGGCCTGTCGGCCGATCGCCAGATCCTCCCTATCCGGGCGGACCCATCCCGTCCCTGTGAGCACGCGGCCTGGCATGTCCTGGCGAGATGCCATCAGCCAGTGGCAGCTTGAACCCGACCTGCGCATGGACTACACTTTTCATCGGGCTTGGCTCAGTGGGGAGGGGAGTGAGGGCTGCGGCCAGGCATGTGTCTCGACCATGTCCGCCCGCATGTGACCCCGATGACCTCAAGAGAGGGAGTCCTGGCGGCCCTGCATCGGAAGGAGGCGGATCGCGTCCCCTATTGCGAGCCGGGAATCGACCGCTCGCGGGCACAACGAGTGATGGGGTGGGGCGAGCCGGTGAGCCAGGCGTCCAACCCGGAGGCCAACGTCTATACTGTCGAGGAGGCCAAGGCACTTGCGGCCTTCCTGCATCTGGACAATATCTGTGACGTTCTGCGGGCGCCGGTCTACGCGAAGAAGCACGCGGGGCAGGACGGCCGGCTCTTCTATGGCCAGGGATTGATCAAGGGTGAGGCGGACCTGTTGCTGCTCCGGCTTCCGGATCCCCATGACGATGCGTTGTATGCTGACGCCGAACGGTTTGCCCGTCAGCAAGGAGCCTACGCATCCTGGCTCGTGACCCGCATTGGCCTCTTCCCGACCATGCTCAGCCTGGGCACGGAGCACTGCTGCCTGGCCCTGTACGACAATCGTCCCTTCGTCCAGGCGGTGCTGGATCGTTATTGCGACTGGATCGAGGTCGTCGCGGAACGCGTCTGCCAGCTTGGCTTCGATGTCTTCGTCTCCACCGATGATCTGGCCTTCAACACGGGGCCTTTTTTCTCCCCGGCGGTGTTCCGTGAGCTGGTCCTTCCCGGGTACCAGTGGATCGCGAAGAAGATCACCCTCCCCTGGATCATCCACAGCGACGGCAATGTGCTGCCCCTCCTGGACGACCTCTTGACGGTCGGGATCGCCGGACTTCACCCCAATGAGAAGGGAGCCAATGACATCCGGGCCATGAAGCGGAATTATGGCGATCGACTCTGCTTGCTGGGAAACGTGGACCCGAACCTCCTGGTGGGCCAGCCCGAGGCGGTGGATTGGGGGTCCGCGAGGAAGTACGGCCGGTATCCGTTGGCAGGGTGATTTTGAGGTGTCAACGAGGGGCCGAGCCAGCCAAGCTCCAGGCCCTCTTGGTCAAGCGGTCTCAGTCTGCTGGGTGTTCTCCTGATTCTGGTGGCCACGCCCGCGTCGGCTCAGCTCGATCAGCTGCTCAAGGGGTTGGGCATTGGCCGGCAGCGTGGGTTGAGCGATGCCAAGGTTGGCTCGGGCTTACTGGAACATGTTGGAGGAGCATGGCCGAAGGCGCTGGGGAGGCATGTTGGCCATGCATGAGGTAAGGGGAAGTGCAGGGGAGGTGTCGGATGGCGGAAAGCATAGGCTTTCTGGGTCCGGGATTGATGGGGAGAGGCATCGTGAAGAACCTGCTGGCCAAGGGGTTCAAGGTCACGGTCTACGCGCACCGGGAGGGGTTGAGCCTGGAGGAGCTGACCCGGGCAGGGGCATCGGTGACAAAGTCACTGGCCGAGGTGGGAGAGAAGAATCGGACCGTCATGCTGTGCCTGCCCTCTTCCAAGGAGGTCGAAGACTCAATCCAAGGATCTCCGGGTCTGCTTCAGAGCTTGACGGCTGGCTCCGTGGTCATCGACCTGAGCACGAGCCTTCCCGCCTCTACCCGGATGCTGGCTGGCCGCCTCAAGGAGCGGCAGATTGAGCTGCTGGACGCGCCGATGACCGGCAGCGCCCCCCAGGCGGACGCCGGAGAACTGAACCTGATGATCGGCGGGGACAAGGCGGCCTACGAGAGGTGTCTCCCCATTTTCCGTGCCATCGCCAGGAACATCATCCATGTCGGTCCATCGAGTCACGGGCATCTCGTGAAGCTCATCAATAATTTTCTGGCCCAGTTGAACAACGCCGCTGTTGCCGAGGTGCTGCCCCTGGCCGCAAAGGCGGGCGTGGACCTAAAGGCGATGTACGACGTCATCCGGGTGAGCGGCGGCAACAGCCGGGTCTTCGAGAGCTGGGTCCCCGGCATCTGCCGGCGCGATTTCACCGTGACCTTCCAGTTGAAGCTGGCCCACAAGGACATCGCCTACATGAGCAGCGTCGGCCGGGACAGCAACGTCCCGTTGCCTCTGGTCAATAGCCTCCTCAGCATCCTGGACCTGGCCAAGGCCCAAGGACTCGGGGACGAGAACGCCACGGCGCTCATCAAGCTGTGGGAGCGGGTCTCCGGGGTCGAGGTGCGGCACGATGGGCTCGGCCGGTGAAGGCAATCAGACGATCAGGCAATCTGGCCCCTAGGCAATGCGGCTGTGTCTAAGAGCAGCATGAAGTCGGCGCCCTGGAAGCCGCACGGGGCGGCTCTCCTGGACTACTGCAAGGGAGAGACCTCGGCCGCCGTGGTGGTTCACGGCGACGACGGGGAGACGGAGATCGTCCCCATCCGGGTCTTCTTCCGCGGACCGGCAGAGTTCTCTGCCCTGGAGGAAGCGGCCCTGGACCTCTGCCGGGGGCGGGTCCTGGATGCGGGCGCCGGATCCGGGTGTCACAGCCTCGTCCTCCAGGAGCAGGGACTCTCGGTGTGTGCCATTGATATCGCGCCCGAAGCCGTCGAGGTCATGCGCAGGCGGGGCGTGAGAGAGGCCCGCTGCGCGGACCTCTTCTCCTTCGAGGCGGGACCCTTTGACACCCTTTTGCTGATGATGAACGGCATCGGGGTGGTCGGCAGCCTCGCCGGCCTCGATCGGTTCCTGGCGGGGGTCGGACGATTGTTAAAGCCCGACGGGCAGATCCTCCTGGATTCGTATGATCCCGGATGGGGCGAGGATCCGGAGAAGGCGCCTTCACCGCGAGTGATGGGTCGGCCGGGTCGCTACATCGGGGAGATGCGGTTCCAGTTGGAGTACAAGGGAGAGATCGGGCCGGACCTGGAGTGGCTGTTTGTCGATTCAGAGACGCTCGCCGACCACGCGGGAAGGGCAGGCTGGTCCTGCGAGGTCCTCTGGCAGGAGGAAGAAGGCCACTACCTCGCCCGCCTGACCCGGCGAAAGTTAACCCGCCTAAACGAGAACGGTCCTGCCCTTACGGGTAGAGACCCCGGAGGCGCTGGCCGTCCGTGACGCGTTTGACGGCGATCATCAGGGCCGCCGTGCGCAGGTCCGTCTTCTGCTCCTCCGCCATGGCGTGGACACGGCGGAAGGCCTGGGTCATGATCTCGCGCAGGCGCAGGTTGATCTCTCGTTCGGTCCAAAAATAGAACTGGAGGTCCTGCACCCACTCGAAGTAGGACGCCGTCACGCCGCCCGCGTTGGCCAGAATGTCCGGGATGACCAGGACGCCCCGCTCGCCCAGGATGGCATCCGCCTCGGGCGTGGTGGGCGCGTTGGCCCCTTCGGCCAGGATGCGGGCGCGGATGCGATCTGCGTTGGCCGCGGTGATCTGGCCTCCGACAGCGGCAGGGACCAGAATATCGCAGGGAAGACCGAAGAGTTCTGCGTTGGTTATCCGATCGCCGACCGGGCATTCCTCCAGCCGTCCGCCTTCAGTCACGGTGGCAAGCAGTCGGTCCAGGTCCAGCCCGTCGCCCCGGTACCGGCCGCCGCGTGACCCGGTGACGGCCACGATCCGGCACCCCTCCTGCCTGAGTTGCTGGGCCACGGTCCGTCCGACGTTGCCGAATCCCTGGACGGCCACCCGCGCGCCCTCCAAGGTCAGGCCCAGGAGCCTGGCCGCCTCCACGGCCACGTAATACACGCCACGGCCTGTCGCCTCGCGCCGGCCGAGGGACCCGCCCAAGAGGAGCGGCTTGCCCGTAACTACGCCCGGCACCGTGACCCCCTTTTGCATGCTGTAGGTATCCATCATCCAGGCCATGACCTGCTCGTCCGTCCCCATGTCGGGGGCCGGGATGTCCACGTCGGGACCGATGATCAGGAAGATCTCGGTGGTGTAGCGGCGGGTCATCCGCTCCACCTCGGCCCGGGACATGGCCCGGGGGTCGCACGGGATGCCGCCCTTGGCCCCACCGTAGGGCAGACCCATGAGGGCGCACTTCCAGGTCATCAGCATGGCCAGGGCCTTGACCTCTTCCAGCGTGAGATCGGGGTGGTATCGGATGCCGCCCTTGGTGGGACCGAGGGTGTTGTTGTGCTGCACGCGGTACCCGGTGAAGACGTGCAGGCGGCCGTCGTCCATCATGGTCGGCACGGAGACGATGAGGATCCGGTCGCAGGCCAATATTCGCCGGCGGTTGCCGGCGTCAAGGCCGAGGCGCTGGATGGCAACCTCCACCTGGCTCAGGGCATTGCGAAGGGACTGGGAGGTGGGCACGAATCACCCCCCCGGATGACTCGGAGACCCACCGGACGTGGGGCTCCCGTCCAGACCGGCGCCGCGCCGCGCCTCGTCGTAGACGACGTGAATGGGGACCCCCGCTGCCTGGGCCACGCGCCGGCAATCCTCGTACTCGGGGGCCAGGATCGTGATCCGGTCGCCGGCAAAGCCACGCTTCACCCGGACCGATCCGTAGGACGTCGTCACGGTGATGATGTCGCGAGGGAGCTTCCAGCGGGTGGCAGTGTGGGCGCGCACCCCGAAGGTGGTGCTGTGGGTCAGGATCACGGAGGCGCAACGGTCCGCGGCGGCGGGGTCTGCCAGGACGGTCAGCATGGTTCCCGGGCGGGATTTTTTCATGGTGACCGGGGTGAGGAACACGTCGAGGGCGCCGGCCTCGAAGAGGCGATCCAGGAGCGGCTCGAAGAACTGTGGGTTCATGTCGTCGATGGTCGTCTCGAGGATCGTGATCTGGTCGCGATCCAGGTCGCCGGCCTGCTCGCCGATGAGCAGGCGCAGGAAGTTCGGCTGCTCCCGGAGGTCAAGCTGGCCGGCGCCGTAGGCGACGCGGTTGACGGTCATGGCGGGCATGGGTCCGAAGGCCGTGGCCAGGGTGGTCAGGACCGCGGCCCCCGTGGGCGTGGTGAGCTCCGCGGGAATCTCGCTCCCATAGGCGGGGACGCCGGAGAGCAGGGCCGCCGTTCCGGGAGCTGGGACCGGCATCTTTCCGTGGGCCGCCTGGATGAACCCGCCGCCGAGATTGAGGGGGGAGACGTGGATCCGGTCCAGGCCAAGCTGGCGGATACCCCAGGCGGCCCCGACGATGTCGGCCAGGGCATCCAGGGCCCCCACCTCGTGGAAGTGGATCCGATCGGGGGTGGTGCCGTGGACCTTCGCCTCGGCCTCGGCGAGCCGGCGGAAGATGCGCCATGCATCCGCCCGGACCGGCTCGGGGAGGCCTGCGCGGTCCAGGATGGCCTGGATCTCTTTCAGGTGACGGCGGGGGTGCCCGTGCTCGTCGGTCCGCACGCGGACCTGCGTGCCGACAAACGTGCCGCGCCTCACCTGCTCCGCCGTGATCCGGATGCCGCCGACGCCAAGGCCGGCGACGGCCGCCTGTAGCCGATCCACCTCGAGGCCGGCATCCACCAGGGCGCCGAGGATCATGTCGCCGCTCGCACCGCTGAAGCAGTCGAAATACCCGATGCGCATCTGGGAACCGGTGCTCCTGTGGATGTCTACGTTTGGTCCCGCTGTCCCATTAGCCCCTGGAAGGTCCCGACACCTTCCTCTTCCTGAACCGCCGTTCCTGTCCCTGTCGCTCTGGCTGTCGTCTTTTCATCCTGCGGCTGTCCCTGTCCCTGTCGGTTTTTTCCGCCAGGGCGTTGATCCGATGGGCCAGGACTCCAGCCCCGAATCCGTTGTCAATGTTCACGACCGCGATCCCCGCCGCGCACGAGTTCAGCATGGTGAGCAGCGCCGCCAGCCCCTGAAAGCTCGCCCCGTACCCGACGCTGGTCGGCACCGCGATGACCGGCGTGCTCACCAGCCCCCCGACCACCGACGGCAAGACCCCGTCCATGCCGGCCACCACGACGAGAACATGGGCCGCGTCCAGGGCCGCTCGGTTGTCCAGGATGCGGTGCAGCCCCGCGACTCCGACGTCATACAGGGTCTCCACCCGGCTCCCCAGGATGTCGGCGGTCACCGCGGCCTCCTCGGCGACCGGAATATCGGATGTGCCGGCGCTCAGGACCAGGACCCGGCCAACAGGGTCGAGAGGACGGGCCGGTTTCACCACGATGGTGTGGCTCAGCGGGTGGAACAGTGCACGGGGCGCTTTCGTCTTGATCGCCTTGAAGATCTCGCGGGACGCGCGGGTAGCCAAGAGCATGCCGTGTCGCTCCAGAATCCGCTGGGCGATCGCCGTGGCCTGTGCGACGGTCTTGCCTTCGCAGAAAAGGACCTCGGGAAAGCCCTGCCGGATGGCCCGGTGGTTATCTATCCGGGCGAAGCCTAGGTGCTCGGTCGGGAGGTGGCGCAGGCGATGCAGCGCCCGGTCCGCGCTCAGCTTCCCTGCTCGCACCTGATTCAGCAGCGCCAGCAGCTTGCCCCGGTTCATGAGTCTCTCGGCTGAGGTGAGAAGTCTATGGACATCCGGGTGCGCCCAAGAACACTACCATGAAAGCGGCCATGGACCAACGGCTTTCACGTCGTTCGCCCGGTATCCAACTTCAAAGGCCACACGCAGGATCTCAGGATCGAGGGCAAGCTTCGGGGCGCGAAAACTCCATTCTTGACAGGGCGTGCTGACTCATCTCACACTGCGATCGCGAATCCGGGAACCGGCACCAAAAACCGGTACCGGACACCTACTTGTGAGGGGTGGAAATGGGCGGGTTCAGCACCAGACGGCTTCCCCCGCAGCCGGATGCGGTCGCTCCGGATGGCTCGGACGTTCGCGTGCTGCTTCAGCTGGGCGGCGGCAGCCTCGCCCACTTCGAGTTTGCGCCCGGCCAGACGTCCATCGCCGTAGCCCATCGGACGGTGGAGGAGTTATGGTACTTCGTGAGCGGGCGGGGGGAGATGTGGCGGAAACTGAAGGACCAAGAAGAGGTAGTGCCTGTGGATCCGGGCGTGTGCATCAGCCTTCCCGTTGGAACCCACTTCCAGGTCCGCGCGCTCGGTTCTGAGCCGCTCGCGGCTATCGGCGTGACGATGCCGCCGTGGCCCGGAGAAGGTGAGGCCTACGAGGTGGCCGGGAAGTGGACCCCGACGGTGAGGCGTTGAGTCGAAGACGGCCGGGATCCTCCCGCGGCGGTGGATGACAATCCACTGCTTATCAGCTATGCTTAGCCGGCGCAGAGGAAGAGCAGGGGTTCCCGACGAGCGATGGGGGGGACCGCAAAATGGGTGAGCGGCCAGAGATATTCCGGCAAGCCACGCCGTCCCAAGTTCGGGCCATGGTCCGCGACGGCAAGTGGCGGAAGCCGACGGCCGGTCTGGCGCCAGGGCACGTTCAAGTGAACCTGGTGATCCTCCCGCGCGAACTCGCCTATGACTTCCTCCTCTTTGCCCAGCGAAACCCGAAGCCCTGTCCGGTCATCGAGGTGACGGACACCGGCTCACCGGAGCCCAAGCTTACCGCCCCGGGCGCGGACCTGCGGACCGACCTGCCGAAGTACCGGATCTACCGGGACGGCAAGCTTGACCGGGAAGTGGCGGACCTCCGGGATGTCTGGACGCCAGATCTCGTCGCCTTCCTCTTGGGGTGCAGCTTCACCTTCGAGGCGGGGCTTCTGCAGGCCGGGATCCCCGTCCGGCACATCGAGGAGGGGAAGAACGTCTCGATGTTCGTCACCTCGATCCCCTGCACGCCGGCCGGCGCCTTTCACGGTCCCCTGGTGGTGACGATGCGCCCCATTCCGGCCCCCATGGTCTCCCGGGCCGTGCAGATCAGCGGGCGGTTCCCGGCCGTCCACGGAGCCCCGGTGCACGTGGGCGATCCGGCTGCCCTGGGGATTCGCGACCTGGCGAAGCCCGACTTCGGCGATGCGGTCACCATCCGCCCCGGCGAGGTGCCGGTCTTCTGGGCCTGCGGAGTGACCCCCCAGGCTGTGGCCGTGCAGGCCAAGCCGCCCCTCATGATCACCCACGCGCCGGGCCACATGTTCGTCACGGATCTCCGGGACGAGACCTTGGCCGTCTTCTAGACCCGACCAGAAACTTCAACCGCCCATCCCACCATGGGCGGGACAAGAACGCCAAGTCCGGGTCCGTCCCTTTCTTGACTTGTCTGGGGGGCCCGGATAGAATGCCGACCACTCAAGCCTTACCTCGCGAAGCGCGATAGGTTCCGGGCCGACTGTGTGGCATTGCGAATCCAACAGGGAAGAGGGGGGAGATGTCATGAGAAGGCGGATATTTCTTCGGTGGATTCAGGTATCACTCATGGCGGTCGCAACGGTCCTGAGCCTGGTCACTGCTCCATTAGCCCAGACCAAAGAAGTCGTCATCGGAGTCCTTTATCCGATGACCGGCCCGGTGGCCCAGGTCGGGATCGACTCGGTCAACGCGATAAAAGTAGCGCTAGATATCATCAACAACGACATGAACATCAATGTCCCCCTGGGCAAGGGGGCGGGTCTACCCCGGCTGGGCGGGGCCAAGGTACGGATCGTGGTCGTGGACCACCAGGGCAAGCCGGACATCGGCCTGGCCGAGGCGGAGCGACTGATCACCCAGGAGAAGGTGCAGGCACTGTTCGGCGCGTACTTCTCCAGCGTGACCAACACCGCCAGCCAGGTGGCCGAGCGGATGGGCATCCCGTATCTTAATGCCGAGTCATCCTCGCCGGCCTTGACGGAGCGCGGCTTCAAGTGGTTCTTCCGGACCAGCCCGCACGACGGGCACTTCAGCCTGGCAATGTTCGACTTTATGCGGGACTTCGAGAAGAAGCGGGGAATAAAGTTCAAGAGCGTGGCCATCCTGAATGAGGATACCCAGTTCGGTGCGGACAGCGCCAAGGTCCAGGAGGAACTGGCCAAGAGATACGGCTACGAGGTGGCGGCGAAGATCCCCTTCCGGACGGGGACGACCAGCCTGGATGCCGAGATCGGCCGCCTAAAGGCGGCCAATGCCGATGTCTTACTGCCAAGCATCTACACCTCGGATGCGATCCTCTTCACCCGGACGGCGAGGAATCTGGATTACAATCCCAAGGCGATCATCGCCCAGAATGCAGGCTACACCGATCCTCGGTTCGTGACCGATATGGGCAAGGAGGCCGAGGGGGCCATCACCCGGGCGCCCTTCGCTTTGGACCTGGCGGCCAAGAAGCCCCTGATCCCCGTGATCAACGACATGTTCAAAAAATTGAGCGGCGGCCGCGACATTAGCGACGTGCCGGCGCGAGCCTTCACGGGCTTCCTGACGCTCGCCGACGCCATCAACCGAGCCGGTTCGACCGATCCGATGGCCATCCAGAAGGCATTGGTAGAGACCAACATTCCGGCGGACCAGCTCATCATGCCCTGGACCGGGGTGAAGTTCGACGAGAAGGGGCAGAACGCCGGCGTGCGGGCCATCCTGCAACAGCTTCAGGGGGGCGTCTACCATACGATCTACCCGTTCGAGCTGGCCACGAAGGAGCCGATCTATCCGATTCCGGCTTGGTCGCAACGCCGCTAACTGAACCACCGCCGGGGTGAACCCGGCGGTTTCAAGCGCACAGAGGGGGGCGGGGTCCCGCACAGCGGCGGTCCCGCCCCCCATTTCACGTCTATGTTCGCCATCCCTCCACCCGACGTGCTGATCCAGGGGATCCTGAGCGGGATACTCATGGGGTTCGTCTATGCGCTCATTGCCGCGGGGCTCAGCCTGATCTTTGGCCTCATGGAAATTGTCAATTTCGCTCACGGCGAGTTTTTGATGCTAAGCATGTACACGGCCTTCTGGATGTATGCGCTCTTTGCCCTGGACCCCTTGCTGAGCGTCCCCATCTGCGCCGCAGTCCTGTTCGCCCTGGGCTGGCTCAGCTACGCCGGCATCATCCGGCGTATCCTGGGCGGCCCCATGTTGGCCCAGATATTCGCCACCTTCGGCCTGGCCATCTTCCTCCGGTCAGCGGCACAGTTCCTGTGGACGCCGGACTTCCGCCAGGTGGGCGAGGCCTGGATCCAGGGACCGGTGCGGATCCTGGGGATCTCCGTGGGCCTGCCCCAGGTCGTGGCCAGCGCCGCATGCCTCATTGCGTTCGGCATCCTGTACTGGTTCATCACAGGGACGGAAACGGGGATGGCGCTGGAGGCGACCGCGCAGGACCGCCAGGCCGCGGCGCTGATGGGCATCAATACCGAACGGATGTTTGCCCTGGGGTGGGGGCTCGGTTCCGCGTGCGTGGGGGTGGCCGGCGCTTTCCTGGCCAGCTTCTTTTACGTGTTCCCGCATGTGGGCGGTCTCTTTGCCCTGATCGCCTACGTGACGGTCGCCCTGGGGGGATTTGGGAGTGTCCCGGGGTCACTGGTGGCGGGCGTCATCATCGGCGTGATCGAGGTCCTTGGGGGCCTGCTGATCGCCCCCGCCTTCAAGTACGTGGCCGTGTTCGTCCTCTACCTGATAGTGGTGCTCCTGCGGCCGCAGGGTCTTCTGGGAAAGTTCTGAGCATGACCGCTCTCCGCCCCGTCCGCGGTGTCCGGGGCATTGCCCTGCTGGCGATGGTGCTGCTCGCCGCGCTGGCCTTCCCCTGGGTGTTCCGGCTTCCTTACCACCGCGACCTGGCCATCAAGGTCTTCCTGTACGCCATGCTGGCCCAGGCCTGGAACATCCTGGCGGGGTACTGCGGCCAGATCTCTCTGGGGCATGCCGTCTTCTTCGGCACAGGCGCCTACACCTCTACCGTGCTTCAGATGACCTGGGGGATGAATCCGTGGGTCGGACTGCTGGCCGGGGTGGTGCTGGCGGTGGCGCTGTCGCTGCTTATCGGATACCCGTGCTTCCGCCTGCGGGGGCACTACTTCGCCATTGCCACCATCGCCATCGGGGAGATCGTCCAGACCCTGGCCATTAACTGGGACTTCATTGGGGGAGCCCGGGGTCTCACCCTGACGATCCAGAAAGATTCCCTTTTGGCCTTCCAATTCCACACCAGCAAGTACCCGTATTATTACATAATGCTGGGGCTCCTCACGCTGTGCCTGCTGGTGAGCTGGCGGATCGAGCGGACCCGACTCGGCTACTATCTCCGGGCGATCCGTGAGGATCCCGAGGCGGCGGCCAGTGTGGGGATACCCGTCGCCAAGTACAAGCAGATTGCCATGGCCATCTCGGCGGCCTTCGTGGCGGCCGGCGGAACCTTTTACGCCCAGTATGTCCTGTACCTTGACCCGGACAGTGTCCTGCCCTTGTCCCTGTCCATCCTCGTCTGCGTGCTCGGGGTGGTGGGCGGGACCGGAACGCTGTGGGGGCCGCTGGTAGGCGCGGCGCTGCTCATCCCGCTGTCGGAGTTCACCCGGATCACCCTCGGCGGCACGGGGCGTGCCGCGGATCTGGTCATCTATGGCGCCTTGCTCACGGGTGTGGCAGTCTTCCAACCGGCCGGGCTTGTGGGGCTCATCGGGCGGCGGCAGGGCTGATGGCTCTCCTCAGGGTCGAAGGGATCACCAAGCGATTCGGGGGCCTGGTGGCGAACTACCGGATAAGCTTCGCCGTGCAGGCTGGGGAGATCGTGGGGCTGATCGGCCCCAACGGGGCCGGCAAGAGCACCCTCTTCGACGTGATCACAGGCTACTATCGGCCCGAGGCGGGCGATATCACCTTCGACAACCGTCCGCTCGTGGGCCGGCGGCCGGATCAGGTCAACCGCCTGGGGATCGGCCGGACCTTCCAGAAGCTCCGGCCGTTTCACGCCATGACGGTTCTGGAAAATGTGGTGGTGGCCGCCCTGCTGCACCAGGTGGACCCGGGAAAGGCGCGGGACGAGGCCTTGCGCTACCTGGAGTTCGTGGAGCTGGCGGACAAGCGGGACAGCTACGCCCGGGAACTCAGCACCGGTCAGCGCAAGCGCCTGGAGCTGGCGCGGGCTATGGCTACGCGCCCGCGCCTGCTCCTCCTGGACGAGGTCACGGGGGGCGTGGACCAACGGACCATCCCGACCCTGGTCCAGCTCATCGGGAGGCTGCGGGAGCAGGGGCTGACCCTGGTGGTCATCGAGCACAACATGCGGGTGATCATGTCCATCGCGGATCGCATCCTCGCCCTGCACCTCGGCGAGGTCATCGCCGACGGCCCCCCGTCCGACGTGGTCAAGAACCGCCGACTCATCGAGGCCTACCTGGGCGAGGCCTTCGCCAGGCCCGCGGGCGAGGGATAAGTGCTCCGGGTCCAGGATCTTGAAGTGAAGTACGGGGACTTCCAGGTCCTCTGGGGTGTGTCGCTGGAGGTCCGTGCGGGGGAGGTGGTATGCCTCCTGGGACCGAACGGGGCCGGGAAGAGCACCATCATCAATACCGTCTCGGGTCTGGTCCGGCCGCTGGCCGGCTGGCTGGAATTCGACGGGGAACGCATTGAAGGCCTGCCTACCCATCAAATCGTGACCCGGGGGGTGTCGCACGTGCTGGAGCGGCGGCGCGTCTTCCCCTACCTCACGGTGGAGAAGAACCTGCTGCTGGGGAGTTACCAGGACCGGGCCCGCTTGCGCCGGGAGGAAAGCCTGGCGTGGGTCTTCGAGCTGTTTCCCCTCCTGCGGGAGCGGCGCTTGCAGCTCGCCCACAGCCTGAGCGGGGGCGAGCAGCAGATGCTGGCCATCGGCCGGGGCCTCATGTCCCGACCCAAGTTCCTGATGATCGACGAGCCGTTCCTGGGCCTGGCGCCCCGGGTGGTCACGGAGATCCTGGAGATCATCAAGAAGATCAAGGCCGCGGGCGTGACGGTCCTCTTCATCGAGCAGAACGTCCAGCTCGCCCTGAGCGTATCCGATCGGGCCTATGTCCTGGAAAGCGGGCGGATGGTCCTTTCGGGCACGGCCAAGGAGGTCCTCGAATCGGATCTGGTAAGGACCGTGTATCTAGGTATCTGAGCAGCCCCCGGCCTGAAGCCGGGGGGTAGGGGCGAAGCATCTGAAACTCCGCCGGGGTAAACCCGGCGGACTCCAGACGAAGATGCGTGACCGATTCACGTATTTTGAACCTGAGGCATCGCGGTATCGGGATCGACAGAAGACCGCATCGGCCTCGTACCGCTTGACGTATCATATCGTGCTAACGACGAAGTACAGACGGGAGCAGCTCACCCTGCAGGTCGCTGAGAGCCTCCTGGAATCTCTCCGGGCGATCTGTAAGGACCGCGAATATCTCCTCCTTAGTGCGGCCATCTTACCGGAGCACGTCCATCTCTTGGTCGGTCTAAGGCCGGAGATGTCTGTCTCAGGCTTCATTCGGGATGTGAAGGGCATCTCGGCCGCTGGCTTGCGGCGACGCTTTCGAGTAGCGCGGCTTTGGGGAGACGGCTACTTCGTTGACAGCGTGGGATGGAAGAATCCTGCTCAGATCAAGTCATACCTTGAGCGCCAGCACGTCCATCACGCGGGACCGCCCGGTTTATCCGGGTGGGGTGCCAGGCGCAGAGTCCCAACCGGCCGAGTCGCGCAGGCCGGTGGCCGCGGCGATAAACGGAGAGATTTCTAACGAGACCGCCGGGTTTATCCCGGCGGAGCATCAACCGCGCAGCCCCAAGCCCCTGGGTTTAGCCCAGGGTGCTTCTAACGAGACCGCCGGGTTTATCCCGGCGGAGCATCAGCAGCGCAGCGTGCAAGATGATCAGATGGGCACGGCGGTATCGTTGCCCTCACAATGATGGAGTAACTGGATGACGATCGATCTGAATAGCGACATGGGCGAATCGTACGGCGCGTATACGATCGGCGCGGATGAGGAGGTCCTGCGCTGGGTGACGTCGGCCAACGTGGCCTGCGGCTGGCACGGGGGCGATCCCTCCGTCATGCGCCGGACGGTGGGGCGGGCCAAATCGCTGGGCGTCGCCGTGGGCGCCCATCCGAGCTATCCGGACCTCCTGGGTTTCGGCCGGCGGGTCATGCAGATCACCCGGCAGGAGGCGCGGGATTACGTGCTCTACCAGATTGGCGCCCTGCGGGCCTTTGCGGAGGCCCTGGGAGTGCGCCTGCAGCACGTGAAGCCCCACGGGGCCATCTACAACGCCGCCGTGACGGACCGGGAGCTGAGCCTGGGGATCGCGGAGGGGGTCGCCGATGCCGGCGGGAATCTGATCCTCGTTGGCTTGCCGGGGTCGGAGATATTGCGGGCGGGACGGGAGATTGGATTGCGCCTGGCTCGCGAGGCCTTCGGCGACCGGGCCTACAACGAGGACGGGACGCTGGTGTCGCGGAGATTGCCCGGGTCTCTCATCACCGACCCGGATGCGGTGGCGGAGCGCGTCCTCGGCTTTACCCGGGGGGTAGGAACGGCCATCACCGGGAAAGCGATCCGCATCGAGGCAGACACGGTCTGCCTGCACGGGGACACGCCGGGGGCCGGGAGGATCGCCCGGCGCGTCCGCGAACGGTTGGAGGCGGCCGGCGTGACGCCTCGGCCCATGGGCGAGTTCATCCGGTGATGACGCCGCGGTTTCTCCCGGCCGGCGAGCGCGGCCTGATCGTGGAGCTGGGAAATGAGATCAGCATCGAGCTCAACGATCGCGTCCGCGCGCTGGCCCTCGGGATCGAGGCGGCGGGGATCCCGGGCCTCGTTGCGGTGATTCCCACCTACCGCTCGGTTGGAGTTGAATACGACCCGCTCGTGGCCTCTTTCGAAGAAATGCAGGCGCGGATACGGGAGGTGGCGGCCCATCTCGATCCCCGGAACCTGGGGACGCCCAAACTCGTCCAGGTCCCCACGGTGTACGGGGGAGAGTACGGGCCGGATCTTCCCTTTGTGGCGCAACACGCCGGGCTCTCCGAGGGGGACGTGATCCGGCTGCACAGCCAGGGCGAGTACCATGTCTACATGATCGGGTTCACCCCGGGCTATGTCTATCTGGGTGGCCTGCCCGAGCGCCTGCGCACGCCCAGGCTGTCGTCTCCCCGGATCAGAGTCCCGAGGGGTTCGGTGGCGGTCGGGGGGAGTCAATCCGGTATCTATCCGGTCGAGTCGCCCGGAGGCTGGCGGATCATCGGCCGCACGTTTTTGACCCTGTTCGATCCTTCGAAGGAAGTTCCCACGCTGATGCTGCCAGGCGACAAGGTGCGCTTCGTCCCAATCTCTGAAGCCGACTACCTCAGCGCCGAGCGCCGGGACCCATTGCGGCCCGAACGGGCCAAAGGCAATGGGTGCCCAAGCGCCGAGATGGGACAACCAAGAGCTGGTGAATGAAAGGGACCGAAGCACGCGGGACTCGGCGCTCCAGCCTCGGCGCTCACGGCTCCATAGAGGTGGTGCGCCCGGGACTCCTGACCACGATCCAGGATCGCGGCCGGTTCGGATACCAGAAATTTGGCGTGCCCGTGAGCGGGGCCGTGGATGCGATGGCGCTGCGGGTGGCGAACCTCCTGGTGGGAAATCCCGACAGTGCCGCGGCGCTGGAGATCACGGCGCTCGGCCCGCAGCTCCGGTTCCTGGCCGACGCGGTGGTGGCCCTGACAGGCGCCGAGGTCCAGGCGGACCTCGACGGGGCCCCCGTACCGTGGTATCAATCGTTCCTGGTTCGCGCGGGACAGACGCTGGACGTTCAGGCCTGCACCCGCGGTCTCCGGTGCTACCTGGCCATCGCCGGGGGCATAGAGGTCCCGGCCCTCCTCGGGAGCCGCTCCACGTGTCTGGCTGCCGCCTTCGGGGGATTCCAGGGCCGAGCACTCGCGGATGGCGACATCCTCCGGGTGGGGTCGCCGCCGGGGCCGCTCGGGGACCTGGCGAGGCGGGACGTCCCCGAGGAGTGGCGGCTGCGGCTGGAATCGCCGGGGACGCTCCGGGTGGTGCTCGGCCCCCAGGACGATGCCTTCACGGAGCGCGGGCTGCGAACTTTTCTGGAATCCACCTACCGGGTCACGCAGCACACGGACCGGATGGGATGCCGGCTGGAGGGACCGGAGATCCCCCATCGTGCGTCGGCCGATATCATCTCGGACTGGGTGCCGATGGGCGGGGTTCAGGTCCCGGGGGACCGGAACCCCATCATTCTCCTGGCGGATCGGCAGACGACCGGCGGCTATCCAAAAATCGCCACCGTCATCGGCCCGGATCTTCCCTTGGTGGCCCAATGCCGACCGGGAGATTCCTTCCGGTTCCGGGCGGTCACCTTGGTGGAGGCCCAGTCGATCGCCCGGGCAGTCGAGAGGTCCCTGCGTGCCCTCGTGCCGCGCCCGGCCCCCGGCGAGGGCTGGGCATACGCCGCCGAGGTGGGTGAGGTGCCGGGGATGATCCCGCTCCCTCCGGGGGAGCGCGGCGCGTCCGGAAATGGAGCCGTGGGATGACCATATTGGCCACGGCGCTGGAACAGCTGGATCGGGTGGCGGACCGGCTGGACCTGGATCCGCATATCTACCAGCACCTGCGCCATCCCAAGAGGTCGCTGATCGTCTCGGTGCCGTTTCAAACGGATACGGGGGATCTGGAGGTGTTCACCGGATACCGGGTCCAGCACAGCATGACCCTGGGTCCCAGCAAGGGGGGGATCCGCTATCACCCGGACGTGGACCTGGACGAGATCACGGCCCTGGCGATGCTGATGACGTGGAAGTGCGCCCTTATGGGCCTGCCCTACGGCGGGGCCAAGGGGGGCGTCCGCTGCGATCCGCTGAAGCTGTCGCCCCGCGAGCTGGAGCGGGTGACACGGCGGTACGCCTCCGAGATCTACCTGTGCATCGGCCCGGATCGGGACATCCCCGCTCCGGACATGGGGACCAACGAGCAGGTCATGGCCTGGGTGATGGACACCTACAGCATGCAGCGGGGGACGACGGTACCCGGTGTCGTGACCAGCAAGCCGGTCCTCCTGGGCGGCTCCCTGGGCCGGGTCGAGGCCACCGGGCGCGGGGTGGCCTACGTCACGGGCGCGGCCATGGCGCACCTCGGGCTTCCCCTCCAGGGGGCGCGGGTCGTCATCCAGGGGTTCGGCAATGTGGGCTCCATCGCCGCCCGGTCCCTGCACGAGATGGGCTGCCGCGTGGTGGCGGTGAGCGACGTCCAGGGCGGGATCTACCATCCCGAGGGGCTGGATCTGCCGGCTCTCCTCGCCGTGCAACGGGCGGGGCAGTGGGTGCGCCAGTACCCGGAGGGAGAGCCGGTTACGAACGAGGAACTCCTGGGGCTCCCGTGCGAGGTCCTCATCCCGGCGGCCCTGGGCGGCCAGCTCACGTCGGCGAATGCCGGGGCCGTCCAGGCGCGCCTCATCGTGGAGGGGGCGAATGGCCCCGCCACCGCGGAGGCGGATCGTCTGCTGCGAAGCCGCGGCGTCTTCATCATTCCGGACATCCTGGCCAACGCCGGCGGCGTCATTGTCTCCTACTTCGAGTGGGTCCAGGACCTGCAGTTCTTTTTCTGGAAAGAGGAGGAGGTAAATTCGCGCTTGCGTGATATACTGACAGCGGCGCTCCAGCGGACCCTCACCCTGGCCCGTCAGGAGCGGACGGACCTTCGGACGGCGGCGCTGATGGAGGCGGTGACCCGCGTGGCTCGTGCCACCAAGCTGCGCGGCATCTATCCGTAATGGGTTGAATCATGCCTTCGTGTAGGGTTGGCTGCCGCCGAGCAGGCCGGAGAAGCATCGCCATGAGGTGGGGACGGGGTCCGCGGCGCGTGGGGCAGGCTTCGGCCTGGGTCTTGGGGCTGCTGCTGTCGGCCTGCAGCGCCGCGTTCACACACCCGGAATCGCCGCCCGGCCCGGGCGCGCCCCGAATCGCCAATCTCCGGTTCGAGCCGGATGTCATCCGGGCTGGAGAGACCACCCAGATGAGCTTTTACTTCGAGGTCGGCTCGGCCGACCTCCACGAAGGCTTCGTGATCGAACGGGGGATCAGCGAGTTCCAGTTCTTCCAGATCCTGCAGCCCATCTCCATCGACCTGGAGCGGTACGAGGGACAGGTCGCCGGGACGGTGGAGGTGCCGCTCAAGTGGTCTGCCGAAGGCATCCGCTTCCTGGAGGTGTTCGTGGTCACGAGGAAGGGGAATACCAGCAACCGCATTCGCGCCAACCTCACGGTCCGATGAGTCGCCCGTCGTCCCGGTCCGCCGTGTCCGGGCTTGCCGAGAGCCTGGATCGCCTGATCACCCTCGAGCTTCCGAAGAACGGGAGGCGCCTCGCCGCGTCCCGTCCCGTGCCCCGCGGGGTCACCCCCGACGGCGTGGGCGAGTTGTACGGAACAGCGCGGCGCCGGCTCGGAAGGCCCTTGGCCGACGCGGCGGCAGCCGCCTTCCTCCACCGGACGCGGCCGGGAGATCGGCTGGTTGTCACGACCGGTCTCGTGGCCCCGGGGATCCCGCGCGGAGAGACGGACGGTCCGGCCGGGGCCGTGGCGCTGGCGCGGGCGATGATCCTGGGCCGGCGGGTGGCCGTTGCCCTGATCACCGAGGCCGAAGCTGGTCCGGTCCTGGAGGGGGCCGTGGAGGCGCTGGCCGCCTCGGAGGGGGATGGGGCCCAGTGGCGGAAGCAACTCAGGGTCCTCGCCTTCCCCAGCGATCTGGAGGCGGCATCCGACAGAGCCCGCCACCTGTGGAGGGACCTCCGGCCGGCGGCCCTGGTGAGCGTGGAAAAGCTGGGACCGAATGCCCGGGGCGTCATCCACAACATGGCCGGCCAAGACGTCACGGCCACCCAGGCGCGGAGCGACCTGTTCTTTCCTCTGGCCGAGCGGACGCGCGCGCTCACCATCGGGATTGGAGATCGGGGGAACGAGATCGGGCTGGGCGGCCTCCTCTCCAGGCCGGGGCGATGTGCCTGCCCGTGCGGGGGGAGCTTCGCCTGTGTCGTTCGGGCCGAGGTTCCGGTGGTCGCCTCCAGCTCCAACTGGGGCGCCTACGGGGTCGCCGCGGCGCTCGCGGCGCGCCTCCAGGATCGGCGCCTGCTGCACCGGGCTGGGAGCGAGGCGCGGATGCTTCGGCGCATGGTCCGTGCCGGGGCCGTGGACGGCATCACCCGGCGGCGCGCGCCCACGGTGGACGGCCGCAATCTCGCGCTCCAGACCGCTTTGGTGGGGATACTGGGGGCGCTCGTCGGTTGACAGTGCCAGGCGGCTTCTCCAGGGTGTGCGCCGGCATCCGGAGCATCGCTACGGGAGGATTGGTCGATGCCTGAACTGCGGAAGGATCCGGTCACCTCGCGTTGGGTGATCATCTCCACCGAGCGGGGAAAGCGCCCCTCCGACTTCGGCCCGGAGCCCGAGCGGAAGCGCACCGGGTTCTGTCCCTTCTGTCCCGGGAACGAGGACAAGACCCCGCCGGAGGTGCTGGCCTACCGGGAGAGGGGCCCCGCCAACGGGCCCGGCTGGCACGTGCGGGTCGTCCCCAACAAATTCCCCGCCCTTCAGATCGAGGGAGACCTGGGCCGCCAGGGGGACGGGATGTATGACAAGATGAACGGGGTCGGCGCCCACGAGGTGGTCATCGAGACCCCGGAGCACGGCCAGACGCTCGCCGGCATGTCGGAGCGGGGGGTCGAGGACGTCCTCTGGTCGTTCCGCGACCGGATCCTGGACCTGAAGAAGGACCCGCGCTTCCGCTACATCCTGGTCTTCAAGAACCATGGGGAGGCGGCCGGCGCATCGTTGGAACACCCCCACTCCCAGCTCATCGCCACCCCCATCATCCCCAAGCGAGTGCAAGAGGAGCTGGATGGGGCCAAGGAGTACTACAACTACAAGGAGCGCTGTGTGTTCTGTGACATCATCCGCCAGGAGATCACCCAAGGCGTCCGGATGATCAGCGAGAACGATGACTTCATCGCCATCGCCCCGTACGCCGCTCGCTTCCCCTTCGAGACGTGGATCCTGCCCAAGACGCACGACCCCTTCTTCGAGGACGCGCAGAAGCACGAGTACGTCAGCCTGGCCAAGCTGCTGCGGGAACTGCTCCTGCGACAAGAAAAGGTCCTGACAAATCCCCCCTACAACCTGATGATCCACAACTCCCCCTTGCGCGAGACCGATGGGCGCCACTACCATTGGCATATCGAAGTGTTGCCGAAGCTGACGCGGGTGGCCGGGTTCGAGTGGGGGAGCGGCTTTTACATCAATCCAACCCCGCCGGAAGAGGCGGCGAAATACTTGCGAGACGTTGTCGTCTGAGGGCCTCGTCCGGTGGTGGCCTCCTCCGCCGGAAGAAGCCGCCAAGTTCCTCCCCTTCGCCGCACCTCCTGCGTTGCCGGGTGGGCGTGAGCCGTGCAACCATCATGAGGACCCCTCGCGAACAGGCAGACGGATTCCTGGCAGAACTCCGTCGGGCCATTCATCCTGCGGCATCCCTCCCGGTCTGCCTGCAAACCGCCGCCACCCTCCTGTGCGACCACTTCCGGGCGCGAGGCTGCGCCATCTACCTGAAGCAGGGGGATGACGCGACATGCACGCTTCGGGCCCACCACGGAGACGAGATCCGCGAGATTGGCAGCACCGCTCCCGGCGTGGATGAAGTGGCGGGGGCGCCGGGGGCCGTTCCCCGAAGTGGAATCCTGAGCGCCCCCATCCAGGCTGGAGGTCTCACCCTGGGCAGGGTGGAGGTGCGTCGGGCTCCCGGGGCGGATTTCAGCCAGGAAGAGCTCCAGGCGCTCGAGGCGATGGGGTCGGGCCTGGGGGTCCTGATTCGGGACGTTTCCCTCACAGGATGCGCCGTGTTCCCGAGCTGCGAATTCTACGAGCAGGCCCGGCGGCACCTGGCGGAACAGTCGGTACTGTACGAGGTGGGACGAGCCATCGGCTCGACCCTGGACCTGAACCAAGTGCTGGAGCTCCTGGCGCGCCTGGCCGCCCAGGGGCTGCAGGCCCGCACCGCCATTCTGCGGATGGTGGAGGACGAGGGGGGAGCACTCCGCCCGGCATCCCGGTTCGACGCGGGGGGTGGACCGGATGTCGCCGTGGTGGATGCGCTTCTGGCCGAACGGGTCCGGAGGGAGGCCGCACCGGCCCTGATCCCGGACCTGAGTCAGGAGGCTCGCCTGGCCGATCACGCCGGGAGCGTGACGGGGTCTGCGCTCTGCGCACCCCTGATCCACCAGGGGATCGTCATCGGGACCCTGGGGCTCTATGGCAAAGCCGGCCTGGTGCCCTTCACGGAAGCGGACCTGCGACTCCTGGTAACCCTGTGTGCGCAGGCGACCGTCGCCATTGAAAATGCCCGGTTGTTCGGCGCCGCCGAGCAGCGGGCCACGGAACTCGCCGCCCTGCGGGAGATCGGTCAGGCCATCACCAGCCAGATCCAGCTCCCGGCGGTCCTGGAGGCGGTGGTGGCAGGGGCCATGCGGCTCCTCTCCACCCAGCACACGCAGATCCTCCTCTGGGAGGAGGCAAGCCAGCAGCTCCGGTACGGCGCGGCCCTCGGCACCGAGGCGGAGCGGGTCCGGACCCAGACCCTTGAGCCGGGCCGGGGGGTCAACGGGAGCGTGGCCCTGACCCGGCAGCCCATGATCCTGGACGACTACCAGAACTCGCCCTATGCGCTCCCGGAGTTTCCCGAGGTCGTGGCCACCATTACCACCCCGGTCACCTTCGGGGGCCGCCTGCTGGGCGTCCTGCACTCCCACACTACCCAACCGGGCAGGCGCTTCACCGCCGCCGACCTGCGCCTGTTTCAAATGCTGGCCGCCCAGGCGGCCATCGCCATCGAGAACGCCCGCCTCTTCGACGAGGCCCGGACGCACACCGCCCGGCTCGACGCCCTGAACGAGCTCAGCCGGACGGTCACCAGCTCCTTGGACCTCCAGCAGGTCTTCGATTACATCGTGCGGGCCGCCGTGGACCTGCTCGGATTGGCCCTGGCCCGGGTGTATGTGTGGCAGGACGAGACCGGCCTCCTGCACCTGCGAGCCAGCGCGGGCGTGCCGGACCTCATCCCGTATCCGCGGGAGACCTTCCGACCAGACGAGGGGGTGGTCGGGACGGTGTTCCGCTCGCTCACGGTCACGACGCTCTCCGATGCCGGGAGCGATCTCCGGTACGCTGAGCAGGAGTGGGCCCGGAATGTCGGGGTGAAGAGCGTGGCCGTGGTCCCGCTCCTCCTGGGGGAGCGGGCGGTGGGTGTGCTGAGCGTCTCGCGCCGCGATTACCGGCCCTTCGCCGCCGACGAGATCAGCCTGCTGACGTCCTTCGCCCAGCAGGCCGCCATCGCCATCGAAAATGCCCGGCTGTTCCACGAGACGGAGCGGCTGGCCCAGGACAACCTGCTGCGCCTGCGGGAGATCTCGATCTTGAACGAGATCGGCATGGCCATGCAGGGGACCATGCAGCTGGACGTCCTTCTGGAGGTGATTCTCACGGGGGCCACCTTCGGCGGGGGGCTGGGATTCAACCGGGCCATACTCCTCTTGGTGGACGAGTCGCGCCGGCTGCTGGAGGGACGCATGGGGGTGGGCCCCAGCACGGGCGAGGAGGCGTCCCAGGTCTGGGGCGCCCTCGCCTCCTCGACCCGATCCCTTCGCGAGGTCATCGCGGAACGCGCGGCTCACTTCCGCCAGGGTGCGGACACCGCCTTCGACCGCTTGGCGCGGGACCTGCTGGTTCCCTTGCGCCCCGACGCCGGCGTCCTGGCACTCACGGCCCTGGAGGGCCGGCCCTTCCGGGTGAGCGACGCCCGGCGGGACCCCAGGGTCCACCCGCAGTGGGAGGGACGCCTGGACGTGGACGAGTTCGCCTGCGTCCCGCTGGTGGCCAAAGGCAAGGTGGTGGGGGTGATCGCGGTGGACAACAAGTTCAACGGAAGGCCCATCACCGACGAGGACCTGGAACTGCTCTCGGTCTTCGCCACCCAGGCGGGGCTGGCGGTGGAGAGCGCCCGGGTGTACACGCGTCTGGAGGAGGCCAGCCGGGAGCTTCAGCGGAGCCACCACCAGCTACTCCAGCAGGAACGGCTGGCGGCCCTGGGCGAGATGGCGGCCCACGTGGTCCACGAGATTCGGAATCCCTTGGTCTCCATCGGCGGGTTTGCGCGGCGGCTGGCCAAGCGGCTGCTGGACCGGGAACCCGAGGGGCAGTATGCCCGGATTATCGCCCGCGAGGTGGATCGCCTGGAGCGGATCGTCCGCGACGTGCAGGGCATGTCCCGCCAGGTCCACCCGGCTCGCGTGGAGACCGACCTGCACACGCTGCTCCAGGACTGCGTGGTCCTGTTCGCGGAGCGGATCGCCCAGCAGCGCGTGCAGCTCCGGATGGACCTGGGGAGCCGACCGCCGGTGGTATCCCTGGATCCGGTGCAGGTGAAGCAGGCGATGGTGAACCTGCTGGCCAACGCGCTCGAGGCCATGCCGGGGGGCGGAACCCTCACCGTCAGCACGCGCACCGTCCCCGCGGACGGCGCTGAATCCGTGGATTGGTCAACGGGTGGATTGGGGGTGGCGGAGGTGCAGGAACGATTGGACGAACCCACCCGTTCACCGATCCACGAATCTACCGAGCCGCGAGGCGCGGAGGAGTGGGTAGTATTGGCGGTGAGCGATACCGGCGGCGGCATCCCCCAGGCGATCCTGGACGACGTCTTCAATCCGTTCTTCACCACAAAGGAGGCGGGAACGGGCCTCGGCCTCACCCTGGTCCGGCGGATCGCCCGAGCCCACGGAGGGCGGGTGGAGGTGGATAACCGACCCGGGGAGGGAGTCACGTTCCGGCTCTGGCTGCCCAAGCGGCCCATGTCGCATGACGAGGCGATGGCGGCCTAGGGAGGCGTCTTCATGAAGACCATCATGGTGGTGGATGACGAGGAGGCCATTCGGCTCCTGTACCGGGAGGAGCTGTCCGAGGCCGGGTACCGGGTCCAGGTCGCGGCGAATGGAGTCGAAGCGCTCCAGATGGTGCACCAGGCGCGACCCGACCTCATGACCATCGATATCAAGATGCCGGGGATGGACGGCATCGAACTCCTGCGCCGCGTGCGCGAGATGTATCGGGACCTCCCGATCATCATCTGCACTGCCTACGGGGACTTCAAGCAGGACTTCGGTACGTGGGCCAGCGATGCCTATCTGACCAAGTCCGCCGACCTGGCGGAACTAAAGCAGAAGATCCGCGAGCTGCTGGGCAAGGGGTAAGGCCTGGTGAAAAAACCAGCAGCACCTTTTCGTGATGCCTATGCAGATGGCAGGGACGTGCGCCCCAGCCGTGGACGGACGTCGGGAAGGGTCGTGCAACTTGTGTGGCGGCAGGCAGTTGGGCGACCGGAATCTCCGGCGCGCGTGGAGGCTCTCCTTGGCATAGGGATTGCTCCGCCACGGACCGGTTCCCGGGGTGGCTAGAGCGGGAGGAGACCGATGAAGAAAATCGAAGCCATTATCAAACCGTTTAAGCTGGACGAGGTGAAGAACGCCCTGGCAGAGATCGGCATCCAGGGGATCACGGTGAGCGAGGTGAAAGGCTTCGGGCGGCAAAAGGGCCACACGGAGCTGTACCGGGGGGCCGAGTACACCATTGATTTTCTGCCCAAGGTAAAGATCGAGATCGTGGTTCCCGATACCAAATCCGACAAGGTGGTCGAGACGATCCAGTCCTCGGCCAAGACCGGGCGGATCGGGGACGGCAAGATCTTCATCCTGCCCTGCGAAGAAGTCATTCGGATCCGCACCGGCGAGCGCGGGGAAGCGGCAATCTAGGCAGTTGAGACCGGGCCCGGGGCGTGTGTGCTCCGGTGTCTGGACCGGAGATCCGCGGGAACCCAGGCATCTGCCCGCGGCCGAGACGTGCAGGGATGATCTGGGAGGAGTGAGGAACGATGACACCGAAGGAAGTCGTGAAGTTCGCCAAGGACCACGGGGCGCGGATGGTGGATCTTAAGTTCATGGACTTTCCCGGGATGTGGCAGCACTTCACCGTGCCCATCCACCAGCTCGAGGAGAGCTCCTTCGAGGAGGGGTTCGGCTTCGATGGCAGCTCGATCCGCGGGTGGCAGGCCATCCATGCCAGCGACATGCTGGTCATTCCGGACGCCGCGACGGCGGTCCTGGACCCCTTCACCGAGGCCCCGACCCTCAGCCTCATCTGCAACATCGTGGATCCCATCACAAAGGAGAAGTACACGCGCGATCCCCGCAACATCGCCCAGAAGGCCGAGGCCTACTTGAAGTCCACCGGGATCGCGGATACGGCCTACTTCGGCCCCGAGGCGGAGTTTTTCATCTTCGACGACATCCGGTACGACTGCAAGGAGAACTGCGGGTACTACTATATCGACTCGGTGGAGGGGCAGTGGAACACCGGGAGCAACGACAGACCCAACCTCGGCTACAAGGCGCGCTACAAGGAGGGCTACTTCCCCGTGCCCCCCACCGATAGCATGGCGGACATCCGGACGGAGATGGTCCTCACCATGGAGAAGGTGGGGATCAAGGTGGAGGCCCAGCACCACGAGGTGGCCACGGCTGGTCAGGCCGAGATTGACATGCGGTTCGACACGCTGACAAAGATCGCCGACAGCCTGATGTGGTACAAGTACATCATCAAGAACGTGGCTCGCAAACATGGCAAAACCGTCACCCTGATGCCCAAGCCGATCTTCGCGGACAATGGCTCCGGCATGCACACCCATCAGAGCCTGTGGAAGGGGGGCCACCCCCTCTTCGCCGGCAACGGGTATGCCGGGCTGTCGGATCTGGCCCTCTGGTACATCGGGGGGATCCTCCAGCACGCCCCTGCCCTGTGCGCCTTGGTGGCGCCCACGACCAACTCCTACAAGCGCCTCGTGCCCGGCTTCGAGGCGCCCGTGAACCTGGCCTACTCCAGTCGGAACCGGAGCGCCGGGATCCGCATTCCCATGTACTCGCCGAACCCGAAGACCAAGCGGGTGGAGGTGCGGTTCCCGGACAATAGCTGCAACGGCTACCTGGCCTTTTCGGCCATGCTCATGGCGGGGCTGGACGGCATCCAGAACAAGATCGATCCGGGCCTGCCCCTGGACAAGGACATCTACGAGCTGGGGCCGGAGGAGCTGAAGGAGGTTCCCTCGGTGCCGGGCTCGCTGGATCAGGCCCTGCGCGAGCTGGAAAATGACCACGAGTTCCTCCTCAAGGGGGACGTGTTCACCCAGGACGCCATCGACACGTGGATCGAGTACAAGCGGAAGAAAGAGGTGGACCCCGTCCGCCTGCGCCCGCATCCCTACGAGTTCGTCCTGTACTACGACATCTAGACGCGGCGGCCCGCCGCCGGCCAGTCAGCGCCCCGGGGCTCCGCCCCCGGGGCGTTTCTGTTTCTGGCCGACCCGTGCCCAACCCCGGACAGGCTGGGGAGTGGTGTTGCGGCCGCTCCCGCTTGTGTGATATGCAAAGCATGTCGCCGCCCTCGGAGAAGGAAGCGGCCGGCCCGATGGGCAACTTCAACTCTCAGATTGACAACGCAAAACCGACCACCGGCTCCACTGGAACGCGGGGGTCGCCCGGCGCCTTGGCGCCCGCGGTTCCAAGTGGTCGGTTCCCAGTTTTCCATTTTTCATTACGGCAATCGGGATGACTCGTCGGATGGAAGGTCTCGTCCAGAAGCTGGCGGCCGCGGGGTGTCAGGATCCGGAGCGGGCGGCCAGAAATCTCGAGCGCCTGGCACCGGATGCGGACGCCCGCTCCATGCTGGAGGCCGCCCTGCCCGCGCTGCTCACCGGACTCCGTCGCGTCCCGGATCCCGACCTGGCCCTGAACAACCTGGAGCGGTTCAACCAGGCGGCCCTGGACCGGCGGTTCCTCCTGGGACTCCTGCGGGATAGCCCCCGCATCCTCCACCTGCTCCTCACCATCTTCGGCAGCTCCCAGTTCCTGAGCGACATCCTGGTCCGCCACCCGACGCACTTCGAATGGCTGCTGGAGCCGGGCATCATCCGCCGCCCCAGGCGGAAGGAAGAGTTGGAGGAAGAGGCGCGGCAGGCGGTGGCGGCCGTTCGCACCCTGGAGCGGAAGTGGGCCGCGCTGCGCCGGTTCAAGGTCCGGGAGATCCTGCGGATCGGCCTCCAGGACCTCCTGGGCCGCCAGACCCTGGCCGGGATCACGGAGGAGCTGTCCGATCTGGCCGATGTGGTTCTGGCGTGTGCCTACGAGGTCTGCCGGGACGAGCTGGTCCGGCGGCACGGCATCCCCCAGCTTGCGGAGGAAGCGGGCGGCAGGCGCGAGTGCGGCTTTGTGATCCTGGGCCTGGGCAAGCTGGGTGGGCGCGAGCTCAACTTCAGCTCCGACATTGACCTCGTCTTCGTCTACGAGGGCGAGGGGGAGACCGCCGGCATCCCGGCGGCCGAGGCGGCGCGCCTGGGGCGGATCAGCAACCAGGAATTCTTCCGCAAGCTGGGTGAGATGCTGGTCAAGGGGATGGGCGAGGCCTCGCCCGAGGGGCATCTGTACCGGGTGGACATGCGGCTGCGGCCCGAGGGCCGGTCGGGGGGCCTCGCCGGCTCCCTTCGCACCTGCGAGATCTACTACGAGGCCTGGGGGCAGACCTGGGAGCGGCAGGCCCTCATCAAGGCACGCCCGGTGGCCGGAGATCCCGCCGTGGGCGCGGCCTTCCAGCGCCTGGTCGCGCCCTTCGTGTACCGGCAGTACCTGGACTATGCCGCCCTGGACGAGATCCGGGCCATGAAAGACCGGATCAACCTCGCCGTTCGGGAGGACCGGCGGGCGCGCCGGAACGTGAAGCTGGGCTACGGCGGGATCCGGGAGGTGGAGTTCCTGGTGCAAGGCCTCCAGCTCCTCCACGGGGGCAAGAACCCCTGGGTGCGGGAGGCGAACACACTCCGGGCGCTCCACCGCCTGGCGGGGCAAGGGTTGATCGCCGACGCGGACTACGAGACCCTGGTCCGGGCTTACAGCTTCCTCCGAAGGCTGGAGCACCGCCTGCAGATCCTGCACGATCGCCAGACCCACACCCTGCCGGATTCCTCGCGAGATCTGTCCACCCTGGCCCGGCGCATGGGCTACCTGCCTCCCGACCATGCCGATCCTGTGGCCAGCCTGCTCGCAGAGTACGAGCGACATACCGGTGCGGTCCGCAGCCTGTACGACACCTTCCTCCAGGGCGTCCTGCCGGCGGGAGGGGAGCCGGGGGAGGAGCCGGCCGACCCGGCGGCGCTCTTCTTCAGCGCCGAGCTTCCGGTGGAACAGCTCCGGGATCGGCTGGCGCCCATCGGGTTCGAGGACGTGGACCGGGCCCTGAGGAATCTCCAGGCCATTCGCGAGGGACAGCCCTTCGCCCACTTTCCCGCCCAGGCGCGGCGCGCTTTGGCGCGGTTGGCCCCGGCCCTCGTGGCCGCGCTCGGCGCGGTGCCGGATCCGGACCTGGCCCTCACCACCTTCGAACGGTTCATCGGCACGGTGGCGGCGCGGGGCACCTTTGTCACCCTGCTGGCGGAGACGCCGGGGCTCCTGGAGTTGCTGGTGCGGCTCTTCGGGACCAGCGAGTTTCTTTCCGCCACGCTGCTGCACCATCCCGAGTTGCTGGATGCGCTCCTCACGCCGGAACCGTCGTCCCGGCATGGCCGGGAGCGCGTCGCGGCCGACCTCCAGCGGGCGGTGGCCGGGGCGGCGCCCGGGAGCGCGCGGCTGGACGCCCTCCGGCGGGTGAAGAAGGCCGAGGAGCTTCGCATCGGCCTCCAGGACATCCTGGATCAGGCGGACGTGACGGCCACGCACCTCGCCCTCACCCACCTGGCGGAGGCCTCTCTGGAGGCCGCCCTCCAGATGGCGGAACAGGATCTCGCGGAGCGCTTCGGCCGGGCGGACCCGGCCGGCTTTGCCATCGTGGGGCTGGGGAAGCTGGGCGGGATGGAGCTGGGGTACGCCTCGGACCTGGATCTGGTCTTCGCCTACCGGCAGGACGGCACGACGACGGGTCCGGAGCGCGTCAGTCACACCGAGTACTTCAGCAAGCTGGCCGACCGCATCTGCAAGATCCTCACCTCGATCACGCAGGAGGGCTTCGCCTATCGGGTGGATGCGCGATTGCGACCGGGCGGACAGAAGGGGGAGATGGCCCAGCCGCTCCAGGCCTTCGAGACCCACTTCACCCGGTTGGCCGACGTGTGGGAGCGGCAGGCCTACATCAAGGCACGCCCCGTGGCCGGCGACCCGGCCGTCGGCCGGGCCTTCGTTGAGTGCACGCAGCGGTTCGTGTACGACGCACCGGAGCACGCCGATCTGGCGGAACGCATCCAGGCCATGCGTCACCGGATAGAGGTGGAGCGGGGAGGCGGGGCGGCGAAGGGGGCCCACGTCAAGCTGGGCAGCGGGGGGATCGCGGATATCGAGTTCCTGGTCCAGTACCTCCAGCTCCGGCACGGGCGGGCCCATCCCGCCCTGCGGACGCCCAACACGCTGCAGGCGCTCCGCTCCCTGGCGAGGGAGGGGCTGCTTCCCGCCGGGGAGGCGGTCAGGCTGGAAGAGTCCTATCGGTTCCTGCGGCGGGTGGAGAATCGCCTGCGGATTGTCGCGGACCTGAGCGTCAACACCCTCCCCGCCGCCCCCGGCAAGCTGGAGAAACTGGCCAGGCGCATGGGGTACCAGCCCCAGGCGGACGGGTCGGCCCGTGACCAATTCCTGGAAGACTTTGCGGCGCATACCAGCCGGGTCCGGACGATCTACCAGCGGACCCTCGGGAAAGCCGAGGGCGGTACCTGAATGCGGATCATCCTGTACACCGGAAAGGGCGGGGTGGGGAAAACGACCGTGGCGGCGGCCACGGGGCTCTGGGCGGCGGCGCTGGGCCACCGGACGCTGGTGATCAGCACCGACCCCGCCCACAGCCTGGGGGACGCCTTCGACAAGCCGATGGGCGCGGACCCCACGCCGGTGGCGGACAAGCTCTGGGGCCAGGAGGTCAACGTCCTGGAGGAGATCCGGAACTACTGGGGTGCCGTTCAGGAATATCTGACGGCCCTCTTCGCCACGCGGGGCGTGGATGCCATCGTGGCCGAGGAGATGGCCGTCTTTCCCGGCATGGAGGAGGTGTGCAGCCTCCTCATGATCCGCCAGCACGCCCGCGAGGGGCGCTATGACTGCCTGGTGGTGGACTGCGCTCCCACGGGCGAGACCATGCGCCTCCTCAGCTTCCCCGATATCGCCCGCTGGTACATGGAGAAGCTGTTCCCCTGGGAGCGGCGGATTGTGACTCGCGTGCGTCCGGTGTTGCAGCCGCTGGTGCCGGTCCCGCTGCCCACGGACCAGGTGTACGCCGCCCTGGAGGCCCTGTTTTACCGGGTGGACGAGACGAAGTCGATCCTGGTGGACATGCAGCGCTCCACCATCCGGCTGGTGCTGAACCCCGAGAAGATGGTCATCAAGGAGGCGCAGCGGGCCCTCACCTACCTCAACCTGTATGGGTACGGCACGGACGCGGTGGTGAGCAATCGGGTCCTGCCGGAGGCCACGGGCAGGGGTTACTTCGCCCAGTGGGCGAGGATCCAGCGGCGGTATCGGGACACGATCCAGGAGGCCTTCTCGCCGCTTCCCGTGTGGGAGGTGCCGTTCTTCAAGACCGAGGTGGTCGGGGTGGCGATGCTGGAGCGGATGGCCCGGAGCCTCTTCGCGGACCGAGACCCGACCAAGGTGTATTTCTCCGGCCCCGTGCAGGAGGTGCGGCGCCACGGGAAGGAGTACTGCCTTCGCCTGAAGCTGCCGTTCCTCCGCAAGGAGGAGGTGGACCTGTTCCAGCGCGGGGAAGAGCTGGTCGTTTCCATCGGCAACTTCCGGCGGGAGATTGTCCTGCCCCGCGCCCTGGTGGGCCTGGCGGTCACCGGGGCCAAGGTAGAGGAGGGGGCTCTGGTCGTTCGATTTGCGTCCCGCGACGGGCGTGGAGGGAAGCACGATGGCACCACGAGCTGAGGAGCGGTGTCCGTGGGAGAACACCTGTCCCTTTGCCTGGGTTGCGCGGGCCGGGACCGACATCCGGTCCGGGCTCAGCGACCTGACGGGCCGGTTCCCGAGGGGATTCGGAGAGCACGCCAAGGCGGCCCAGCGGGAGACGCTGCTGGCCATGCGGTCCCTGCTCGACGGACTCCTGGATGCCCTGGAGGGCAAGGGGCCGCGAGCCGAAAAGGGCCGGGGACGAAAGATCACGGTGGAGTGACAGGGGGACGCAGGCGGTCAGGGCGGATCGGTCGCGGGCGCAGCCCTACGCCACGGGACTGCCCCTCTCCGTCGTCCGTGTCGCTCTGGCTATCGCTGTCGGCCAATAGAGGAGGGGACGCATGAAAGGCAGGGCCGCAATCTGGTGGGAGGCGGGGAAGCCACTGGAGATCCGGGAGTACCCGGTGCCGGACGTGAAGCCGGATGGAATCCTGCTCAAGCTCAACCTGGCCAATATCTGTGGCTCCGACATCCACTTCGTGGAGGGCCGCGGGCCGCGCCTGAAGGGTGGCATCCCCCAGATCCTGGGCCATGAGATGATGGGGACCATCGTCAAGATCGGAAGCGACGTCAGGACCGACACCCTCGGCCAGCCGCTCCGAGAAGGTGACCGATTGGTGTACTCCTACTACAGTCCTTGCGGAAAGTGCTGGGCCTGCTACACCGGCGTTCCGGGGTGCCCCAACCGGTACCGGCGGTGGCTCGGCGTGCCCGCGGATACCCCGCCCCACTTCAACGGGGCCTTTGCCGAATACTACTACATCCATCCCGGCCACTGGACGTTCAAGGTCCCGGGGGAGCTGGCGAACCCCATGGTCTCTCCGGTGAATTGCGCTCTCGCGCAAATGATCTACAGCATCCACCAGATCGGGATCATGCTGGGGGACACGGTCGTCATCCAGGGGGCGGGCGGTCTCGGCCTGTACGGGATCGCGGTCGCCAAAGAGATGGGGGCCGGTCGCGTCGTCAGCCTGGACCGGAGGGAGCACCGATTGGACGCGGCCCGGACCTTTGGCGCCGACGTGACCATCAACGTGGACAGGGTCCCGCAGGCGCAGCGATACGAGCTGATCCGGGACGTCACCCGCGGGGTCGGCGCCGACGTGGTGGTGGAGGTGTGCGGGGTTCCCGAGATGGTGGACGAGGGATTGCGCATGGCCCGGATCGGGGGCCGCTACCTCTTGATCGGGAACATCAACCTGGAGATGCCCGCACAGCTGGACCCGGGCAATGCGGTGCGCATGAGCAAGACCATCCGGGCGGTCTCGGTGTACGAGCAGTGGGTCATCCCGCGCGCCCTGGATTTTCTGGTGCGGACCAAGGGGAAGTATCCGTTCGACAAGATCATCTCCCACACCTTCCCCCTGGAGAAGATCAATCAGGCCTTCGACTTCGCCCGCTCCGGGGCCCCCATCCGCGCCGCCCTGGAGTGCTAGAGGAGGGGAGAAAGCAACGGGCGGCGGGCAGGCTGCAGCGGGGGGCACCCCGGGGAGGGACCCGACCGGCGCCGACGACGGAGGCGAAGGTGGGGATGGGGCCCCGCAGGCTAGGTGGCCGCAAGCAATATGAGGAGAAGTAGAGCGGTCGGCTACGGACCGGGGGACCGCTGGCGGATGCCGGTCAGGACGGCGTCGGCCATGGTCCAGGCCTTCTTGGACAGCTCCGACAGGTAGATGGGGTCCCCCTTGGGGTGAATGTCCGCCCCTCGTACACGGCCGAGGCATACCCCATTGCCCGCCGCACCGTCAGCGGCTGCGGGGCCTCGAGAATCACCACCGGATACCCGGCGGTAAAGAGCCGGTGCGCCACCGCCGAGGCGATATCGTTGCCCCCGCGAATTATCACGAGGGGAGAGGGATCACAGGGAGACAGCTTCGTCATTAACTGAGGACAGTCAGACCAAGGGCGCGGAAGTCTTGGTCGAATGAGAGGCAGGGGATGTTGTCCAGCATCGTTGTGACCACAACGAAAGAGATGGCATCGCAAAAGGAAAGACGCCTTTCGGCGCCATATCGGCGAAAGATCTGTTCCCCCGTGGAGCGGACATTGTGATCGTACACCACGATATCCAGCATGGGCTTGAGCTCGTCCAGGAACCTGATCGCCAGGTGGTGGCTCCGACGATATCGGAGTAAGGTCACCGTCTCACTGATCACATCCCAAGTTGATGAGAGAATGGTGCCCCCTTCGGCCGCTTCTATCGTAAGTTCTTTCGCTCGTTCATGGAAGGCGTCCCTGGCATCCAAGGAGCTGTAAAAGAAAGAGGTATCGCAGAAGACTCGGCGGAGACCTTGGATTTTGGCGCTCACCGAATTACCCCACCTATTCCATAGAGGTGCTGCTTGACGTGCGCGGCGATATTCGTCCGCTTCTTACCCCGTGGCTTCGGAAGGCTGGCCATGATTTCCAGGAGCTTGCGGGCGGCGGCCCCCGGTTCCGGACCGGGGGCAGCGGCCCGGAGTTCGGCAACGGCCTCATCCCGAACAGTTATCGTATAAACCATACCCGGTTCGCGTTGGAGTTGCTTCACAAGCCGGGGGAGCCTTCGTCGGGCATCGCTGATAGGGATCGTTGTCTTCACGGATACCTCCGGTGAGATTGAACAAGATGTACAAAAGGTACATCAGCCAGACTCTCCTGTCAAGTCTGCGGGGCAATTGAGTTGAACCTCGGGAGGAGTGTGGGCGGGGGGCAAAGGGGTTGAACGGGCGGGGGGGATGGGGTAGGATGCCCCTGGCCGGAGAGGGCCGGGTGGTCGCCTCTCTCGCCGCAAGGCGAGGGGGGAGGAAAGTCCGGACTCCACAGGGCAGGGTGGTCGGTAACGCCGACCGGGGGTGACCCCAGGGAAAGTGCCACAGAAAACACACCGCCCCGCGGAGCGGTCCGCAAGGAGCGCGAGGCGGGGTAAGGGTGAAAAGGTGCGGTAAGAGCGCACCGCGGTCCTGGTGACAGGGCCGGCACGGCAAACCCCACCCGGAGCAAGGCCGAATAGGGGAGCGTCTCCGTTGGCAACGGCGGGGTCGTAGGATGGCCCGTCCGAGACTCCCGGGTTGGCCGCTAGAGCCCCGCAGCAATGCGGGGTCGAGAGAAATGATCACCGGCTCCGGCAACGGCGCGTCACAGAATCCGGCTTACAGGCCCTCTCCGGCTTTTCCTTTATTCATGGCTCGTTACGAGGATCAGGAAACGAAAATTGCCCATGTCACATAACCAGGCTGACAGGCACTCTGAGACTTGTTCATGGAAGGTCACCTTCCTTGGAAGGATCCTCAGGGACATCTCGCCGGCCTCGACAGCCAGCGTGAAAGCGTAGAGAGTTCAGAGGGAGAAACGGAGGCCAATCGTGACAATTACGGACCGGATAGAGGTGAATCCAAAAAAGATGCTTGGAAAGCCAGTCATCCGAGGAACGCGCATCCCGGTCGAGTTGATCCTTCGAAAGCTCAGCGAGGGAGCGAAGGATGCAGACCTGTTGGATGCCTACCCACGCCTCACGACTGAAGACATCAAGGCCGCGATTGGATACGCGGCCGATACCCTAGCTCACGAGGAGACCGTCTTAATCGGAACCGCCCGGAAACGTGCCAAACGGTGACGGATGCGATTCCTTGCGGATGAGAGCTGCGACTTTGCAGTAGTCCGGGCGCTCCGAGCTGTCGACCATGATGTACTGTCCGTATCGGAGTCATGTCCGGGGGCGGATGACGAGGTTGTGATGAGCCTCGCCTAACAAGAGGATCGGGTCCTGCTGACGGAGGACAAGGACTTCGGGCAGTTGGTCTATGCGAACCGGCGAGCCGGGGGAGGCGTTGTGCTTCTTCGATTTCCCGCCAAGGCCAGGAAACAGGTGGCCAAGGCAGTGGTCGATCTCGCGAAACGTCATGGGGAAAGACTTCTGGGGAAGTTCAGTGTGGTACAACCGGGCCGCGTTCGCATCAGTCGGGGTCCGGCAGGATGACGAGACAATTGGCGGCCATGCCCCCGGTGCCATGTTTCTAAGCCGTAACAGTCCACGTCTGAACCGCAAGGCGATTGGGCGGTTACTGAATCGGCTCTGCTTGGAGGCCGGGGTTCCCCGCTTTACCGCCCACGCTTTGCGCCACACCTTCGGGACCGAGGCTGCGTCTGTCGGTATTCCGGCGACCGAACTGCAGGCATTGATGGGCCATGAGGACTTGTCCACGATCCACCCCCAACGCCATGCGGCTCGCAACCTTCAATGTGGAGAACCTGTTTCGCCGGCCCGTGGCGATGAGCCTTCCCACCTGGAAAGACGGGCGCGAGATCCTCGCGGACTTCTCCGCGCTCAGCGATCTCATCGCTCGCGACACCTACGACCGGGCGACGACGCAGAGACTCAAGAGACTCCTGGACAAGTACGAGTTCGGGGATCGGCGCAAGCGTGACCGGCCAATCAGGCTGACAGAGGTGCGGGGGCACCTGTTCAAGGTCCCCAAGGGGAAGCAGACCGTAGAGGTCGTGGCCACGGGGCGGGGCCGCTGGGTGGGCTGGTTCGAGCTCGAGAAGGCGGACTTCAGCCCCGAGGTGGTGTCGAATACGGGCCGGGTGATCCGGGCAGTTCGGCCCGACCTCCTCTGCGCCGTAGAGGTTGAGGACCGAATCGCCTTGCGGCGCTTCAACCAGATGATCCTCAAGTCCGAATTCGGCCTGGAATTCCCCTACACCATGCTGGTGGATGGGAACGATCCCCGCGGGATTGACATCGGGCTGCTGAGCATGCTCCCGATTCTCTCGGTGCGGAGTTACGCGGATGTCGGAGGGGAGGCGCCCGTCTTCAGCCGGGATTGTCCTGAGTACCACGTCGCCCTCCCCGGTGGAGCGGTCCTCGTCATTCTGGGGAATCACCTGAAAAGCAAAGGCTACGGTTCGCTGAAAGCAAGCGCCGAACGTCGGCGGCGGCAGGCAGAGGAGGTGAAGCGGATCTACACGTCGGCCCGGGAGCAGTGCGAGTACGTCGCCGTCTGTGGAGACCTCAATGACTCCCCCGACAGCCGCGCCTTGGCCCCCCTCCTGAAAGAGACTGACCTCAGGGATGTGATGACGCACGACCAGTACACGGGCCGGCCAGGCACCTTTGGGTCGGGGCGGTCCCCCAGGCAGAAGCTCGATTACATTCTCCTCTCACCGGCCCTCTGGCAGAAGGTGACGGCTGTGGGCGTCGAGCGGAGGGGGATCTACGCACCCCGATGGATAGCGTCCTTCCCCGAGGTCACGGCCGAGTCGGCCGCGTCCGACCATGCCGCGGTCTGGGTCGACCTCGATCTCTGAGCACTCCGAACAGTCCATCCCCTCAGGGGTCCCCCATGGATACGGTCACGCATGGCCTCGTCGGCGCCATTGTGGCCCAGGCCGCCTTCTCCCCGAAGCTGGGCCGGAAGGCCGCCCTGTGCGGCTTCCTGGCCGGGGTGCTCCCGGATGCCGACGGCCTCCTCCGGAACGCCGCAGACCCCCTGTTTCGCGCTGTGGATGCCGGGTCGCGCCTCCTACGTGGCAGGAGAGGCCGTGCCGCTTCTGACGAGGCCTCCCAACGATCCCGGGATGCCGGTGGGCCTGCGGGAGCGCCTGGGGCGGGAATTCGACCGATTCTCCTGGTTCGCCGACGGCTACGTCGCACGCTCGCCACAGGACCCTTCCGTCATCGCAGACATGCGGTACACCCAGGCACCACAGGGCACGCAGCCCCTCTGGGGAATCAGGCTGGTGCCCGAAGGGCCGAACGCTCCTGTGGAGTGGGTCAGGACGGCGACCTGGGATGGGAGACGCGGCCTCTTGGAACTGTGGCCGCTCGTCGCGGGAAGGTCTCCGAAACTCCGCCCCTGGCATCCCTAGCGCGAAGCACGACGACGATTGGGGGACATCGCTACTTATGTCACCTTCTCCTGTTCCCGCTGCTCGCCCCTCTAGCCAAGGTGGTCGAAGCTGGGCGGACGAAAGTTCGAGGACATGCCCGAGGAGCTGGAGGTGGGACCCCGAGAATGTGATGGAGCTGCGCTGTGAGAGGACGGGTCTCAGCAGGAGGTGCGAAGAGCGCTTGGTCCCCCGCTGTCTCGGTGGCGATCACTTGGGGGCGGGGGTGGGGACCGGTTGCGGTGCCGGGTCCTCGGAGAGTTCCGGGAGCAGCTCGTAGATGGCGGGAGGGGTCTCGAGGAACTGGACGGCGGACCGGTATCGCAGGCCGGTGTGCCTATCTCCGCCATCCGCAACGAATGTCCGGACCACCTCCCCGCGGAGACGGACCTTCCGACCGGATCGCCACAGTTCCACCTCGCAGACACACCCAGGCGTGAAGGGGCTCTTGTGTTCGATGAGGAGGCCGAATGCGCTGATGTCCACCGCCTCCAGGGGCGCAATCTGGCAGAGGCGGACCTCCAGGCGTTCCTTTGGCCGGACGCGCTTGCCGCGCCGGCGCTCCCGACGCGGTGAGGCCGGCGCGTCGGGGAGGACCGTGAACCGCCTCAGCTCGACATCGGGAAATGCCACTGGTCTTACCGTGCCAGCAACCCGCGAATGCGGTGAGATCCGATCCACCTGGAAGCTCGCGTGGCCGCATCTTGAGCAGTACGCAGGAGCCCGAGACCGCCCCCGGATGATATTCGTGCAGAACTGGCACGTCCAATCACTCATGGTCGGTCTCCAGGCGCCTCCAGGAAAGACCGCGTCAGGAGTTAGACGACTGGCCGAAGATGCTACAGGGCACCGGTGCCTGTAAAGATACCAGCAAGGGGGGTGCCAGATGGGTTAGGGGTATCCTGCTCGCCATCACCTGAAAACGAGTTGACGGGCGAGCACGGCCTGTCTTAGATTCCCCAGTCAACACTCCCGACTCCGGGAGAGTCGCGGGGCGTTCCGTGACGATCCTGACGGCGCACAAGATCCTGATTGCCAGCGCCGTGGCCCTGTTTCTGGGGTACGCGGTCTGGGAGTTGCTTCGCTATCCCGATCCGGGAGGTCCCGCGGCCCTGGTGCGAAGTGGGCTGTCTGCGGCGGCCGCCATCGGCCTCGGCATCTATCTCCGGGCCGTCTTCCGGCGCGGCGGATGGCTGCATCGCGGGCGGAATCCGTCGGAACGGCCGCGGTGACCTTCCCGGTATCGGAACTGGGGTTCCGGGCGGAAGCGGACCTTCCCCTCGGAGATCTACTTCGGTCACGAAGGAGAGTCTTCATGCTCCACGCCAGCGGATCCCGGAGGGTGTGTGCCATGGTGTGTCTGGCGGCCCTCACCGCGCTCACGGCAGGGTGCGGAATCTTCTCGGGCTCGAAAGAGCCGGATCCCGGGATGTCGCCAGCCGCGCGCCTTCCAGTGCCCGAACCGGCTCCGAGCCCCCCGCCGCTGCGCTTCACGGGTGGACAGATCGCCGATGAGGAGCGCTTGAAGACCCTTGTCCAGGGCAAGACCACCAAGGCCGAGGTGCGCGAGCTCTTTGGCCTCCCCCAGGAAGTCGTGGTGAGCCCCGGAGTCGAGAGCTTCATCTACTATCGGGATCGGACCTCCGGATTCTTCTCCCGGACGACCGAGCGCGTCGAGATGCTCACCGTGCGGTTTGACAACCGGGGCATCTTGAAGGATTTCGAGTACCGGTACTCGGGGAAATAGGATTACCCCGAGGGGCCCGCGCTCGCCGGCCAGTTCACCAGGATCATCCCCACGGTCACCAGGCCTCCGCCCGTCAGCAGCTTCAGCGTGAGCGGGCGAGACCGGGGGACTATACCCCCATCCGAAAAAAGAGGCGACAGGATAATCCGCAAACTTCCTCGGTGCGTGGCCCTGTCCAGGGAAATTCCAACCATGCCCGGGAGCCCAGCCAAGGGCTTACATCAGATCGGGGTTGATTGCGGGGGCGGCTCCTGGTAAAAAGACGCTTGTACAGAAGGGTGGAGGTGAGGATGGGCCAGGAGCATCTGGAACCGTTCGAGGTCGTGTGCCCCTGCTGCCAGGCAAAGCTCCGCGTGGATCCGGAACATCACGCGGTGCTGTCCCACGAGCCACCCCCGGAGGAGCGGACGGTCAAGGATCTGACGGATGCCGTCAAAGGCCTGCAGGCGGAAGCGGCCCAGCGCCAGGCGCGGTTCGAGGAATCCTTGAAGGCCCAGAAGGGCAAAAAGAGCCTCCTGGACAAGAAGTTTCAGGACGCACTAAAGAAAGCAAAAGACGAGCCCATCACCAAGCCTACCCGCGACATTGACCTTGACTGAGCCTGCCCGCACGGCCGTTTCAAATCTGAGATCGTCCGGACATTCAGGCAAAGCGGATCGGAACGGTGTGAAATGATCCATCCGTGAAATACTCTTCCCCATGTGACCCACCATCACGGCCGCGGCTCCTCCGGTCGGCAGGGAGCGGGATGGTAAGGTTCGTTCGGCAGATGCGTGCCCGATCCTGGACGGGACAGCCCGCTGGCGACGGCTTTCCATGAGCCTCCGCGTCGGCATAGATATCGGCGCCGTCAGTGTCAAGGCGGCGATCCTCGGGGATGCGGAGGACCGCACCGACCTGGATGGGTTGGCCCGGGATGGGCAGTTCACCCGGCTGCCGGCCCCCCAGCCGCTGCTCCTGTCGTTGTATCGTCGTTCCCTGGGAGATCCCCTGGGGGCCGCCGAGGCGATGCTTGCCGCCGTGCAGAAACACGTCCGCAGTGTCCATTGGGATCGGGTGCTCGTGACCGGATCCGGGGCCCGGCTCCTCCAGGATCGGTGGGCCCTGGATCGGGTGAACGACTTCAAGGCCATCGCCGCCGGCGTGGGCTTCCTGCATCCCGAGGTGACGACCGTCTTCGAGATGGGCGGGGAATCGTCCAAGTTCCTGCGGCTGGAGGCGGACCCCGCCACCGGCGGGGTGAACATCCTGGATTATGAGACGAACGGGGACTGTGCCGCAGGGACCGGCTCGTTCATTGACCAGCAGGCGACGCGCCTGTGCTACGACGTGGAGGAGGTGGGCGCTATCGCCTGTTCCGGGGGCTCGGCGGCGCGGATAGCCGGCCGGTGCTCGGTCTTCGCCAAGTCCGATATGGTCCACGCGCAACAGAAGGGGTATGCACCGCCCCAGATCCTTCGGGGGCTCTGCGATGCCGTGGCCCGCAATTTCAAGGGCAGCATCACCAAGGGGAAGCCGGCGGTCCCCCCCGTGGCCTTCATCGGCGGGCTGGCCAAGAACGCGGGCGTTGTCCAGGCGTTGCGGGAGCTGTTCAAGTTCGACGAGCGGCAGCTCTTCGTGCCCGAGGCCTACGCCTGGTTCGGCGCCATCGGTGCGGCGCTGCTCGCGACCGGGAGCCGGCGGGATCCCGGGAAAGCCCTGGGCCGGCTGGCCCCGGCGTCCACCGGGGCCACCGAGGACGGGGCGCAACCGCTCTCCCTGGAGAACGTGGTCCTGCTGCGCGATCGGGTGCGCCCGGTCCGACTGCCCGAGCGCGGGGTGGGGCAGGTGGCCTACCTGGGGATGGACATCGGCTCGGTGAGCACGAATCTCGTCGTCCTGAACGACGCCGGCGAGGTCCTGCACGAGATCTACGTCCGGACCCAGGGTCGGCCCATCGAGGTGGTAAGCGCCGGCCTTCGAACCATCGCGGAGGAGCTGGGCGACCGCGTCCGGATCGCGGGCGTGGGCACCACGGGCTCCGGCCGGGAGCTGATCGGGGAGCTGGTGGGAGCCGACACTATCAACGACGAGATCACGGCCCACACCACCGGGGCGATGCACGTGAGCCGGACCCTCCTGGGCGAAACCGTGGACACGATCTTCGAGATCGGCGGGCAAGATTCGAAGTTCATCGCGCTCGAGGACGGGGTGGTGGTGGACTTCGCCATGAACGAGGCCTGTGCCGCCGGCACGGGCTCCTTCCTGGAGGAGCAGGCGGAGCGCCTGGGCGTCGCCATCAAGGAGGAGTTCGCGCGGTTGGCCTTCCAGTCCCGGAACCCGGTCCGCCTGGGCGAGCGCTGTACGGTCTTCATGGAGCAGGACGTGAACACCTGGCAGCAGCGGGGCGCCGGGAAAGCGGATCTGGTGGCGGGACTCGCCTACTCCGTCGCCCTTAACTACCTGAACCGGGTGGTGCGTGGCCGGCGGATCGGCGCCGCCATCTACTTCCAAGGGGGCACCGCCTATAACGATGCCGTGGCCGCGGCCTTTGCCGGCCTCCTGCGCCAGCGGATCGTCGTCCCGCCCCACAACGGGGTCATCGGGGCCATCGGCATGGCCCGACTGGCGCGGGAGAAGGTGCTGGGGACGGGCCGGGCCACCTCCTTCCGGGGCTTCGACCTCGGGGCCGTGCGCTACACCCTCCGGGAGTTCGTCTGCAAGGCGTGCTCCAACCTCTGCGACATGCAGGAGTTCACGGTCGAGGGGGTCAAGACCTACTGGGGGGACAAGTGCAGCGACAAATTCCGCAAGCGGCGCCGGACCGAGCGGAAGCCGGTGATCCCCGACCTGATGGCCTGGCGCCGCCGGCGCCTGCTGGACGGCTATGCCGGGCCGGCCGGATCGGGTCCCAAGGTGGGGCTCCCCCAGGCCATGACGTTTCATGACCGGTTCCCCTTCTGGCGGGCCTTCCTGGAGGGGCTGGGCTGCGCCGTGGTTCTCTCCGAGGAGACGAACCGGAAGATCGCCCATGACGGGATTGACCTGACGGTGGCGGAGCCCTGCTACCCGATCCGCGTCGCCCACGGCCACGTGAAGGATCTCCTGGACAAGGGGGTGGACTGGCTCCTGCTTCCCAACGTGGTGGACGCCGAGGCGACGCCCGACGCCGTGGAGTCGCAAATGTGCCCCTGGGCCCAGACCCTGCCCTTTGTCGTGAGGGGCGTGCCCCGCCTCGGCGGGGTCCGCGATCGGGTCCTGGCGCCCACGGTACATTTCCGCCTCGGCGAGGCGCATGTCGCTCGGGAGCTGGTTCCCCTGGGACGGGCGCTGGGCGCCGGCGTCCCGCGAACGCTGCGGGCGGTGGCTCGGGGGTTTGCGGCGCAGCGGGCCTTCCGGACGGACGCGGAGGCGGCGGGGCGGGAGGCCCTGGCCATCTTGGAGTCCACCGATGAGCCGGGGATCGTCCTGGTCGGGCGGAGCTACAACGTCCACGACCGGGCGGTGAACCTGGACGTCCCCGGGAAGCTCCGGGACTACTACGGGATCAACGTCATCCCCCTGGATTGCCTGCCCCTGCATTCGGAGGATATCCGGGACGTGAATGACAACATGTACTGGCACTCGGGGCGGCGCATCTTGGCCGCGGGAAAGCTCGTGGCGCGGTTCCCGAACCTGCACATCATCTCCCTGACAAACTTCAAGTGCGGGCCGGATTCGTACATCCGGCATTTCCTGGGGGAGGCCTGCGGCAAGCCGTTCCTCAGCCTGCAGTTCGACGGCCACAGCAACGACGCCGGGTTCCTCACCCGCTGCGAGGCCTATCTGGACAGCAAGGGAATACTCCGATGGTGGAAATGCCCGGCGGCGGCCTGAGAGCGGGCGGGTCCCGGCACGGCGCCCGGCGTCTCGGTCCCGGCCTGATGGAGCGCCGCCTGTACCTGCCCCGCATGACGGACTGCGGCGCCGAGGCCCTGGCGGCCGCCCTCCGATCCGTGGGGATCGAGGCCGTGGTGCTTCCCCCGCCGGATGCGCGAACGCTGGACCTGGGAGCGCGATACCTGGGCGGGGAGGAATGCCTGCCGGCCAAGGTGACGCTGGGCGATTTCCTGAAGGTGGTGGAGGGGCCGGGTTTCGACCCCTCCCGGACCGCCTTCATGATGCCCACGGCCGAAGGACCCTGCCGATTCGGACAGTATGCCCCCTACATCCGAAAGGTCTTCCGGGACCTCGGCTATCCCGAGGTCCTGGTGGTCTCGCCCACCAGCGGCGACGGGTACCAGCAGGTCGGCAGCTTGGGGCCCGAGCTGACGCGGACGGCGTGGCGGGGCGTGGTCGCCTCGGACATCCTCCGAAAGCTCCTCCTCAAGACGCGTCCGTACGAGCAGCGCCCGGGGGAGACCGATGCCGCGTACGCCGTCTCCCTGCGCCAGCTCTGCGCCACCCTGGAGGCGCGAGACCTCCGGCCCAGGGCGCGACTCGAGGCCCTGCGGGACGGGCTCACCGGGATCCGCGACCGCTTCCGCGCCCTGCCCACCCGGTACGAGCGGGGGCGGCTGCTCATCGGGATCCAGGGCGAGATCTTCTGCCGAATGGAGGAGTTCAGCAACGACCACCTCATCCGCCGGCTGGAAGCCTGCGGGGCAGAGGCCTGGCTCTCGGATGCCTCCGAGTGGGTCTGGTACTGCAACGACGAGGAGGAACGCCTCCTGCGGCTCACCGGGCGACGGTTCTCCCTCGGCATGTTGGGCGCCAAGCTCCGGGACCACGTCCAGCATGCCGATGAGGCGGCCCTGCGCGCGCCCTTTGCGGAGGACTTCATCGGCTACGAGGAGCCCGAGACCGTCGCGGAGATCCTCCGGGCGGGGGACCGGTACCTCCCCCAGGCGGGCGCCTCGGGCGAGATGGTCCTTTCCGCGGGGAAGGTGGACTATCTCTTCCGGAAGGGCGTGGACGGCATCATTGACATCAGCCCCTTCAGTTGCATGAACGGCATCGTGTCGGAGTCCCTGTACCCGCGTCAGAGCCAGGAGCACGCCGGCATCCCCATCAAGAACTTCTACTTCGACGGCAAGGGCGAAGACATCACCGACGACCTGGAGATCTTCCTGGAGCTGTGCCGAACGTACCAGCGCCGGAAGCCCCACCCGCGTCGCTATCCCCCCTGGTTTTCCTGATCGCCGCTCTTCCCGCGCGCCACGCCGCAGGCGACGCGCGACTACCGGACACCCAGCGGGTACCCGGATTTCGGATTGCAATTCTGCGAGGCACGGTCCACAATCCCTCCTGGAACGCGGACCCCGCGCCACTTTCACCTTGACACTTGTCCGAACCGCAGAGGTATGATACCCCCCTGAGGGGGCTGGAGGTGGGGAGTGGGTGCTCCATCCCGTCGGGAAGAGTTCCTGGTGGACACGGAGTGGCTGGCGGCGCGCCTGGGAGACTCCGCGATCCGGATCGTGGACATGCGGGGGGTGGTCCGCCCCCCGGACGCTCCCAAGCCCTGGTACCTGGAGGGCCGGGAGGCGTACGCCGCCGCGCACATCCCTGGCGCCGTCTATGTCGGTTGGCTGACCGATATCGTGGAGCCGGATGCGCCCGTGAAGATGACCGCGGCATCGCCCGGGCGATTCGCGGCGCTCATGGGGCGGCTGGGGATCGGGGACGAGCATCTGGTCATCGTCTATGACGATGATGGGAACCACATTGCGGCGCGCCTGTGGTGGCTCCTGAACTACTATGGGCACCCGGCGGTACGTCTCCTGGACGGCGGGTATCCCAAGTGGGTGGCGGAAGGCAGGCCGGTGACGGCGGACGTGCCGCGCCAGGGGCCGGCGACTTTTACCTCCAGGGTTCGACCGGAATGGCGCGTGGCCGCCGCGGAGGTCCGGCGGGCCATCGGGGATCCGAAGGTGCGGCTCGTGGACAACCGCGGACCCCGGGATTTCCGGGGAGAGGTCGGGCGCGGCGAGCGAAAAGGCCGAATCCCCGGCGCGGTCAACGTTCCCATCAGCAGCTTCTGGGAAGGGCCGTACAAGACCTGGAAGGGCGAGGCGGAGCTCCGGGCCATTCACGAGAGCGCCGGCGTCACCCCGGACACGCAGGTGATCACCTACTGCAATGCCGGGGTCTCGGCGTCGGTGGGGCTTCTGGCGCTGAAGCTCGTGGGCTATCCCTCGGCGGCCAACTATGCCGGCTCCTGGTATGATTGGGAGCGCGATCCAGACAATCCCGCAGAGGTAGGCTGAGGCAGGACCTCCCATGGGGTTCGCCGTCCTCCGCGAATGCCATCCCCCTGCAGTCGAGGGCTCACCCTATGACCGAACCCACGTCCCCGTTGATCATTGACGGCCTCCCCCCGGGATTGCGGCGGCCCATCCTGATCGCGGCCTTCGCCGGGTGGAACGACGCTGCCGAGAGCGCCACCTCGGCCGCCCGCTTCCTCTCCCAGCGGTGGTCGGGGCGGCGCATTGGCCGCATCCTGCCGGAAGAGTTCTTTCACTTCGGGCTCACCCGGCCCGAAGTTCGCATCCAAGAGGGCACCCAGACCCGCGAGATCCGGTGGCCGGCCAACGAGTTCTTCCTGGCGGAGGAGCCTGCCCTGCCCCGGGACGTGATCGTACTGGTCGGGATCGAGCCGCACTTGAAGTGGCAGACCTTCTGCGGGCACGTCCTCGAGGTGGCCCGCCGCGCCCAGGTCACGCTGGTCATCACCCTGGGCGCCCTGCTGGCCGACGTGCCCCATACCCGGGCGGTCCGAATCACGGGCGTCTCCACGGATCCCGAGCTGGCGGCCCGGCTTCGGACCGCGCCGACCCGGTACGAGGGACCCACGGGGATCGTCGGGGTCCTAAACGATACCTGCCGGCGCGCGGGGCTGCCCGTCGTCAGCCTCTGGGCGAACGTCCCGCATTATGTCTCCGAAGTCAGCAATCCGCACGCGATCCTGGCCCTGGTGCACCGCCTCCTCGAGTTTCTGGAATGGCAGACCGACCTGGGCGAGCTGCACGAGGCGGCGGCGGAGTTCGACCGGCAGATGGAGCGCATCCTGGCGCAGAAGCCGGAAGTGGCCCGGTACATCCAGGAGCTGGAGCGGCGGGATGCCAGGGCCGAGGCCCCCGAAGGAGCCCCTGCGAGCGAGCTTCCCGGGGCTGGCGATCTCATCCGGGAGGTGGAGCAGTTTCTCCGGGAGCACCGGAAGGAGCCGGGACAGAACTGAGGGAGCCGAGGATCTTTACCATGCAGATCGTGACCGTCACATCGAGGGAGAGGTTCTCCGACGAGAAGATGCAGAAGGTCGGACTCTTCGAGACCGACTGGCTTTTCTTTGACCTGTATTGCCTCAAGCCCGGGCAAGCCCAGAAGGTCCACCGGCATGGGGGTTCGGACAAGATCTACTACGTGCTAGCCGGTCGCGCGTCGATCCGCGTGGGGGAGGAGCAGGCCGAGCTGAAGCCCGGCCAGGCGGTCCTGGCCCCCGCGGGCGTGGACCACGGGGTGAGCAACGCGACGGCGGAGCCGCTCACCCTCCTCGTCTTCATGGCCCCGAAACCCGCGCACTGAGACATGTACCGCAAGCTGCTCGACCTCCTGCGTGCGGGTCAATCGGTCGCGGTGGCCACGATCACCGCGGCCCGCGGCTCCACACCTCGCGAACTCGGGGCCAAGATGCTCGTGGTGGGCGAGGGGCAGATCGCCGGGACGGTGGGAGGCGGCTGCGGCGAGGCGCAGGTCCTGTGGGATGCGGTCCGCTGCCTGGCGGAGGCGCGACCGATGCTGTCGGTCGTGGACCTCACCGGGGAGCTCACCGAAGATAGCCCCACCCACTGCGGCGGCATCATGGAGGTCTTCATCGACCCCATGCTGCCGGTCGAGCCGGCCCGGCCCGGACTCTCGTCTCTCCGGCTTGTGGAGCTCCTCGTCGGGGCCATGGAGCGCCGAGAGCCCGTGGTCCTGATCACCCTGGTCGCCACGCCCGATCCCGACCGGTTTCCGCTCGGCCTCCGGGCGGCGGTATGGTCGGGGCGGGAGGAAGGTGTCGAGCGGCTGCCGGGCGGTCCCCACATCCTGGACCGGGCATCCCGGGCGATGGCGGAGAACCGCAGCTGCCGGATCTCCGTCCCGGTCGAAGGAACAACGCAGGAGGCGGCCGTCTTCCTGGAGGTCCTGGCGCCTCCCGAAGAGCTGGTGATCGTGGGGGCGGGGCACATTGCGGTGCCGCTGGCCCGGATGGCCAAGGTGCTGGACTTCGAGGTGACAGTCATTGACGATCGCTCGGCCTTTGCCAACCGGGCGCGCTTCCCCGAGGCCGATCGCGTCCTCGCCGCCGACATCGAGAAGACCGTCGCCGACCTTCCCATCGGCCCGCACACCTACCTTGTCCTTGTGACGCGTGGGCATACCCTCGACCAGGCGGCCCTCATGCGGGTGATACACAAGCCGGCCGCGTACATCGGCATGATCGGAAGCCAGCGGCGCGTCCGCGCGGTCCTGGATCATCTCCGGCGCATGGGAGTGGCCGCAGAGCATATCCAGAAGGTCTATGCCCCCATCGGCCTGCGGATCGGGGCCGAGACCCCCGCCGAGATCGCCACCAGCATCCTGGCGGAACTGGTGGCCGTCCGCCGCAGACACCGCACCACCCATCCCCCACGCTTCGATTCGACCGCGCACGGGTAGGCTCGACCGACTCGCGCCTGACGGGGCCTGCCGATATCTCTTCGCTACCTTCCAAGAGGCGGCTTCCGAGGGGACGCGTGCTCACTCCCCGTGTTCCAGGAGGCCATATGGCTTCAACTTGTAGTGCAGTGCTCGCGGGCTGATGCCGAGGATGGCTGCGGCCTACTCGCGATGGCTGGTGATTTCTTGCAGCGCCCGGCGAATGACCTCCAGCTCGATTTCGCGCAAGGGCCGGCCCAGGGGGGGCGTAACCGCCTTGGAGGTTGAGTCCTCGAACTGGACCCCCGCTGGCAGGTGTGGGGGGCGGATCGGATCGCCCTGCACCGTGACCATCAGGCGCTCCATGACGTTGCGCAGCTCCTGGACGTTGCCCGGCCAGTCATCGCTGACGAGCAGCCGTAGCGCCTCCCGGCTGATACGCTTCCGGGGAGGGCGGTGGACTTGCGAGAACTCATCCAGAAAGGTCTCGGCCAGCAACGGGATGTCCTCCCTCCCCTCCCGCAACGGCGGGAGGAAGATGGGGCAACGTTGAGCCGGTAGTAGAGGTCCTCGGGAACTGTCCGGCGCGGACCCGAGCCTCCAGGTCCCGGTTGCTGGCTGCGATCACGCGGATATCCCCGCGGATGAGCTTCGTCCCCCCGAGCCGGCGGAACTCCTCCTCTTGGAGTACGCGGATGAAGTCCACCTGGGTCTTGGGGCTCATCTCACCCACCTCGTCCAGGAAGAGCGTACCTCCATGGGCGAGGTCGATGCGGCCTTGCTTCGAGGCCATGGCCCCCGTAAACGCTCCCTTCTCGTAGCCAAACAACTCGCCCCGATCCGAAAAAAGAAGGAGGCCGCAGGGCATTCGGCCTCAGCGGAATTTCGGATCGGGGCTAGGAGCCCGAGGAAAGGCTCGTTGACTCCACCCGGGTGCTTTGATAGGGTACAACGCGGGTCGAGGTGACCTCGTGTCGGAGACGATTCGCGATCGCCTGCTTCGAGTTCAGGATCGGATACGCGCCGCGGCCTCGCGGGTGGGAAGGGATGCGTCCTCGGTCACGCTCGTGGCCGTCAGCAAGGCCATACCGCTCCCCGTGATCCGCGAAGGCGTTGAGGCGGGGATCACGATCCTCGGGGAGAACCGGGTGCAGGAAGCCCGGGACAAGATCGCGCTCCTCCCCCACGTCGCCAGGTGGCACCTGGTGGGTCACCTCCAGACGAACAAAGCCAAGCTCGCCATTCAACTGTTCGAGCTGATCCACTCGCTGGACTCCCTGAGGCTGGCCCAGATCCTGGACCGGCTCGGGCGGGAGCTGGCCAAGCCCGCGCGATGCTTGGTCGAGGTGAATCTGGGGGGCGAGGAGAGCAAGAGCGGAATAACCGAGGATGGGGTACGGCCTCTCCTGGAAGGGGCGGCGGGGCTCCGCCATCTGCGGATCCAGGGGCTGATGGCCATCCCCCCCTTCTTGCCAGACCCCGAACAGATCCGGCCCTACTTTCGTCGCCTGAGGACCCTGCGGGACAAGCTGCGGGATGAAGGCTTCGCTCTGGACGAACTTTCCATGGGTATGACCCATGATTTCGAGGTGGCGATCGAGGAAGGGGCCACCCTGGTGCGGATCGGCACCGCGATCTTCGGCCCCCGACCGACGTAACCCCCTCTCCTGCCTCTCCCCCAGCACGTGGGGGAGAGGAGAAAGGTGAGGGGGAACTGGAGGTGTGAGATGCAGATCTTTCTGGATACGGCCGATGTGAAGGAGATTCGCGAGCTGGCCAGCCTCGGCCTGGTGGACGGGATCACGACCAACCCCTCGCTGGTGGCCAAGGAGGGCCGTCCCTTCCGGGAGATCGTGGATGAGATCATTCGGATCGTGGATGGGCCCATCAGCCTCGAGGTGGTGAGCACCGACGCCCAGGGGATGCTGGCGGAGGCGCGCGACCTGGCCAAGATCCACGCCAACGTGGTGGTGAAGATCCCGCTTTTGGCCGAGGGCCTGAAGGCGGTCAAGCAGCTCACCCTGGAGGGGGTCAAGACGAATGTCACGCTCTGCTTCTCGCCCAGCCAGGCGCTCCTGGCGGCGAAGGCCGGCGCCGCCTACATCAGCCCCTTCGTCGGCCGGCTGGACGACATCAGCCACGTGGGCATGGACCTGGTGCGGCAGATCGTGACCATCTACAAGAACTATGGCTATTCGACCAAGGTGCTGGCCGCCAGTCTTCGGAACCCCTTGCACTTCGTGGACGCCGCCATGGCGGGTGCCCATGTGTGCACCATGCCCCCCGCGGTGCTGCGGCAGCTGCTCAAGCATCCGCTGACGGACATCGGGCTCGAGAAGTTCCTGGCGGACTGGAAAAAGGTTCCTAAGGCGTTGTGACCGCTGGGCGAGGGCTCTCCGGTATCTCCTCCCACTAACCGTAGCTTGTCTGACGAATTCAACACGGACTTCCTGGGACCGACCGAGTCCTCGGCGAGTTTGGCAGACTGTTCCATTTAAACTCCCTCTGGGTGTGGACAAGACTGAACGACCATTTTACTTTTTGAAATAGGACTCCCGTGTTCGGGTGACCGATACACAGGATCCAGTCTGACTTGACCAAGGATGGCGCGGTTTTAGAACGGGCAATGAATTCCCCACTTCGGATTGTTATTTTGGCATATTGTTCTATAACCTATTGATTTTACACTGATATAGTGATCTAACAGCCATTGAAGTCTGGATCCATTCTAGAAGCACTCGCCCGGCGCCGTGGTGCATCGAAATCGTATCCAAACGCGCATTTTTCTCTTGACATGGGATAGAACGATATTTTATATACGTCTCCCAACTCGCCTGACCGGTGCGCGTTTGTCTGGCTGTCCGGTCGCTCTCTCTCTGCCTGCTCCACAGCTCGTCCACAGGGAATCCACAGGATGAGTGGGAGCGGATCCTCAGCCTCCTGCCAAGGGGCGCCGGATGGAGCATCGGCGGAAGGAAAAATCAGAATACGTGGTCCAGTCGGTGGACCGCGCTCTGGATATCCTGGAGGCGTTCAACTACAACGAGGAAGAACTGGGGGTCACAGAGCTTTCCCATAAACTGAATCTCCACAAGAACAAGGTCTTTCGCCTGCTGGCCACGCTGGAGACGCGCGGCTATATCGAGCAGGACAAGAAGACAGGCAACTATCGCCTGGGCATCAAGATCTTCGAGGTCGCGAACGTTTTCCTGCACCATCTCGGCCTCCGACGCCAAGCGCGCCCGATCCTGGAAGAGCTGGTCGGCAAGTGTAACGAGACGGCCTACCTGGCCGTGACGGACGGCATGGATGTGGTCTACGTCCTGATGCACGAGACCAGTCATACGGTGCGGGTGATTCCGCGCCTGGGCCACCGGCTTCCCGCGTATTGTACGGCGTCGGGGAAGGTGCAGCTCGCCTACGAATCCCAGGACCGCCTCATGCAGCTGCTGAAGGACCGACCGCTCCGCAAGCTCACCCGGAACACCATCACGGATCTCGACCAGTTGCGCGAGCATTTGGCGGAGGTTTCCCGGCAGGGCTTCGCCGTGGACAACGAGGAGCTGGAGGACGGCGTCTGCTGCGTGGCGGCCCCGGTGCGGGATTACTCCCACCGGGTGGTCGCGGGGGTGGGTCTGTCCGGGCCGGTGTCGCGCTTCTCGCCCGCGCGCGTCATGACTGAGCTGGTTCCCCTGGTCAAGGAGGCGGGCGCAAAGATCTCACAACGTCTGGGCTTCGAAATCGGGGCGGAGGGTCTCAGCTGACGCAACGGTTCTTGGGCCTCATCCATATCCTAATCATCGGGAGTCCCAAGGTTACGTGAACAGGTCGAAGACGGCAAGGACTGGCCAAGCGCCACGAAAGGAGGTGGAGGAAAACACGAAACCGGATGTCAACGTGGTGGTTCTGGGGGCAGTATTCTCTACCAGAGGGGGGAACAGCATGGCAGAAATCAAGAGTACTGATATCCCCGTGTTGCCGTGGCCTGCGGTCCCGATTCCAACACCCGATGAGGTGTACAAGGGACTGAGCGATGCCGCGAGGGAGTATCCCAACTGGCTGGAGGCGAATGTCCACTTCCGGGACGTCGGGAAGAAGCCGGAGAAGCTGAGTCGGCTCCGGGTTCTTGACGTGACCATCAAGAGCATGGGCGGCCACTGGTGCACCTCGCTCTTTGCCGAGCACGGGGCCGAGGTGATCATGGTCGAGCCCCCGGGAGGGGATCCGACGCGGAGGCTTACTCCGTTCAACCGCAAGCAGTGGATGTTCAAGGACAGTGTGACGGGCGAGGCAATCGGGGGGAAGTTCCTCCACGAGTGTCGGAACAAGCATGCCATCACGATGAACTTGGAGACGCCCGAGGGCCGGGAGCTGCTCAAGAAGCTGGTGGTGGACGCCGACGTCCTGGTCGAGAACTACCCTCCGGGGCAGTTCGATGCCTGGGGGATCGGCTACCGGCAGCTTTCGCAGATCAACCCTCGCCTGGTCTATGGCTGGATCGGCCAGCGCGGCCAGTGGGGTCCCCTGAAGGATCGGCCCTGGATGTACGACCCGGTAGCCCAGAACGCCTGCGGCTTCACCCATGGGACTGGCGCCCCAGCGGCCTTCGGCGGCCGGCCCACCCGGTCCGGGATGTGGGTGTGCGATTACGTCGGCGGCACCTGTTTGGCCATGGGGATCATGGCGGCCCTGAACTATCGGGACCGGGTGTCGGGTCGTGGCCAGTTCGTAGAGGCCACCGGCGCGGCCGGGATCATGCGGATCATTGACTACAACTGGGGCTGGCAGGGGATGGACGGCAGCATCCGGCCCCGCTTCGGCAACTGGGACCTGGCCATCAACATCTACGCGGTCAACCCCTGCAAGGATGGCCAGATCATGGTGGGTGGCGGCCACGACCGCCTCTGGTTCCGGATCTGGAAGACGGTCGGGAAGGACCGGCCGGAGCTGGAGCAGCACATCATCGAGGATCCGGCGCTCAAGGTCGTGGTGGACCGGCTCCCCTACTACGCCCAGGTCGAGACCTACACCACGTTTGCCGACTGGTTCAAGGACAACACCCGCCTGGAGGCTGAGCTGAAGCTGCAGGCGGAAGAGGTGGCTTCGGGCGGCGTGACCTTTGCCGACGAGGTGGCGGAGTTCCCCCACTTCAAGTACCGGGGGCATGTCGGAGTGATTGACGATGCCCTGTACGGCAAGATCCTCCACAGCCCGCCCTCCCAGTTGGCCCAGAAGGCCCCGCCGCGGGTGAAGTGGATCGGCCGGCCGACTGGATACGACAACGAGGAGGTCTATCGCCGCATCTTCGGCTTCAAGAAGGATGACATTGACGGTCTGAAGAAGCGGGGGATCATCTAGCAGGCTCGCGAAGGGGGGGATATCAACATGGCAGAAGTCAAGAGCTTTGAAGAGTATTGTCGAGAGACGTTTGACCCCAAGAAGATCTTCGAGAAGCCCGAAGCCTTCAAGGGGTATGTGGCCATCTCCACCACCCAGTATATCCTCGGCCCGTCCTGCGCCAACTACTTTGCCGAGCTGGGGATGGAGACGATCAAGATCGAGCTGCCCCGCCGGGGCGAGCCGATGCGCCACACGACCCCGTACAATGAGCCGTTCCTGTACCCCCTGTCCAAGCAGATGCCGGACAAGGGGACGGGTCTGGGATTCTTCGGGGCGAACCATAACGAGTACTTCCTCTCGGTGGATTTCCACAAGCCGGAAGGGGTGGAGATCGTCCACCGCATCCAGGCCAAGGCCGACATCCAGGCCGAGAACTACCGGCCCGGAACCTTCGACCGGTGGGGAATCGGCTACCGCCAGGCGTCCAAGATCAACCCGCGCCTGGTATATATCTGGATGGGCGGGTTCGGGGGCTGGGGACCCGGCCGGGTCCGCGCCTCCTACGACATCCTGGGGCAGGCCCAGGGGGGAACCTTCTCCATTACCGGGTTCCCCGGCCCGGGCCACGGGCATCCCACCATCGGGCTGCCGTCCAAGCACACCATCTGGCTGGCCGACTACTGGGGCGGCATGATGGGGTGCTTTGCCGGTCTGGCCGCCCTCTGGTGGCGGGATAATGTCTCAGGGACCGGAGAGTTCATCGAGTACAGCCAGGTCCACGGGGCAACCCGGATCATCGAGGGGACACTCCCCCTCTACGGCCGGTACGGTGTCATCCGGCAGCGCTGGGGCAACTGGGACACCGAGCTGTGCGTCCACGGGATCGTCCAGTGCGGGAAGTCCTCCTATCCAGGGTCCAACATCCCCCTGGAGATGGAGCCGGGGCAGATCCTGATCTCGGCTCCCGAGGACAGCGACTATGCCAGGCTCTGCCAGGTGGTGCCGAACCTGAAGCCGCTGGCGGGGAAGTACGCCAAGTACGAGGACCGCATCCAGCCCGCGGCCCAGACCGAGATCTACACCGCGCTCGAGGAGTGGGCCAAGGACAAGACCAAGGAAGAAGTCTGGAAGATCATGGAAGACAACAACATCAACAGCCAGCCGGTGTGGAGCAACAAGGAATGCGCCAAGCAGGAGCATTTCTTTATGCGGGATGAGCTGCACTGGCTGGATGACCCCTATTTCGGCGACGTCCTGAGCCAGGGCCTGCCCTACCACCTGTCGGAGACGCCTGCCCGGCACCGCTGGGTCTTCAAGCCGGTGGGGGCGGATAACGAGTACATCCTCCAGAAGTACTGCGGTTACGGCCTGGACCAGATCCGGGAGCTGGAGAAGAACGATATCATCTAGTCGGGTTGGCCGAGGGGTCGTCCCCGGGCGCCGTTGGGAAAGGACCCGAGGCGGCCCCTCCGCTCGGCCCGTACGACTGACGGAGGAGGTGGCCGCATGGCTGACTTCAAACACTGCTCGTTGCTTCTGGAATGCGCCAAGTGCGAGATCATCAACTACCTGGACCCCTTCACCTTCTGGTACTTCGACGGGAAGGTGAAATGTGCCGGGTGCGGGGCCATCTGGCGGGTCAAGATCGACAACGGCCAGCGCGTGTCGGGACCCACCGAGGACAAGCCGCCGCACGACAAGCTGCCCGGTTATGCCCAGTCCAAGGACTACAAGACCAAGATCACCGATACGACCAAGGTGAATCCCCCGGTCATGGCCCGGGCGGACTTCGTCGGCAAGCCCATCCCCATCCGCAAGAGCATCCGGGGCAAACCGGTAAGCGGCGGGCCGCTGAAGCCCGAGGACCTGGTGGGCAGTCGCCCGCGCTTCATCATGGAGGGGAGGCACTACCAATAGGAGCGAGAGACTAGATGCCCAAACCGAGAGATAGAAGGGTGGGGCGTAAAGCCCGCCGCGTAGCTCCGGCAAAGAGGGCAGCGAGGGCACCAGCAAGGAAGGTCCGAAGGGGAGAGGCGCTTTCGCGCAAGAGGCGGGTCGCTCCCCCGAAGAAGCGGGGGAGGGCCAGCGCACCCGCCAAGCCGGCCGGGCCGGCGCCAAAAGCGGCAGTGAAACCGACGCCAATCCCAGCGCCCCCGCCGGTGGCTGTGGCGGCTCCAAAGGGCCCACCGCCCAAGAGGGTAGAGAGGAAGGAGGCGACCAGCATGGCAGACCAGGCCAAGTGCCCGATCCACAACTCCCCAGAGTGCTTCAAGCCCGCCCTGGATGCCTATATCCAGAAGGCGTACGATGGGTATTGCACCAAGATCGACTGGCCCTTTGTCAGGATCATCCCCAAGGGATGGAAGCCTGGTAGCTAGGTCCCATAGGTGACCGAGGAGGGGGGGATGAGCCACGGCTGTGACGAGCAGTCGTGGCTCATTTTTCCTTGGACGGGGCGACATGTCCGGAGGGAGCCCGGGGAGGGGGTGTTTGATCGTTCATCGGTATTCGTGCTGTACCAAGGTCCGAGGAGGAATCCGCCGTGAGGGTAGAATTCTACTACAGCAGTAAGGACGAACCCGCGAAGCAGTTCTTCTGCGACAACAAGAAGGCCTTGGCGCTCTGTGAACAGCTCAAAGCCAAGGGGGTCAGCGTCAAGGTCCAGGACTGCGGTGAGACCCCGGTGGCTTTCATGACCTACAATGCCGCCGTGACCGGCCCCAGCGCATCCAAGCGCGCCGTATTCGGCGCCAAGGGGGCCCTGGAGGAGGACATGGGGAAGACGGTTCCGGCCCTGCTCGTTTTCACGAAGGACGGCGACCGCTATCCGGAGGAGGTCTTCCCGCGAAGCGACAAGGAACTGGGCCGCCTGGTGGGCGTGGAAGAGGCCCTACAGAACCTCATAAACAAATCGTAGCATTCAGGGGAGGAGGCCATGGGGCGGATTCCAGCGGACTCTCTGCCACCCAAGGAGCTGTGGCCCGACCGGATCTACACGCTGCCGGAGCACCAGACGTACCCGCAACGGCTCAACAGCACCGAGGAGCTGCTGGACAAGCCGGTGGCGGCGGGCAAGGGGGACCGGATCGCCCTCTACTTCGAGGACAAGCAGCTCCCCTACAAGGCCGTCTGGGCCAATGTGAACAAGCTGGGGAGCGCCCTGAAGCGCCTGGGGATCGAGGAGGCCGACCGGGTGATGCTGCGGCTCCCCAACATCCCCCCGGCGGTCCTGGCGAACTTCGCCATCATCAAGATCGGGGCGGTGAGCCTCCCCACCTCCGCCCTGTTCTCCCAGGCGGAGATCACCCATGTCGCCAACCTGGCCGAGGCCAAGGCGGTCATCGTGGCCGGGGCCCTCGTGGACGAGTTGGAGAAGGCGAAGCCGAACTGCAAGACGCTCCAGCATGTGATCGTCGTGGGCGGGACCCCCGAGCAGCAGGCGGCGTGGAAGGGGAAGGGGTATCTCCTCTGGCAGGAGCTCCTGGACGCCGAGAAGCCGGAGTGCGACCCGGTCCGCCGGGACCGGCTGGACGTCTCCGTCCTCCTCTTCACCTCCGGCACCACCGGCCTGCCCAAGGGCACGGTCCACTTCATGGAGGAGGCCCTGCTCGTCCCCGACGGCTTCGGCAAGTACTGCTGGAACGTGACCGAGACTGACATCATCGGCGGCTCCGCCCCCATCGCCATGGCGGCGGGCTACTCGGCCGTGGCCGTGATCCCCTACCGCTTCGGGGCGGCCGTCTCGCTCCTCGCCCGGTTCACCCCGGAGGCCATGTTCGAGACGATCCAGCAGCACCAGGTGACGATCCTCTCCCTCCTGCCCACCGCCTACCGGAAGATGCTCCAGGTGCCGGACGCGGCGAAGAAGTACAACCTCCGCTCGCTCCGCATGTGCACGGGGGGTGGGGAGTCCCTCACCGCCCAGACCTACCACGACTGGAAGGCCAAGTTCGGGATGGAGATCTTCGAGGGCCTGGGCACCACGGAGATGATGTTCGTCTTTATCAGCAGCGCCGCCACCAAGCGGGTGAAGCCCGGCTCCATCGGCCCCGCCATCCCGGGCTACGAGCTGAAGGTGATCCACCCGGAGACCGGGGAGGAGTGCCAGCGCGGCGAGACCGGGATGCTCCTGGCCCGGGGCCCCACGGGGACCGTCTACTGGCGGGACGAGGCGAAGCAGAAGGGCGCGGTGATCCACGGCTGGGTCAAGGCCGGCGACATGGTCTCCATGGACGAGGACGGCTACATCTGGTTCTTGAGCCGCGAGGACGACCTCATCAAGTCCTCGGGCTACCGCATCGGCCCCGAGGAGATCGAGGACGTCCTGGTGACCCACCCGGCCGTGGCGGATGCCGGGGTCATCGGCGTGGCCGATCCCATCATGGGCCAGAAGACCCGGGCCTACGTGGCGCTGAAGCCCGGCACGGCCGCAACCGAGGCCCTGAAGACGGAGCTCATCGAGTTCTGCCGGGGCAAGGTGGCCGTCTACAAGCTCCCCCGGGAGGTGGTCTTCGCCCCGGAGATGCCCCGGACGATCACCGGGAAGCTGCTGCGGCGGGTGCTGCGGGAGCGGGC